>Ga0099364_10000204_pt1 | contig 98903 bp, 90 predicted proteins | sample TergutTh196P3_FD_73070 | JGI IMG/M metagenome (GOLD analysis project Ga0099364, IMG submission 73070) | Microcerotermes parvus P3 segment gut microbial communities from Pointe-Noire, Republic of the Congo - Th196 P3 | ecosystem: Host-associated > Arthropoda: Insects > Digestive system > Gut ...
CCGCAAAAAAAATCGCGGGGGGTTTTATTCGAACGGGGTGTAAGCGGTGGCCGCGCCGGTTTGATTATCGGCGCGCTTGCTTTTGCTATCCCTCTGCCTATTCAACCGAGATAATGTAGTAATACACCGGCTGTCCGCCGCTTAACGTCATAAGCTCTATGGAATCCGGCAGCTTTGCTTCAAGCAGCTTGTGAAGCTCGCCGGCCTGCTCCTCCGTGACCTCCTGCCCGTAAAGCAGCGTGACAAACGCACTGTCCCGCTTGACAAGCGACCTTACCAGCTTTAATGCGGCTTTGTTTACATCCTTGTCCGAAAACGAAACCTTGCCGTTTTCAAGCGCTAAAATCTCGTCTTTTTTTATTTTGTGCCCCTCCAGAACCGAATCGCGCGCGGCAAACGTGATTTGCCCGGTACCGACACGCTCGATTGCCTTAATCATGGCAAGCTGGTTCTCCGAAAGCTTCAGCTCGGGGTCAAACGCAATCAGCGAGGCAAGCCCCTGTGGTATGGATTTTGTAGGCAGTACGTAGACGTTCCGGTCGGCGAGCTTTACGGTTTGCTCCGCCGCCATAATGATATTTTTGTTATTCGGCAGCACAATAACGGTTTTGGCGGGGGTCGCGTGTATCGCATCGAGAATATCGTCGGTGGAAGGGTTCATGGTTTGCCCGCCGCTCACGACATTGTCCGCGCCAAGGTCTTTTAACAGCGCGGTAACCCCATCGCCGGACGCCACGGCAACAAAGCCGTATTCACGCTCGGGGTCAACGGACGCGTACTGGAATTTTTGCGCGGGGGACGCGCTTTTCTGTGCCGCGCCACGTTTTTGCGCCGCGTGCTGTTCCCGCATGTTTTCAATTTTCATATTGCTTAACGGGCCTGATTCCAAAGCCTTTTGCAGCGCGTTGCCCGGGTTGTCGGTGTGGACATGGCATTTGATGATTTCGTCATCATCGACGACAACCACGCTGTCGCCGATTGACTCAAGATATGCCCGCAGTGAAAGGGTATTTGCGGCGCCGGGCTCTTTTACCACGATAAATTCCGTACAATAAGTAAACGTGATTTCGCCCTCGTATTCACCGGCGGCGTTGCGCTCGTCCGGAATCTCGATCAGGGCCTCCTTTTTGTCGGGGATGATGCCGCCGCCGGAAAACACGGAATACATGCCCTCGAACGCAAGCACAAGGCCGCGCCCGCCGGCGTCCACAACGCCTGCTTTTTTCAGTACGGGCAAAAGCTCCGGCGTTCTCGCAAGGCTTTCCTTCGATTCGTCAACGACTATCTTAAAAAGCGCGGCTTCTGTAAGGCTTTTATTTTGATGAAGCGCTTCCGTCGCTTTTTGTGCGCTTTCACGGGCAACGGTCAGCATCGTGCCCTCGGTAGGCTTCATAACGGCTTTATAAGCGGCGTCCACGCCAATTTCAAGCGCATGCGCGAGGCTTTCGGCGTCGGCTTCGGTTTTGCCGTGCAGCCCTTTCGCAAAGCCGCGGAACAACAGCGATAAAATCACGCCGGAATTTCCCCTTGCCCCGCGGAGCAGCGCCGCCGCGGCCACCTGCGCCGCGTCGCCCGCGGTGACGGTATCGGGCTGCAGCAAAAGCTCACGTTTCGCGGCGCTCATGGTCATGGACATATTTGTTCCGGTATCGCCGTCAGGGACGGGGAAGACGTTCAGCGCGTCCACCGCCTGACGGTTATTTGCAATATTGTTGGCCGCGCTTATCATCGCGTCGCGTATGGCAGCTCCATTCAACACAGTTAACCTACCCTCCACAAGCTTTTACTGAACCTTCATATCGGCGATAAAGACGTTAACCTTTGCGACCGTCAGGCCGCACGCCGCTTCGACGGTATAAGTGACCTTATTTACAATGCTTTTCACAATCGCGCCGATATTCACGCCGTATGTCACCGCAATGTGCAGGTCAATCGTCAGCTGGCCGCCCGATTCGCGTACCTTCACGCCTTTATCCTCCGTATCCTTGCCGGAAAGGATTGAGCGCAGCCCCTGCGACGGGGTCGAATTTACAAGCCCGGCGACGCCGAAGCACTCCGCGACGGCATGGCCTATCAAATGCGCGAAATAAGTGTTAGAGACGTCAATTGCGCCAAGATGGTTTTCTATCCGGATCAAACAAAGCCCTCCAATCATTCAAAGCCGTCATTATCATCATACGAATCTTCGCCCGTGACGAAAAGGTAAATAGAAATTCTCTCGAATACGGCATCGCCTACGCCCTGGATTTCCTTTAGCTGCTCAAGGCTTGTGTATCCTCCCAGCACGCCCCGGTACTGGACGATTCGCTGTGACAGGACATTGCCGACCTGCGGTATGAACATCAGCTCGGCTTCCGTCGCAAGATTCAAATCAAGCGGGAACGTCACGCTTTCCAGAATATCATCGTCATAATACGCTTCGTCGTCCTCGTATACGGGCTCAGGCACCTCGCCGGCAGGCTCGGGCGGCCTCGGCGCGGCGGGCATGGCATACGAGACGAAAACCGGGAACGGCTCGCGCAGTGCAAGGTTGTAAAAAACCATGAACCCGGTTGCGGCGACGGCAACCGCCAGCAGGATGTTGTAGGGAAGATACGGCTTCAACGCGGGATGTCTCTCTTTCTAAAGTATATCATAGTATATCATATTGAATTCAAAAATAAAACCCCGAATTCATTCATTCGAGGCTTTTAGGAATTTATTCGCTTACAAACGGCAGAAGCGCGATGTGGCGCGCACGTTTTACCGCGATGGTAAGATGGCGCTGGTGGCGCGCGCAGGTGCCGGTAACACGGCGCGGTACAATCTTGGAGCGCTCGCTTAGATAGCGCTTTAAGCGGGGGACGTCTTTATAATCAATATCGTAAATTTTATCAACGCAGAAAGAACAAACCTTTTTACGGCTTTTCCTGCCGCCGCGCATACCGCGTTCGCCGCGGTCCTCGCGTGGCCTTTCGTTTTTTTCCATACTTTCATCCTCCTAACTGTGTAACATGATTTTCCGAGCTCTCTAGAACGGCAAATCGCCGTCGTCGTCGATATCGGCGAAATCGTCCACGCTGCCGCTTGAATAAGCGGGCGCGGGCGGAGCGTGCGCGTCGCTTGGCGCGGGAATCGCGCTCCCGCCGGGTGAAGCGCTTTTGCTTTCGACAAAATGCGCGCTGTCGGCGACGATTTCCCATGCGCGGCGGTTTTGCCCGTTTTTATCGACATAGGAGCGCGTCTGGATAGAGCCCTCGATGAGGATTGCCTTACCCTTCGTAAAGTAGCGGCAAATAAACTCCGCCGTTTGGCGCCATGCGACAATATCGAGAAAATCGGTCTGGCGCTCGCCGCCTTTTGGCGCGAACGCACGGCTTACCGCGATGGAAAACGACGTAACGGAAACACCGTTCGGCGTTTGCTTGAGCTCCGGGTCGGCCGTCAGCCTGCCGACTAAAATGGCTTTGTTAAACATAACTATGACCATTCCTTTCGCTTTGCTCAATACACAAAATAACCATGAAAAGGAATGGTCATATTGCGCATGAGCGGCGGTTTCGCGCAAGCGGAAGCCGCCCGCGCTTTAGGCATAAAGCTTGAATCGATTCAAACTTTAGAACCACCTTACGCTTTCTGTTCATCTTCTTCGTCCTTGCGGATAATCATAGAGCGCAAAACACCGTCGGTAATTTTGTAGATACGGTTTAATTCCGAGGGGAACTCGGGCTTGCCGGTAAACTCAACGAGATAATAGTGGCCCTCAAGCTCGTCCTCAATGGGGTATGCGAGCTTGCGCTTGCCCCATTCCGTAATCTTATCCACCGTGGCGTTTTCTTCGATCAGCGCTTTGAATTTTTCCCAAAGAGCGGCAATGCCGTCTTCGCCAAGCGTTGTGCTGAAAATCATCACAGTTTCATAACTTGCCTTGATATTCGCCATTTTTGTGCACCTCCTTTTGGACATATGGCTTCGGAACTTATTACCCGAAGCAAGGAGCGCCTTTTACAGGTCGCAACCAAAACATTATATCAGCATAGCGCGGCCAAGTCAAGGAGCCGGCTAAAGATTTTTCGCAAGATTTACCAGATACTCTTTAAAATCCTGCCCGATTTCCGGATGCTTTAGCGCGATTTCCACGCTTGCCTGCATCACGCCGAGCTTGTTGCCGATGTCGTACCGTTTGCCGGAAAAATCGACGCCTATCATCGTTTCCGCCCTGGCAAGGGTTTTCATCGCGTCCGTCAGCTGGATTTCCCCACCGGCGCCGGGCGGCGTGGTTTCCAGCATATCGAAAATCTTCGGAGGCAAAACACACCGCCCGAGTATCGAATAATTTGAAAATTCCTGTCCTTTTGGCGGCTTTTCAATCATGTCCGTGATTTGGTAGACGTTCTTGCCGACAGGCGAAATCTTCATCGAGGAGTAACGCGACAGATGCTCCGGCGGGACAGGCTTGATACCGGCGACGCCCAGCCCGTAATGCTCGTACTCCCTGCAAAGCTCAAGGCACGCGGGTGTTTCGCCGATGATTACGTCGTCGCCGTACAGCACGGCGAACGGCTCGTCGCCGACAAACGACTTGGCGTGGTATACGGCATGCCCAAGCCCCAGCATTTCCTGCTGGCGCACAAAATGGATATTCGCCATATGCGAAATTCGGATTAGTTCGCTAAGCTCTTTTTCGCGCCCGGATTGCGCCAGCTTTTGCTCAAGCTCGGGGCTGCGGTCAAAATGGTCTTCGACGGACGCTTTACCGCGGCTTGTGATGATGAGGATATCTTCAATCCCGGAGGCCACGGCCTCCTCGACAATGTATTGAATCGTCGGCTTGTCAACGAGGTTCAGCATTTCCTTGGGGCTTGCTTTGGAAGCCGGCAGCACACGGGTGCCGAATCCAGCCGCGGGAATCACAGCTTTTTTAATTTTCATCTAAAAACCTCCCATATACATGTAGGAAAGAGCGGTAGCAGCCAGAAAATACGCCGCGATAACCGCGGAGGCCGCTATGATAACGGCGTTTTTGCTGACGCCGCCTTTTGTCGAAAGCCTCCCGGCGTATTCCCGCTCATCGGGCGGGTCCGCGCGGGACGAGCGTATTTTCCTCACGTCAGCCAGGGCTTTGGAGTAGTAAAACCGGTTGGCGCAAAAGGATAATATCAGCCCGATGAAAAAATTAATCATGCCCGTCATGTTTACAAGCGACTGGTAATGCGCGACGGCGGCTCGATTGACGGAAGCCTCCGGCCCCAGGTTCCACGTATACAAAATCTCCGGCAGCATTTCCCGCGCCTGCAAAAAACTGGGTACCGCGCCTATGATGGAAAGCGCCAGCAAAAGCGCGCCGACAAGGTACATCTTGCGGTAAAAATAATACATAAAGCCAAACAGCAACGCCGCGAAATTAAACGACAGCGTGCGGGATTCCTCATCCATACTCTTAAAACGGGGCAGGTAATACACGGAATTCTGCCCGATATACACGGCCAAATCGCGCACGGTTTCGTCCTCGATTTTTTCATCGGGCGAAAGCCCGCCGTATATCAGGGTCGCCGGGTCAAGCTGAAAGCCGTACGCGCCGCCCATGCCGCCCCACGGGGAAAAGCCCTGCTGCCCTTCCGGCGGGTGGTTGTGGCTTTGATGGGCGCTTTCGCTCATGCGTCTGCCGCAGATTTGGCAGAATATCGCGCCGGGAAGGTTTGCGGCTTCGCATGACGGGCAGGGTACCGTGCCCTCGCCGGGATCTTCGTATCCACCGCCGTAACCGCCGGAAAACGGGGCGCCCTCCGGGGCGCCGGCAAACGGCGTGTCGGGCGCGGGCGGACGCCACTCCTTGCCGCTTAGATGGTCGGCGGCAAAGGCGCACTCGTTTTTTTCAGCATAGCACCCCCGGTGATGCGGCGCACCGCAGACCGGGCAAACGACAATATCGTCGCTTTGCGTAAATTTTTTGCCGCACACAGGGCATTTTACGCCGATGTAATTTGACATGTTCAAAGACCATTCCTTTCGCCAAACCCATAATTATATAAGTATAGTCAAGATTTTTGAAAAACAAAAGGCGATATTATACATAAATTGTAAACAATTTTACAGTTATCGCATTTGGATTTATATAAAAATAAATTAAAATTCTATATAACATCGGCGGGGATGTCCTCCACCCTCTAAGCGAAGCGCAGGTGGGGTTTACCTTGTCACTCAGGCGGTGTGTTTTAATCCCCCGCCCCGTTGCAACAGCAATTTGCCGCTTCGCGGCCGGCGGTTAGCACCGCCCATTTCGCCTGACGGCGAAAAAATTGGGTTTAAAAATAAAGTAAAACTTTACATTTGGGCGGTATCAATATATTATATAAATAAGAATTGCCTGAATGAATATATTAAGGAGAATACAGATTATGACGATGACTACCATCGATGCGATTCCCGGTAAAACTTTTGAAGCGATTGGCATTGTAAAAGGCAGCGTAGTGCGTTCCAAGCACATCGGCCGGGACATCATGGCAAGCCTGAAAACCATTGTCGGCGGTGAAATCACAGGGTACACGGAGATGCTCAACGAAGCCAGGGGAATCGCCACAGCCCGTATGCAGGACGAAGCCCGTGCGCTGGGCGCGGACGCGGTTGTGTGTGTAAGATACGAATCCGCTGCTGTGCTGAGTGGCGCGGCTGAGATTGTGGCCTACGGCACTGCGGTGAAGTTCATTTAGTTAGGGTCTGTTGACATAAATGGAATGCACAGATTTTCGAGCGGATTTTAATGCATTTCAAGGACGAGGAGTGAGGAATACTTAATGTATTCCGATTGACGAGAACGCAAAAAGGCGTAAAATACGCCGAAAATATGGGCTGTTAGCTTTATGTCAACAGACCCTAAGGGGAGTAACATGCTGCAATTTGAAGAACAGAGGCAAATGCTGCTTGAAAAGGAACAGGCGCTTGCGGAGGTAAAGGCCGCGCTCGGGATAGACGGCTTAAAAGCAGAGCTGAAAGAGCTTGACGAAAAGGCTGCCGACCCGAATTTCTGGGGGGATATGGCCGCGGGGCAGACTGCCTTGCAGCGCACAAAGCAGGTAAAGGACAAAATCGAAAGCTATGAAAGTTTGCAGTCGCTTTACGACGACACGCTGACGCTGATAGAAATCGCGGTGGAAACGGGCGACGAAAGCGTCTTGGACGAGGTAGCGGAAAATGTGTCGCGCGTCAAAACCGAGGTGGAATCGCTTAAGCTCGCGACCCTGCTGACAGGGGAATACGACGGGAAAAACGCGATTATATCGTTTCATTCGGGTGCGGGCGGTACCGAAGCGCAGGACTGGGTACAGATGCTTTACCGCATGTACACGCGCTGGGCCGAACGCCGCCGCTTCAAATACAAGGTGCTTGATTATCTGGCGGGCGAAGAGGCGGGGATAAAATCCGCGTCGATTGTTGTTGAAGGCACAAACGCCTACGGCTACCTGCGCTCGGAGGCTGGCGTACACCGGCTTGTGCGAGTTTCCCCGTTCGATTCGTCGGGGCGCCGCCATACATCCTTCGCATCGCTCGAGGTCATGCCGGAAATCGACGAGGACGTGAACATCGTCATAAAGGACGAGGATTTGCGTATTGACACATACCGCTCCGGCGGCGCGGGCGGGCAGCACGTCAACAAGACGGATTCCGCGGTGCGCATCACGCATCTCCCCACAGGGATTGTAACGGCGTGCCAAAACGAGCGCAGCCAGCATCAAAACAAGGAAGTCGCGCTGAAAATGCTCAAATCGAAGCTTGCCGAAATCAAACAGCGCGAGCACCTTGAAAAAATCGAGGACATCAAGGGCGAGCAGAAGGAAATCGGCTGGGGCTCGCAGATACGCTCGTATGTATTTATGCCGTATACGATGGTGAAGGATCACCGCACAAATTATGAATCGGGCAACATCGGCGCCGTCATGGACGGCGAAATAGACGGCTTTATCAACGCCTACCTGACGGATTCCAGCCTTGGAAAAATATAGCTTGGCAAATCTTACGAAAATCCAGCATAAAGTTTGTGCATAAATTGCTATTCCGGAGACTAAAGTTTCCGGGATAGCGGTCGATATACCTAATGATTAGGCGAAATGCGTACCTTTTCTATCGCGGCGATGCACGCAACCGTCAAATCAGCGAGGTTCACCGGGTTCATCTCCGGTATTTTTGCAAAAAGCTCGCCCCTTGCGGTCGTGACGAAGAACGTGTAGTTGTAGGTACGGTTGTTAAAGACCATCGCGCATGCATCAAGGAAACATTTTTCGCACTGGCACATATCGGTTTGATTCATCAGCTCGCGAACACGGGTTCTCACCGTATCGTCATAGGCGTTCACAAGCGCGTATTTTGGTTTTTCAGACACTTCATAAACCTCCGTCTCTTTCCTGTTGTTGTCGGTGTTTTTAATCCAATAACATATTTTAACATTCTTTCTGTTTTTTTACAATACCCTAACATCATACAAGGAGGCGATTTTTAATGAGCGTTTCAATCAACGGCGCACTTTCCCAGTATACCTATTCGTACCAGAACCAGATGCGGGTCAACCTTGACAAAAATGACGATGCGTTCTGGGACAAATCGGAGCTGCAGGCGTATGCGGACGCGTATCAAAAAGCGACCGGTACGGCGCTTGACGTCAATAAGCTGATTGAAAAGTACGGCAATGAGGACGGCCTTATCGACTATGCGGCCCAGCAGCAAATGTATAAAGACGACGCGCTCGGCTTTTCCAAGCTCAGCTCCGGCACTTCCGGTGTCGGCAGTTCGTCCGGCGCGGGAGGAAGCACCGCGGCCCCCGCGATGCCACAGGCCCAAAGGGAAGCGGCTTTTGAGGCCGTCAACCGCTTTACGTTCCAATATGGCAATTCGCTGCGCCCAAGGCTTGACAAGGACGACGACGGGCTTTGGAGCAGGGATGAGCTGAACGATTACGCGAGAGTGTTTGAAAGGGCGACAGGGCAGAAGCTTGACGTTGACGCGCTGATTAAGCAGTACGGCAACGAGGACGGCTTTATCGACCCGACAAACCAGGGGCGGATGGTAAAAGACGATGCGCTGGGGCTTTCCGCGCTGAAATCAGCTTTCGACAGGGCTTCGAATGTGAATTACTACGCGCCGAACCCTGTTACGTCCAACACCGCCTCGCCGGACAGAAGACCGTCCGGCGGCGTGTCTATGCAAGATTTGCTCGAAGGCATGTCAAGCTCCAGCAAAATGCGCTTTTCCGTCATGATTCAAAACATGGAATCACAGCAGAACATGCTAAACGAATTCCTGTGGTCGGGCGGTAACTCGGGCGGCGGCCTGTTTGCGCTTGCAAACGCCAGGACTGACGCGATGAACATGTACAGGATGCAAATGATTCAGGGCGGAGGCCCGGGCGCGCTTTTCGGTGAAATGTCGGGCGCGGGAATGAATTTTTCGATTTAGTGGTTGACTTATCCTTTTCTTTCTGATAAAATGTTTCAGGAAAGCTCAATACACAATAAAGCAGAACCATCCGTTCTCACCCGTCGGCGAAAGGGCCGCACGCGGTTAATACGATTTCAGGCTTTTTGCCATGTTTTTGTATCATTATGCGGGTGCTTCGGCGCCCGCGTTATTTTTATTTTATTTGGAGGTGTTTTGCCATCAGCATCAAAGAACTGCTTATCAACGAGGAAATTAGAGACAAGGAAGTGCGGCTTGTAGGCGAGGACGGCGCCCAGCTCGGGATATTCCCGATCGCGGAGGCGATGCGTATATCGCTTGAGCAGAACCTGGACCTTGTTAAAATTGCTCCTCAGGCCAATCCGCCCGTGTGCCGTATCATGGATTACGGAAAACACAGGTTCGAACAGGCAAAACGTGAGAAAGAGGCAAGAAAGAACCAGAAGATTGTGGAGACGAAGGAGATACGCCTCTCGCTCAACATTGATAAACACGACTTTGAAACAAAGCTTAAAAACGCGATTAAATTCTTAAGCCACGGCGATAAGCTCAAGGTATCCATCCGCTTCAAGGGCAGGCAGATGGCGCATCCCGAGCTTGGGCAGGAGCTGATGAAGCGGTTTGCCGAGGCCGTAGCCGAGTACGGCACCATCGATAAGCTGCCGAAGCTTGACGGGCGCAGCATGATTATGTTTGTCACGTCCAAGACGCCTGTAAAATAAATTACTCAATTATTTGAAGGAGGAACTTTACACATGCCTAAGTTAAAAACGCACAGCGGAGCGAAAAAACGCTTTAAGATGACGAAAAGCGGCAAAATTAAAAGGGCGCACGCCTACAAGAGGCACCAGTTAGGCAGCCAGATAAAAAGGCAGAAACAAAAAAGAAGGCTTAGAAAAGCCGCTTATGCCGATGTCACGAACATGAAAGCAATCAAGCTTTTGCTTCCCTACAAATAAAAATAATGAATTGCGGAGGTAAAGAAAAATGGCTCGTATAAAAGGGGCAGTCATGACCCGTAAAAGAAGGAATAAGACAATCAAGCTTGCAAAAGGCTATTTCGGCGCGAAAAGCAAGCTCTTTAAAATGGCGAAGCAGGCCGTTTATAAGTCCGGCCAGTACGCCTATATCGGAAGAAAACAGAAAAAAAGGAACTTCAGAAGCCTTTGGATTACAAGAATCTCGGCGGCGTGCAAGTTAAACGGGATGAATTATTCCACGTTTATGAACGGGCTTAAAAAAGCAGGCATCGAGTTGAACCGCAAAATGCTTTCTGAAATCGCCATCAACGACCCGGCAGCTTTCGCGGCCCTGACCGAAAAGGCAAAGGCCGCAAGATAACGATATCTAAGCAACCAGCGCCCGAGCCAGCCGAAAGGAATCGGGCGTGTTGCTTTAGGGCCTGTTGACACTACCGCTCAACGCCCGGATTGCTTCGCAACCGTGTGAATTGCATTCATGTTTTTTCACATACCGGCACATTTTACGCCAAATTGCGTTAAATTTTCTTGCAATACGCAAAGTATTACTGCAAAAATTTGCCTTGTTCGGCACAAAATCCGCTCAATATCTGAGCATTTCGGATAGTGTCAACAGGCCCTGGGTGATGGCATGGACCTTATTACTTCAAGGGAAAACCCGAAGATTAAGCAGATTGTAAGGCTGATGGCCTCAAAAGCGGAGCGCAGTGCCACAAACCTTTTCGTAGCCGAGGGCGCGCGCCTTTGCGCCGACGCGCTGGAAAGCGGCGTCGCCGTCCGGGAGGCGTTTCTCACGGAAAAAGCGCTCAAAAAATATGGACAAGCACGCCTTTTCGCGGATAATCACACTGTTACAAGTTATATTATAAGCGATGGCGTTTCCGAAAAGATTTCGGGTACAAAGGGGCCGCAGGGTATTTTCGCCGTGTGCGAAAAGCCGGGACTGGCAAGGCCCGAAGCACACGCCGAAAACGCAAGATATCTGCTTTTGGCAGAGATTCAGGATCCCGGCAACATGGGCTCTATCATCCGCACGGCGGAGGCTTTCGGTCTGGGCGGCATCTGCGCTTCGGCGGATTGCCCCGAGATTTTCTCACCAAAGGTTTTACGCGCGTCAATGGGCGGCGTGTTCAGGCTGAAGCTTTGGGCGGCCGGCGATATGAGCGAAGAAATTGCAAGGCTGAAGGACGAAGGTGTGTCAATCTATGCGGCGGGGCTTGAGGATAACGCCGGAAGGCTTAATAACATGCGGTTTGACGGCCCGTGTGCGGTACTGTTGGGCAACGAGGGCGCGGGACTTTCCGAAAGCCTTGTGGCGGCATGCGGCGGTGTTTTGAAAATTCCGATGGCGGGCACCGCCGATTCGCTCGGAGTCGCGGTCTCAGCCGGGATTTTTGCTTGGGAGATGACGAAATGACGAACCATGAAGCGACAGACTGCGTATATTGGATTTGGTTCCAGCTTGTGTTTGGAATCGGTACGAAGCGCGCGGAGCTTTTCATGAACTATTTCGATGACCCGAAACAGATATTCGACGGTATCAGGCAGAGAACGCGTGTAATCGGCATGCTTGACGAAAACGAGCTTAAGCAGGCGGACGCCGCGTTTGAGGGGGCGCAGACAATCAAACGCCGCACGCTGAAAAAGGGCGTTGATATCATCACGCCGGAGGATGGCGCATATCCTGTACTGTTAAGTCAGATTTACTCAAAACCGGCTGTTTTGTACGTGAAGGGCGATTTATCCTGCTTACAGGGAAAGCTCGCGATTGCCATGGTCGGTTCCAGAAAACACAGCGAATACGGCAGGGATGCTTCCGCATGGATCGCAAAAGGGCTTGTAAAGGGCGACGCCGTGGTTGTCAGCGGCCTTGCGCACGGCATTGACACCGAATGCCATATGTCCGCGTTAAAAGCCGGCGGCAAAAGCATCGGCGTCTTGGGCTGCGGCATTGATGTGGATTACCCGAAAGGCAACGCGGACGTCAAACGGCTGATGTGCGAAAATGGCGCGGTTGTCACGGAATATCCGCTCGGGACGGAGCCGAAGGCGATGAATTTCCCAATCCGCAACCGGATTGTTTCCGGCATGTGCCACGGGGTTGTCGTAGTCGAAGCGGATTTGAGCAGCGGCTCGCTTTTGACGGCGAACCACGCGCTCGAACAGGGGCGCGACATCTTTGCCGTACCCGGCAGCATTTTTTCAGACCGGGGACGCGGCACGCACCGGTTAATCCGCGAAGGGGCAAAGCTTACCGAGCACGCGCAGGATATTTTTGATGAGTATGAATATCTCGGGTTATGGAAAAATGTAAGGAAGGCGTATCCGGCAGAGGGAACGGAAAAGATAAGCCACAGCAAAACCCCGCCCGTCCCGGGTGACGGCCTATATCAGATAGCGCAAAAACCCAGGGAGGATACGAAGAACAGGCAAAGCCTGCCCGAGAGCTTAAGCGAGGAAGCGAAAACCGTCTACAGCATTCTGTCCGAGGAAATCGTGACGGTTGATGCGATAACCGAGACCTCAGGCATGGATGTGTCACAAGTGCTTTCAGCTGTTACGGAGCTTGAAATTTACGGCTTGGCGGAGGGTCATCCCGGCAGAAAATTCAGCGTTATCTAGGGTCAACAAATCTATGTTATCTCAAAAGACAAAACGAACCACTTATGGAGGCTGCAATGTCAAATCTGGTTATTGTTGAGTCGCCGGCGAAGGCGAAAACGATAAAAAAATATCTTGGCAGCGATTTTGAGGTGCTCGCGTCAAACGGGCACGTCAGGGACCTGCCGTCAAACAAAATGAACATTGACGTTGAAAATCAATTTGAGCCCTACTACGAGATTATCAAAGGCAAGGAAACCGTCGTAAAGGCGCTGAAAAAAGAAGCGAAAAAAAGCAATAAGGTATACCTCGCGACCGACCCGGACCGCGAGGGCGAAGCCATTTCGTGGCATTTAGCGTATATTCTGGGCCTTGATTTAAACGACGAGAACCGTGTTACGTTCAACGAAATCACAAAGTCGGGCGTAAAAGAGGGCATGAGCCGCCCGCGCAAAATCGACATGAGCCTTGTCGATGCGCAGCAGGCAAGGCGCATCGTAGACAGGATTCTGGGCTACAAGCTAAGCCCGTTTTTGTGGCGCAAGGTGCGCAAGGGGCTTTCCGCGGGGCGCGTGCAATCGGTCGCCACGCGGCTGATTGTTGACCGCGAGGAAGAAATCAAGGCCTTTAAAACGGAAGAATACTGGACGATAGACGCGGAGCTTCTTGCGAAAAAGTCAAAGAAGGCTTTTGCGTCGAAGCTTCATTCACATAAAGGCAAAAAACTTGAGGTAAAAGACGATAAACAGGCGCAGAAAATTTTAAAGGAAATAGATGGAAAGGATTTCACTGTCGCGGAAGTCAAAAAGTCCGTGCGCAGAAAATCGCCGTCGCCGCCGTTTACGACGTCTACGTTACAGCAGGAAGCCTCCAAAAAACTCGGGTTCCAGGCACGGCGCACCATGCGGGCCGCGCAGGAGCTGTACGAGGGCATCGACGTCGAGGGAATGGGAGCCGTCGGCCTTATTACCTACATGCGTACCGACAGCCTGCGGATTTCCGCCGAGGCCATATCGGAGGCCGCGAAATTCATCGAATCGGCATACGGGAAGGAATACCTTCCGCCCACGACACGGGTGTTCAAGTCGAAGAAATCGGCGCAGGACGCGCACGAGGCGATACGTCCGTCAACGCCGTCGCTCACGCCCGAAAAGGTAAAATCCAGCCTGACAAGCGACCAGTTTAAGCTGTACCGCCTCATCTGGGAGCGCTTTATGGCGTGCCAGATGGCAAACGCACTGCTCGATGCGGTTTCCGTGAAAATCAGTGCGGGCGACTACACGTTTACGTCGTCGGGGTATACGGTGAAATTTGACGGATTCACAAAACTGTATGAGATGGTGCGCGAGGAGGGCGACGAGGACGCGGGCGCGCTTCCGGCAATGGAAGAAGGCGACGTTTTAACAGTCAAATCCATTACGCCCAACCAGCATTTCACGCAGCCGCCGCCAAGGTACACCGAAGCGTCGCTGATTAAAACGCTGGAGGAAAGCGGCGTCGGGCGTCCGAGCACATATGCTTCGACCATCACGACCATCACTTCGCGCAATTATGTCGAGCGCGAAGGCAAAGCGCTGAAGCCCACGGTGTTGGGCGAGGTCATCACAAAGCTTCTGGAAGAGCAGTTCGAAAAGATTGTGGACACCGATTTTACAGCGCAGATGGAGGAGCATTTAGACGAGATTGAGGAAGGAAAAACCGACTGGCTCAAGATTCTCGATGATTTTTACAACGGGTTTATCGACACCCTTGCGACTGCTGAGAAAAATATGGAGGGCACAAGGGTCAAGGTTCCGGACGAGGAAACCGATGTCGTGTGCGACCTTTGCGGCAAACAAATGGTCGTGAAAATCGGGCGGTTCGGGAAGTTTTTGGCGTGCTCCGGGTTCCCAGAGTGCCGCAATACAAAGAAAATCGTGCAGGAAACAGGCGGCCTGTGCCCTGTCTGCGGCAAGAAAATGCTGCTTAAGAAAAGCAAAAACGGTAAGAGCTTCTACGGCTGCGAGGGCTACCCCGACTGTAACTTTATGGCGTGGGATAAGCCTCTGCCCGATATCTGTCCCAAATGCGGCGCGACGCTGTTTAAGAAAGCCGGGCGCGGCGGAAAGGTGCATTGCCTCAAGGAAAATTGCGGGTATATCAAAGAGGAGGCATAGGTGCAGGCGGTTGTAATCGGCGCGGGATTGGCGGGCTGTGAAGCTGCGTGGGCGCTTGCAAACGAGGATATTGGCGTTGATTTATACGAGATGAAGCCGCAAAAGTTTTCACCCGCACACCAAAGTGAAAGCTTTGCGGAGCTTGTGTGTTCAAATTCGCTGAAAGCCGATACGATGGCGTCTGCGGCGGGGCTTCTGAAGGCCGAAATGCGTTTGTTGGGCTCGCTGCTGTTGGAAATCGCGGAGCATTGCAGGGTTCCCGCAGGCGGTGCGCTGGCGGTTGACCGAGGAGAATTCTCAAGGCTTGTGACTGAGAAGATAAGTGTGAATCCCCGCATAAAAATTCACCGAGGAGAAGTCACGGAGATTCCACCGGGCAACGTTATCATTGCGACGGGGCCGCTTACCTCCGATGATTTTACAAAGCGTATCATGGAGCTTACAGGCGGAGAGAATTTAAGCTTTTTTGATGCGGCTGCGCCAATCGTCACGCTTGATTCTATTGATGAAACCAAGGTCTTTTTCGCGTCAAGGTACGGGCGCGGCGGCGATGACTACATGAACTGCCCGTTTACAAAGGAAGAATATGAACTCTTTTACGCCGAGCTTACCGCGGCTGAAAGCGCGGAGTTAAAGGAATTCGACAAGAATCCCGCTGTCTATGAGGGCTGTATGCCCGTGGAGATACTCGCAAAACGCGGCGTGGATACGCTCCGGTTTGGCCCGTTAAAGCCGGTGGGACTGACAGACCCGAATACTGGAAAACGCCCTTGGGCGGTGGTTCAGCTAAGGCGTGAGAACGCCGCTGGAACGTTGCTTAATATCGTGGGTTTCCAGACGAATCTTAAATTCTCCGAGCAGAAACGCGTGTTTTCGATGATTCCGGGGCTTGAGAACGCGGAATTCTCACGTTACGGCGTGATGCATCGAAACACCTTCATTGATTCTCCAAGGCTTCTCGACAGCGATTTTGCGTTGAGAAGCAACCCGCGAATCGTCTTTGCCGGACAAATCTCCGGCGTAGAGGGGTACATGGAATCGGCGGCAAGCGGGATAATCGCGGCGAAACAGCTTGCGAGGCGGCTGAAAGGCGAGTCACGGCTTATCCTGCCGAAAGGGACGATGCTAAATGCGCTTTGCGGCTACATCAGTGATGAAAGCGTCTTGGATTTTCAGCCGATGGGCGCCAGTATGGGGCTTTTACCAACTTTAGGCGTGAAAATCAAGGACAAGCGGCAAAGGTACGAGAGGATGGCGGAAAGGGCAATAACTGCGTTACAATGCAGTTTAAAGGGAGGATGAGGGTTTGAAAATCATAGTTGACGCCTTTGGCGGGGACAATGCGCCAGTTGAGATTCTAAAGGGAACCGCCGCCGCGATTTCCGAATATGGCGTAACCGCGCTGGTATGCGGCGATGAGGAGAGAATTGGGCAGGTTTTGTCCGAGAACGGCATATCTTCCAGCGGGATGGAGTTCCTGAACGCGCCCGATATTATGCCTGTTGAAGCAGAACCGACAGAGATACTGAAATCATACGCCAGCAGTTCTATCGCGGTCGGCATGAAAGCGCTTGCTAACGGCTTGGGCGACGCGTTTGTCACAGCCGGCAGCACGGGCGCCGCAGTAGTGGGCGCCTCGCTGATTGTCAAGCGCATCAAAGGGGTGAAACGCCCGGCGCTTGCACCGATTCTTCCGAATTCGGCGGGTAGATACATGCTCCTGGATATCGGCGCGAACGTGGAGTGCAGGCCCGAAATGCTGCTGCAATTCGGCATTATGGGTTCCGCCTACATGAAGGATATTATGGGAGTCGAGAATCCACGCGTGGGGCTTGTAAACATCGGCGCGGAAGAGACAAAGGGGCTTGATTTGCAGATTCAGGCGTATCATTTAATGAAAGCGGCTCCAATCAACTTTATCGGCAATGTGGAAGGGCGCGATTTGCCGCTTGGCGCGTGCGACGTTGCCGTGACGGACGGCTTTACGGGCAATATTATCTTAAAACACACCGAGGGTATGGGGAAATTCCTGTCGTTGGAGTTGAAAAGCATATTCCTCGCCGGATTCGGGAGCAAAATTGCCGCGCTGCTTCTCAAGAGAAGCATAGGCGCCTTCCGTAAGAAGATGGATTACACCGAGTATGGCGGAACGCTGCTTATGGGCATTTCAAAGCCGGTTATAAAGGCACATGGAAGTTCCAATGCGAAAGCTTTTAAAAATGCGATAAGACAGGCGAAAAACATATGCGGGAACAACATCACCGGGAAGATAGCGCAGGCGCTCTCGGCTTCAAAGGAGAAGGAAAACGGGGAGAACGGTTAAATGGCGAAGTCAAATTTGAATGAGCTTGAGAAGAAAACAGGCCGCAAATTTGAAAATATTGAATATTTGCGAACTGCCGTCACGCATTCGTCGTACGCGAACGAGTGCGGGCGCGAAATGTCGTACAACGAGCGGCAGGAGTTTTTGGGCGACTCAGTCTTGTCGGTCGTTGTTTCGGATTACCTGTACCGCAGCACCTACCTTTCCGAAGGGGATTTGACGAAGCTCAGGGCCATATTGGTGTGCGAAAAATCGCTTTGCGGTTTTGCGCGTTCTATGTCGCTGGGGTCTTACCTGCTGCTTGGACGCGGCGAGGAAAACACGGGCGGAACGGACAGGCCCTCAATTTTGGCGGACGCGTTTGAAGCGGTTATCGCAGCCGTGTACCTTGACGGCGGGATAGAGGCCGCATGCAGCTTTGTGATACCGTTTATTGAAACAGCGCTTGAAACGGAGCGGAAAAAAAGCCTTGATGACTATAAGACGCTGCTTCAGGAAATCGTGCAGAAAAACCCGCAGGAAACCTTGCAATATGTGCTTGTTGACGAATCGGGGCCGGCGCATGACAGGCGGTTTGAGGTTGAGGTCCGTTTGAACAGCAACGTTGTCGGGCACGGCATTGGGAAAAGCAAAAAAGCCGCGGAACAGCTTGCGGCAAAAGAAGCGCTGGAATTAATGGGACAATGAAAAAACATGCGAATGTCGCGATTTTTGTACCGCACGAGGGCTGCCCTGGGCAGTGTAGCTTCTGCAATCAGTGTACTATTTCAGGTAAGGAAGTCCCGCCATCGCCGCTTCTTGCAGCCAAAATCGTGGAAGATGCGATGTTCACACTGAAAACACCCGCACAAATTGCATTTTTTGGCGGAAGCTTTACAAGATTGAATCACGTGTATATGAAGAGATTGTTACAATCAGTACAAATATATCTGAAGAATGGGAGTTACTGTGGTATCAGAATTTCAACAAGACCGGATGCAATTGATGAAGATATACTTAAAGTTTTAAAAAAGCATCACGTCACCGACATCGAGCTTGGCACGCAAAGCATGGATAATTCGGTGCTTGAAGCGAATATGCGCGGGCATACGGCGCAAGATACCGTTCACGCCGCGCATTTGATAAAGGGGCGCGGATTTTCCTTGGGGCTTCAAATGATGACAGGGCTTTATAAAGACGATAATGAAAAAACAATAAATACAGCAAATACAATAATATCACTAAAGCCGGATTATGTTCGGATATATCCCACGGTTGTATTAAAGGGGACAAAGCTCCAGAAATGGCACGAAAGCGGCATATATAAGCCGCAAACACTTGGAGAAGCCGTAGAGCTGGGCGCACGGTTACTTAAGCTTTTTACAGACGCGAGAATTCCTGTCATTAAGCTGGGCCTTCACGACGGCCCGGATTTAAGAGATAATATGGTCGCAGGCCCGTATCATCCCGCTTTTAGGGAATTATGCGAGAGCCGGGTGCTTTATGAGAAAGCGATATCACAAATCCGGGAACAAAATATTCAAAAAGGCAAAATTTTGCTGCATGTAAACACCTCCGCTGCCTCTAAAATGGCGGGGCAAAAACGCGAAAACATCCTGAAGCTGTCTCGGATGGGGTATGACGCGAAGACTGTTTTAAGCGATAAAATCGGGTATCTGCAGGTTGAGGTTAAAGGAAGTGAAATAATTGCGTCTTAAATCACTTGAAATACAAGGCTTTAAGTCGTTTCCCGATAAAACGCGCCTTACGTTTGACAGCGGCATTACCGCAGTTGTCGGGCCGAATGGCAGCGGAAAAAGCAATATCGCCGATGCCGTGCGGTGGGTTTTGGGCGAGCAGTCGACGAAAACGCTGAGAAGCAACAAGATGGAGGACGTCATTTTCGGCGGCACGCAAACCCGCAAACCAATGGGATATGTAAACGTTGCTATCACGCTCGATAACACGAACCGCGCACTTCCTGTCGAGGACGACGACGTCACGGTCAGCCGCAGGCTTTACCGCTCGGGCGAGAGCGAATACCGCTTAAACGGCTCAATGGTGCGGCTTAAGGATATCCATGAAATGCTGATGGATACAGGGCTCGGGCGCGACGGCTACTCCATCATCGGACAGGGCAGGATTTCTGAGATTGTAGCGGCAAAGCCGGTGGGGCGCCGCGAAATTTTTGAGGAAGCAGCCGGGATTTCCAAATACCGCTACCGCAAGGAGGACGCCGAAAAAAAGCTTGTACAATCGGAGGAAAACCTGCTCCGGCTCAGGGATATCCTGTCGGAGCTTGAGGAGCGCGTGGGGCCGCTGCGCGAGCAATCTGAAAAGGCGAAATCGTTCCTCAAAATGAGCGAGGAGAAAAAGGGCCTTGAAATCTCGCTTTGGATGGTTTCGATTGAAAAGCTAAAGGCGCAGCTTTCAGAGCAGCAGGACAAGGTTTATCTTGCGAAAAACGATTATGAACGGCTTGAGGACGAAGCTCAGGCCGTTGAAGCGCAGATTAACGATGCGTTTGACCGCACCAACCAGCTTTTATCGCAGGCGGAAGGGCTGCGCGGAACGGTAAAAGAGCTTGAAGTTGAGCTTGCGCACGGCGAGTCGGAGATTTTGGTATTGCAAAACGACATCAGCCATAATGAGATGTCCGTTGAGCGCATAGATCAGGAGCTTGCCACGGCGGATTCAAGCTCCGGGGATTTGCTTGCGCGAATTGAGAAAAAGCGTGGGGAAATTGTGCAAAGCGCAAAAGATCTTGCGCATTTGGAGTCGAAGGTTGCGTCGAACGAGGATAAAATCGCCGAACAACGCGAGCTTGCCGCTAAAATTGCAAATGAGGCAGAGGTGCTTACGGTGCGGCGAAATTCCGTTCAAGACGCCATCAACAAGGCTGAGCTTGAAAAAGCGGCGGGCGCCGGGGTGATTGAGGAAAGCATAAAACGTCTGGAACAGCTTGCCGAAAACAGCGGCGCACACGACGCGGCGGTAAACGAAGCCGGGCAAAATATTGACGAGTGCGAAACACAGATAGCGGAACAGGAAGAAAAGATCAGATTAATTCAAAATTCTGCGCAGGGGTACGAGTTAAAGCGAAAAAGCCGTGCCGCCAAGCTTGACGAGCTGAACCAAAGAGTGCAGGGGCTAAACGACGCGGCGAGTCAAAAAAAGCAGCGCGCAAGGCTGCTTGAGGAAATGGAAGCCGCGATGGAAGGCTTTGGCGGAAGCGTGAAATACATACTCAGGGAGTCAAAGAAGGGTGCGATAAACGGGGTATTTGGCGCGGTTTCGTCGCTGATTGACACGCCGGGCGAGTACGCTTTGGCGATTGAAACAGCCCTTGGCGCGGCGATGCAAAACATTGTGGTCACTGATGAGGAAACGGCGAAACGCGCGATAAGAATGCTGCAAAACGCGAAAATAGGCCGCGCCACGTTTCTGCCGCTGACGTCGGTGAAGGGTGGCGGCGGGCTGCAAACCGGCGAACTGAAAAAGCATGACGGGTTTATCGGTGCGGCGTCCGAGCTGGTCCGTGCCGATGAGAAGTTTAAAGGGATTGTCAGCCAGCTTCTGGGGCGTGTGGTGGTGGCCGGAACGCTTGACGAGGCGGCGGTTATCGCAAAATCAGCGGGGTATAAATTTAGGATTGTTACGCTTGACGGGCAGGTTATCAACGCGGGCGGCTCGTTCACGGGCGGCTCTACCGGAAAAAGCTCCGGCGTTTTAGGCCGCCGCCATGAGATAGAAAAACTGCATAACGAAGCCAAAAAACTTCTTGCTGATGCGGAAAAGCTCATTCCGGAATGCAAGGCGGTCTCCGGGGTGCTCGCGGAGCTTGACGCGTATATTACAGGCTCACAGGCGGAGGAACAAACCGCGCGCGAGGAGAAGCTGAGGCTCGAAATATCGCTTGAAACCTTAAAGAAAAATTTCGAGCAGGCAAAAACGAACCGGGGCCTTGCGGCAAAAGAATTGGCGCAGTTGACAGACCGTTTGGAAAAGCTTCGCGGCAGCGACGCGAATTCCGAAAGAGTTATGAATGAGCTTACTGTTCAGTTGACTGAAATTACAGAAAAGCTTCAAGATACAATCAAGCGTGGCGATTCGATTGCTATCGGCATTGAAACGGCGGCAGGGGAGCTTGCGGAACAAAAAATGGCGCAGGTATCCGGTCAGAAAGATTACGAACAGCTTTTGCAGGATTCTCTGCATATACAGGAGTTGATTGATTCCGCCGACACGCGTCTGGAGCATCTGAAAACCGAACGCGAAGGGTACATCTCCTCAAACGCGGATATCCGTAAGAAAATAGAAGCTTTGCTGGAACAAAAGGAAATCCTAAACAAAGAAATTGAAAAAAACAATGCGGAAATCAAAAAAATAATGCAGGTAAGAACAGACCTTGAAGGCACGATGACGGGCCTTAGAGAGCGGGAAAAAGAGCTTGCATCAAGGCGCGAGGATGTCTCGAAAGAGCTTGCGCGGCTCGGTGAGAGAAGAAATTCGCTGCAAAACGATTATGACGGTATCCTCGCAAAGCTTTGGGATGAGTATGAGCTTACCCGGAGCAAGGCGGCGGAGCTTGCAGAACCGCTTGAAAACATCGACAAGGCGAACCGGCGGTTAAACGAGCTTAAGGGGAAAATCAAATCGCTGGGGACGGTCAACGTCGAAGCAGTAGAGGAATACGAAAAGGTAAGCAAAAGATACGAGTTTTTAACCGCGCAGGTAGCCGATGTCGAGGAGGCAAAGGCGCAGCTTATCAAGCTTATCGCCGAGCTTACGCAGGAAATGCGCGACATCTTCCTTACCAATTTTACACAAATCGCAGCTAATTTTTCCAACGTATTTGTGCAGCTTTTTGGCGGCGGAAAAGCCGAGTTGACGCTGACCCAAGAGGACGATGTGCTTGATTCGGGCGTGGAAATATTCGTGCAGCCTCCGGGCAAAATCATAAAAAACCTCTCACTCTTGTCCGGCGGCGAGCAAAGCTTCGTCGCAATCGCAATCTACTTCGCGATTTTAAAGGTACGGCCCGCGCCGTTTTGCATACTTGATGAAATTGAGGCTGCCCTTGACGACGTGAATGTTGTGCGGTACGCGACGTATTTGCGGCAAATGAGCAAGAACACACAATTTATCTCAATCACGCACCGGCGGGGCACAATGGAGGAGGCCGACGTGCTTTACGGCGTAACCATGCAGGATGAGGGCGTTTCCAAACTACTTGAACTGAATGTCGCTGACGTTGGCGAAAAGCTGGGCATCAAAGACTAATCAAAAATTTTGAAAAGGGGATTATCATGGGATTTTTCTCTAAAATATCCGAGGGCCTTAAAAAAACGCGCGAAAACCTTACGCAAGGCGTCGAAGACATTGTGAATTCGTTTACGTCGATTGATGAAGAGTTGCTCGAGGAGCTTGAGGAAACGCTTATTATGTCCGATGTAGGTACTGTTACGGCGTTGAGTATCTGCGGCAAATTGCGTGCGGAAATTAAAAAAACAGGCGAAACTGACCCGAAAAAGCTTGTGCAGATGATACGGGATATCGTGGCGGATATGCTTTCGGGCGACCGCGTTCTGCACCTTGACACGAAGCCGTCCGTGATTTTGGTGATTGGCGTAAACGGCGCCGGAAAGACGACCACGATAGGCAAGCTTGCGCTAAAGCTAAAAGCGGATGGCAAAAGCGTTTTACTGTGTGCGGCGGACACGTTCAGGGCCGCCGCAATCGACCAGCTTGCCATTTGGGGGCAACGCGCCGGGGCCGAGCTGATACGCCATGAAGAGGGCAGCGACCCTGCGGCTGTTGTCTACGACTCGATTCAGGCGGGCAAGGCAAGGAAGAAAGACATCATCATCTGCGATACTGCCGGGCGCCTGCACAATAAGAAAAACCTGATGGATGAGCTTTCAAAGATAAGTCGTGTGATAAGCCGCGAACTGCCGGACGCTTCTATCGAAATACTGCTTGTGCTGGACGCCACAACGGGGCAAAATGCGCTGAATCAGGCAAGATTGTTCAAAGAAGCTGCAGGGCTCACCGGAATTATCCTCACAAAGCTTGACGGCACTGCGAAAGGCGGCGTTGTCATCGGTATAAAGGAGGAGCTTGGTATACCGATTAAATATATCGGCATTGGTGAGGGCGTGGACGATTTGCGCGAATTTGACGCCGCGGATTTTGCAAACGCGCTGTTTCCGGAAAAGGAAGAAAAAGTTTGAATTTATTCAAACTTTCCATTTAAAGCGCGAGCGGCTCCCGCCTGCGCGAAACTGCCGCTCACGCGCAATATGACCATTCTCTCTATTTATGGTTGTTTTGTGTCTTGAGTGCAGTGAAAGGAATGGTCATAAATATGAAGCTGGTTGCGGCGACGGGAAACAAAGATAAGCTGCTGGAATTTTCGCGGATTTTAAGTCCGCTCGGCATTGAGGTGTTATCTCCGGCGGAAATTGGAATTGCTGAATTTGATGTATCTGAAACAGGAGATACATTTGCGGAAAATGCTGCCATAAAGGCGAAGGCTATGTTTGAACGAAGCGGATTGCCCTCCTTCGCGGACGATTCGGGATTATGTATAGACGCGCTTGACGGGCGGCCCGGCGTGTATTCCGCAAGATATTTGGACGGCTTGCCGCAAGATGAAAAGAATTTGGGAATACTAAAAGAATTGGCAAATATTGCGGATGAAAATCGTACCGCCAGATTTATCTGTAACATACACTGCATATTAAGAAAAGACAAAACAGTTATAACGGAAGGCGCTTGCGAGGGGGAAATTGCGCATTCCCCGAGCGGAGACGGCGGCTTTGGGTACGACCCTATATTTTTATATGATGGAAAGTCTTTTGCGTCGCTTAGTGATGCGGAAAAGGACAAGGCCAGCCACAGAGGGATCGCGCTCAGAGAGCTTGCGGAAAAACTGGAAGAATTTTTGAAAATACAGGGAGATAACTGATGATAACAACAAAACAAAGGGCAAAGCTGCGCGGGCTTGCAAACCCGATGGAGACCATTCTGCAAATCGGAAAAAGCGGGATTATCGGCACAACCATCACGCAGGTTGATGAAGCACTTACGGCAAGGGAGCTTATCAAGCTCCGCTGTCTTGAAGCTGCGCCGGTGACGGCAAGTCAGGCGGCCGGCGAGCTTGCGGAAAAACTTCACGCGGATATTGTGCAGGTTATCGGCACAAGGTTTGTGCTATTCAGAAGAAACGAAAAATCGCCGCAAATTGAGATGTAGATGGAGGGCGCGTATGAAAATTGGCGTCTTAGGCGGTACTTTCAATCCTATTCATATCGCGCATATTTATATCGCGCAGGAATATTGCAGCCGGCTTGGGCTTAAAAAAATCGTCCTGATTCCCACATATATCCCCCCGCATAAATCGGTTGAGGACTTGGTAAACGCGGAACAACGGCTGGAAATGTGCAGGCTTGCGGTAGAAAACCACCCGCATTTCGAGGTGTGTGATTATGAAATACTGCATCACGACAAAAGCTACACGTACCGTACCCTGAAATATCTGCACGGGGAATACTCAGGCGGGGATTTTTACCTCATCATGGGCGCGGATATGTTTCTGACAGTTCAGGATTGGCGGCGTCCGCATGAGATTTACAAGATGGCGGTATTGTGCGCTGCAAAGCGTGAGGAAGGCGACGCTTTATTGCTCGAAAGCCAGGCGCTCCGGCTCAAAGACGAGGGGGCGCGCTGCATGATACTCGATTTCAAGCCGCTCACGCTTTCCTCAACGATGATACGCGACGGCATAAAAGCAGGCGAGGACATGTCGGAGTTTTTAGACCCGAAAGTCTGGAAATATATCAGAAAGAACGGGCTGTATGGACGAACACGAATACCTTAAAAAATGGCTGAAACAAAGGATTTCCGAAAAGCGGTACGAGCATAGTCTTGCGGTGCAAAAGCGCGCGTGGGTTCTTGCGGAAATCCATGGGGAAGACGCCGAAAAAGCCGCCCTCGCGGGGCTTTTACACGACTGCTGCAACTGGAAAGACAAGGATATGCTGTTGAAAATCATCGAATCACGTGGTATACTGTTAGATGTTTTTACGAAAGCGCAGCCGCCGCTTTGGCACGCAATCGCGGGAAGTATCGTTGTAAAGGACGAGCTTGGAATCACCGACCCGGGCGTCATTTCGGCGATACGGTACCACACGACGGGCAGGGCGGAAATGCCAAAGCTGGAGCAAATCGTCTACGCAGCCGATAAAACAAGTCTTGACAGGCATTACCCGGGCGTCTTAAAACATCGCCGGCTTGCGGAAAAATCGCTTGAGGCGAGCATGTTTAAAATTTTGATAGAAGCAATGAAAGACCAATTAAAGCTGAAGCTGCCAATCGTCCGCGATACATGGGAAGCTTATCATTACTTTTGGGAGCTAAGTTTGAATTAATTCAAACTTAAATAATGCGTGAGCGGCTCTTGCTTGCGCAAAACCGCCGCTCACGCGCAATATGGCCATTCCTTTATTTATGGTTATTTTGCGCCTTAAGCGCAACGAAAGGAATGGCCATAAAATATATGAAATCAATTGAGCTTGTAAAATTTGCCTACGGGCTTCTTGACACCAAAAAAGCCACGGATATCGCAGTGCTTGACATACGTAAGCTTTCCTCATTGGGGGATTATTTCGTCGTGGCTTCGGGTACCAGCACGATACATGTAAAAGCGCTTGCCGGGGAGCTTGAGAATAAGCTTTCGGAGCAGGGGATTGAACCCAGACGCATTGAGGGCGAAAAATCAGCGGTATGGATTTTACTTGACTATAACGACGTCATCATTCACATTTTCAATCATGAAACACGGGATTTTTATTGCCTTGAGCGGCTTTGGGGCGATGCCCCTCGCCTTGAGGAAAAAGATATCAAACAGTAAGAGCAGGTATGACGAAAAGAACGGATGACAATAAATACAGACATGACAATAATAACAGTGAGCGAGGAAGGGGAAAACCGATTTGAAGTATGATTACAAGGTCATAGAAAAAAAATGGCAGGATATATGGGAGGAAAAAGGGGTATTCCACGCGTCGAACGACTATACAAGGCCGAAGTTTTATCCGCTGGTGGAGTTTCCGTATCCGTCGGGGGCGGGGCTTCATGTGGGGCATCCGCGCTCATACACGGCGCTTGACATTGTGGCGCGGAAAAGACGAATGGAAGGCTACAACGTCATGTACCCCATGGGTTGGGACGCATTCGGGCTGCCGACCGAAAACTACGCAATCCAGCATAATATCCACCCGGCGATTGTGACGGAACAGAACGTGGCGAAGTTTAAAAAGCAGCTCAGGTCGCTGGGGCTGTCGTTTGACTGGTCACGCGAAATTAATACTACAGACCCGGAATATTATAAATGGACACAATGGATTTTCCTTAAAATGTTTGAAAAAGGGCTTGCTTATAAGAAAGAGATGGCTGTCAACTGGTGTACCGGCTGCCGCGTTGTTTTAGCAAACGAGGAGGTCGTCGGCGGCGTCTGCGAGCGTTGCTCCGGCGAGGTTGTGCGCAAGGTGAAAAGCCAGTGGATGCTTAAAATCACGCAGTATGCCGAGCGGTTAATCAATGACCTTGACACGGTTGATTACATCGAGCGCGTCAAGGCGCAACAGATTCACTGGATTGGCCGTTCGACAGGGGCCGAGGCCGATTTCGGCACGACGGCGGGGGGCACGTTGACCGTCTACACGACGCGGCCCGACACGCTGTTCGGCGCGACTTACATGGTCATTTCACCGGAACACCCGTACCTTGAGAACTGGTGCGGCAAAATCAAAAACATGGACGAGGTGCGCGCGTATCAGAATGAGGCGGCGCGGAAATCCGATTTTGAGCGGACAGAAGTCGCGAAGGATAAAACCGGCGTGCGCCTTGATGGGGTTTGTGCCGTAAACCCGGTCAATGACAAGGAAATTCCGATTTTTATTTCCGATTATGTCCTGATGTCTTACGGCACTGGCGCTATCATGGCGGTTCCGGGCCATGACGAAAGGGACTGGGAATTCGCTAAAGCGTTCAACCTTCCGATTGTCGAGGTTGTAAAGGGTGGCGACGTTACGGCAGCGGCGTTTACCGACTGCGACACGGGCGTCATGGTAAATTCCGGATTTTTAGACGGCCTTTCGGTCGAGGACGCCAAGGAAAAAATCACGAAATGGCTTGGGGAAACCGGCAAAGGGCACCCGAAAGTCAACTACAAGCTCCGCGACTGGATTTTTTCACGCCAGCGTTACTGGGGAGAGCCGATTCCGGTTATCATCTGCGAAACATGCGGGTATGTCCCGCTTGAGGAAAGTGATCTGCCGCTCAAACTGCCGGAGGTTGAATCGTACAAGCCGACGGAGGACGGCGAGTCCCCGCTTGCGGCGATCGATGCCTGGGTGAACGTAACCTGCCCAAAGTGCGGGATACCCGCGAAACGCGAGACGGACACCATGCCGCAGTGGGCGGGCTCGTCGTGGTATTATCTGCGGTACTGCGACCCGCATAACAAGGACGCGCTTGCGAGCAGAGAAGCGCTTGAGTATTGGACGCCCGTGACATGGTATAACGGCGGCATGGAGCACACCACCCTGCACCTGCTGTACTCGCGGTTCTGGCACAAATTTTTGTACGACGTCGGCGTTATTCCGACAAGCGAGCCGTACGCGAAGCGCACCAGTCAGGGAATGATTCTGGGCGAAAACGGGGAAAAAATGAGCAAGTCCCGCGGAAATGTGGTGAACCCCGACGAAATCGTAAACACCTACGGCGCCGATACCATGCGCCTTTACGAAATGTTTATCGGCGATTTTGAAAAGGCCGCCCCGTGGAGCAGCGCGTCAATTAAGGGGTGCAACCGCTTCCTTGACAGGGTTTGGACGGTTCAGGAGATGGAAATCCTTGACGGCGGGTACTCAAAGGAGCTTGAAACGAGCTTCCATAAGACCATCAAAAAGGTCACGGACGACATTGAATCTCTTGGGTACAACACCGCGATTGCGGCACTGATGGCGCTTTTAAATGAAATCTACGGCATAAAACGGATTACAAAGGAAGAACTCAAAACGTATTTGATTTTGCTAAACCCGTTTGCGCCGCATATTTCCGAGGAAATCTGGGAACAACAAGGGTTTGGCGGCATGATTACGTCGCAGGAGTGGCCGAAGTATGACGACGAAAAATGCAAGGACGACATCGTGGAGCTTGCTGTGCAGGTAAACGGCAAAATCCGCGCACGGATTGAAATTTCTGCCGACACGCTGAAGGATTCCATTTTAGGGCTTGCGAAAAACATGCCTGAAATTTCGCTGCATATCAAAGGAAAGCAGATTATAAAGGAAATTTATGTGCCGGGCAAGCTGGTGAATTTTGTCGTAAAATAAGTGTTTTGTACTGCCGGAAACATCAAGGCTATTGACAACAAAATGGTAAAGTTGTATAATAAAACGGTAGCTCTTGATTTAAAAGATGGGCTCCAGCTATAAAGCGTGGGGAGGGATATAAAACATGTCGGAAATCCGAATTAAAGACAACGAATCGCTTGACAGCGCTCTGCGCAGGTTTAAAAGGCAATGCGCCAAAGCCGGCGTACTTCAGGAAGTGCGCAAAAGGGAGCATTACGAAAAGCCGTCCGTAAAAAGAAAGAAAAAATCTGAAGCGGCGCGTAAACGCAAATACAAATAAGCATGGAAGCGGGCCGAAAGGCCCGCTTTTTCTACTTTAAGAAAGGAAAATCCGCACGATGAAGCTTTTGTATCCGACTGCCATGTTTGAAAAAATATCCGATATCACGGTGGAATTGTTAGAAAGGTTCGGCGTGTCGGCGCTGATTCTTGACGTGGACAACACGCTTGCGGCGCACGGCAGCCCCACGCCCGACAAAAACGCGGTAAAGTGGCTTGAGACCATGAGAAAAGCCGGAATCAAGCTTGTAATCGCGTCCAATAATTATAACAGGCGCGTCGCACCGTTTGCGGGTTTGCTTTCGCTTGACTATGCGGCAAATTCGATGAAGCCGCTTCCCATCGGGTTCTCGCGTGTGTCAAAACGGCTGGGGCTTCCGGCTTCAAGTTTTGGTGTTGTGGGCGATCAGATTTTTACGGATGTTTTAGGCGGCAACCTTTTCGGCGCAAAAACTTTTTTTGTAAAGCCGTTAAGCGACAAGGAGCTGTTTTCGATAAAGCTGAAGAGAAAAATCGAGGCGCGGATTTTAAATGCTTATGCCGGAAAGGAAAATTTGCGATGACAGACCGTCTTGCCGTTTTTAAACGGAATATCCCGCAGGGGATAGGCGCCGTTTTGATTACGTCGGCCTTTAACCGCCGGTATTTTTTAAGGTTTTCGTCAAGCGCCGGAACTGCGCTTGTGACGCGGGAACAAAGCTATTTTATCATAGACGGGCGCTATTTTGAGGCGGCTCAAGCGACTGTAAAAAACTGCGAGGTAATCTTGCAGGACAAGCTGCACGCCCAGCTTTTGAGCCTGCTCCAGAGGCATGGCGCGAAAACCTTGGGGCTTGAGGACGATTACGCGAGCATGAGCGAGTTTGCGCGGCTTTCCGAAAAGCTTGCGGGAATTGAGGTGCAATCCGGCGGCGGGATAAGCGAAATCATCAAAAAACAAAAAAGCGTGAAGGACAAGGACGAAATCGAGAGCATACAAAAATCGCAGGATATCACGGACAAAACATTCACACATATTTTGGACTATATCAAGCCGGGCCGCACCGAACGCGAAATCGCGTTTGAGATACAGCGCTTCGCGTGGCAGCTAGGCTCGCAGCGCCCTGCGTTTGATTCTATCGTTGCCGCGGGGGCGAACAGCTCAAAACCGCACGCCGTCCCCACCGGAAATAAAGTCAGGGACGGCGATTTTATCGTGCTTGATTTCGGCGCGGTTGTCGAGGATTACTGCTCCGATATGACGCGCACGGTCGGCGTCGGAAGCGTAAGCGGCAAGCAGCGTGAGGTTTACGGAATTGTATTAGATGCGCAGCTTGCGGCACTTGACGCCATAAAACCGGGTGAATCATGCGCGCAGGTTGACAAGGCCGCGCGTGATGTAATTGATAAGACCGGCTACAAAGGGCTTTTAGCGCATAGCGTCGGCCACTCGCTGGGGCTTCAGGTTCACGAATCCCCGAGCTTTAGCGAGCAAAGCGAGGATGTTCTCGTGCCGGGAGTCGTCATGTCGGTGGAGCCGGGGATTTATATTCCCGGTGAATTCGGGGTCAGGATTGAGGATATCATCGCCGTCGCCGAAAGCGGACACCGGAATTTTACGCGCTCCCCTAAAGAATTAATCGTGATTTAGGGCTTGCCTTTTAGAGTCTGCCGGATAAAAAGCTTGCAAAAAACCTTTTTTTGGGGTAAAATTATATTTGTTTATAAGTTTGGAGGGAAAGACAATGATTTCTGCCGGTGATTTCAGGAATGGCGTTACATTCGACATGGACGGAAACGTGTACCAGATTATTGAGTTCCAGCATGTGAAACCGGGCAAGGGTGCCGCGTTTGTAAGGACAAAAATCCGCAACGTGATTTCCGGCGCGGTTGTTGAAAAGACATTCAACCCGTCCGACAAATATCCCCCGGCGTTTATTGAGCGAAAGGATATGCAGTATCTTTACAACGACGGCGGGCTATACTATTTCATGGATAATGAAACATACGAAAATGTCCCGATAAGCGAGAGCCTGTTAGGCGACGCGTTTAAGTTCATAAAAGAAAACATGGACGTAAAGGTGCTTTCGTATAAAGGCAACGTATTCGGCATCGAGCCGCCGTTTTTTGTTGAGCTGGAAATTACGACGACAGACCCCGGCTTAAAAGGAGACACGGCGACGAACACGCTGAAGCCCGCGGTTTTGGAAACAGGCGCCGAGATAAAAGTTCCGCTGTTCATAAATGAGGGCGACGTTATCCGTATAGACACGCGTACCGGCGAGTACATGGAAAGAGCGTAAAAACATAAGAAAGGAAGTAACTCGAATGGAAATCACTGAAAAAGTAGCTTATATAAAAGGTTTGGTAGACGGGCTTGGCATTGACGACAGCACAAAGGAGGGCAAGGTGCTCCTTGCGGTGGTAAACGTGCTGGACGACATCGCGATGAGCGTCAGCGACCTTGAGGACGGCGTGGATTTATTAGGCGGGCAGCTTGACCATCTGGACGAGGATGTCGAGGAAATTTACGAAGACTTGTACGGCGATGACGACGAAGATGACGATTACGACGGCGAGCTTTACGAGGTAACATGCCCCACGTGCGGGGATACCATCTGCGTTGACGAGGACATGCTTGACGACGGCGAGATTGACTGCCCGAACTGCGAGGAGTCTCTGGAGTTTGACTTAGATGGGATTTTAGATGACGAGGACTAGTAACCTAATAATTTTAATAACGAACCAAGCCGGCTGTTACGCCGGCTTGTTCGATTAAGGGGAAATTTTCTGTTAGAACTTGCGTTTGCGGTTTACAACTGCACCGGAGACAAGAGTCAGCAGGCCGATTGTGAGAAGCGCGCCTGTTGAGCCTGTAACGCCTGTAGGCGGGTTGAGAATCGGAGGTTCCGGAAGCGGTTCAGGTTCTTCATATGGTTCTTCCGGCTCAAGCTCTTCGGGGATAAGCGATGTGTCTGTTATTTCTCGGTCTACAATAACAAATCTGCCAAGGTAATTTGTCCTGAATACAATTTCGTCGGCGCCGCTGTCATAAAGTCCGTGGGTGGAGGTCATTCTGCCTGATCTGCCGATGTTGCTTCCACCGTGGATGGCAATCAGTCTGCCGTCGCGGTAGAGATAAACATAGACGCTGTTAAATGCGTCGGAGATATCGGAAACGTCAATCCTCATCTCGCCCATGGTCGGGAAGTTAACGCCCGCGGGGAAGTTAAGGAATTTGAACTCATGCTCGGGGAACATGTTGAGAAGGTCGATGTTCGGGTCGTAGTTGAAGGAGAAGTTCGTGTCTCTCATACCCGTAACTCTGCCCTTCCAGCTCCAGTTGCCGTCGTCCGACTCAATCGTGATGTTCCGGTAGTTTGCGCTTCTTGCAATATCCGTCCACTGGTCTTTTAAAACGACGGGCGCTTCATTGCTGATTGTCAGAACGCCGTCTTCGCCCACGTCGGTGGCGTTGTCGGAGATTGTGTTAAAGCCGACCAGGAATGTGTGGATGGTTTCAATGAAGGTGTTAGCCGTATCGGTATCGACAACGTTAAGGGAATATTCAACGTCTGTTATCTTTGTTCCATAATTGGGCCGCGTATCTATTTCAACACGGAAAGTTCTGGTAGCGCCTGTACCAACCTGACGGATTTTCGCGGAAGAAATAGCAGAGCTGCCTTTCAGTGTGCGGATTCTTACCGTACCTCTGCCGACGTCTGCGGCGGTAAGCCTTGCGGCGCCTCCTATGACTGTGGCTTCACTGCCTGTGAGTCTTGACTTTGCGTAATAAATGTCAAATTTATAGCCTTCGTCAGGGCGAAGCTCCGTATCTGCGCCCACAATCGTTCTGCCGTTGTGGACCAGGAAGAGCTCGCCGGCCTCCACTGTGGCAGTCGTTGTTGCACCGGGTGTTGCTCCGGGGGTAATCTCAAGTCTCTCATTAATGCTTCCTGCGCTGCCTGAACCGAGTATGCCGTTACCGTCCGCGGCGAACGCAACGCTGCCTATACCTAAAACCACCGCGAAAGCAAGAAGCAATGAAATTACTTTTTTCATTGTGAGTTTTCCTCCTATTATCATTTGTTAGACTTTTTATCCACGAGCTTTTGTTTTAGCTCTAACGGTATTATGTGAATAATCGCTTAATTTACCATAGGATTCTTTCACCATTTTTTACGTTTTTTGCCAATTAGCCGCGGATAAATCATCTAACAAATTTAGATTTTCCCGATTACAAAAAATAATAATAGGAAAACAATGATAAATTTTTTTGGGGGAAAAATTCAAAAAGAAATGAGCGGCAATACTGCCGCTCATTTTCGTAACCTTTTGTAATTTTTATTCCACAATCCATTTTTTTATTTTGGATGGGAATTTTTTATTTTCCGTAACAACGGATACAGGATCGTTGTAATCGAGCGCGATAAGCCCCAAAATCGATTTCGCGTCGGCAATTTTGCCGTCGGGAGCGTGCACGCCGATGTCGTCCTCGCACTCCCAGGCAAGGTTCATAAATTCACGCAAGTCTTCGGCGCTGTTAAGCTTAATCCTTGTAATCAAAAATATCTTCCTTTCATTCCTCATTCAAGAATATAATAACACAAATGAAACACAAAGCGCTCCGAGCGGCGCTTCGCGCCGTATTTGCCGCACAACGGCGGCATTCGCTGCTGCAATATCGAAACCAATTCGGCGAAGCCGAATTGCCGCCCGCAAAACGGGCTAAAACGCTTCGCGCTTTCCATTTCGTATTATAACACATTTCATAAAAAAATCAAATGTTTTCTATGGAATACCACCTATTTTTCTGCAAGAAACGCCTTAAACGCAAGATAGGTGCTGTAAACGTCGGTTTTGGCTACCACCTCGAACGGCGAGTGCATCGACAAGACCGGAACGCCGATATCTACAACATTGGCGCCGAGCTTGGCGATATACATCGCAACCGTGCCGCCGCCGCCTGCGTCAACCTTGCCAAGCTCGCCGGTCTGCCAGATGATTTCGTTTTCATCAAGCAGGCGGCGTATTTTGCCGACAAATTCGGCGGTGGCTTCGCTTGTACCGGATTTCCCGCGCACGCCGGTATATTTTACAAGGCATACGCCATAGTTCAGATATGCCGTGTTGCGCCTTTCCGTCACGTCTTGGAAGGTTGGGTCGTACGCGACGCTGACGTCCGCCGAAAGGCATTCGGAGCGTCCAAGCACGTACCTTCCGCTGATTCCGTGCGGGCGCGCAAGGTCGTGTACGAAATACTCAAGAAAACGCGAATCCAGCCCGGTTGCGCCGTCGCTGCCGGTTTCCTCTTTGTCGGCAAGGATGTTTATCCATGTAGATTCCGGCTTCTGCACGTCGAGGGAAGCCATAACCGACGTGTACGCGCAGACGCGGTCGTCGTGCCCGTATCCGCCCATCATGGAAAGGTCAAAGCCGACATCGCGCGTTTTAAACGCGGGTACAAGCGACAAATCCGCCGAGAGGAAATCCGACTCGACGATGCCGTATTTTTCGTTTAACAGCCGCATGATATTCAGCTTTACTTTTTCCTTTGTTTTATCGTTTTCCTCCGCTTTAAACGGAAGCGAGCCGACAAGCACGTTTAATTCCTCGCCTTTTATGCCCTCGCTTAGCTTGCGCTGGTTTTGCTCCCTGGCAAGGTGCGGCAGCAGGTCGTTTATGCATAGCACCGGGTCGTTGTCGTCCTCACCGATTACCACCGGAACCGGCTCGCCGTCTTTTTTGATGATAACGCCGTGCAGCGCAAGCGGCGTCGCGACCCACTGATACTTGCGGATTCCTCCGTAATAATGTGTTTTAAACATGGCAAGCTGCGATTCCTCGTAAAGAGGGCGGCTTTTTAAATCAATCCTCGGGCAATCGATATGGCTTGCGATTATTTTAACGCCGTCAGTGAGCGGCTTATTTCCAATTACGGCAAACAACAGCGCGCGGCCCCGGTTGTTTACATAAACCTTGTCGCCCGCCACATATTTTTTTTGCGGGTCAAACTCCGTATATCCACGTTTTTTCAGCTTCGATAATACAAAATCTACGCTTTCCATCTCCGTCTTGGCGGAATTTAGAAATTTTTTATACCCCTCGCAAAAATCAAAGGCCTTCTGAAGCTGTTTTTCAGACATCACGGAACCTGAATTTTTCGGCTCCATTATCAGTTTTTCTTTTAACAGCGCAGCTTTTGATTTTGCTTCTTTTTTTGTCATGGCTATCAGTTCCTTTCAAATCTATAAATATCGTTATATATTTCCTGCGTTTTCAGTACCTTTTCGACATACCGCCGCGTGTCCCCAAACGGAATATTGACGACTTCCCCGTCAACCGTATATTGGGGATTGTCAAGCCATCTTTTGACGCTTCCCCAGCCGGCGTGGTATGCGCAGAGCGCGTTGTTTTCGCTGCCGAATTCATCTAGCAAAAGGCGCAGAATCTCGGCGCCGTACCGGATATTGATTTCGTGGTCGTACAAATCATCGAAGGAAAGGTCGGCCTCCTCCTTAATCCGGAATTGCGCCCATTCAAACGTATCCTGCGTTATCTGCATGAGCCCCCTTGCGCTCGCGTGTGACTGCGCGTTCGAGTCAAAGCCGCTTTCCGTGCGGATAACGGCAAACAACAGGGATTCCGGCACGTTTGTCGCAAGGCTTTGTTCCGCGACGATTTCGCCGTATTCAATGGGATATGCGGCGCTGTAATACCGAAACCACGCAAAATAAACTGCGGCGGCCGACATCAAAATGGCAAGCGCCGCCAAAATAAAATGAAAAACAAGCGCAATCATATTCTTTGCCATATATCACCGCGCTATTCCGCAACGCCAAGCTGCTCAATCATACCCATGACTGATTTATGTAATGTGGAGATATCGCCGCCATTGTCTATCACCAAATTGGAACGGCGCGTGTAGTAAGCGTCCCCGTGCTGCGCGGAAACGCGTGTAAGCGCTTCGCTTTCGGTAATTTTATCGCGCGCGATGATTCGCTCAACCCGGGTTTTCTCCGGCGCGATAACGCTTACCACGCAGTCGCATAAGGAATCGGCCCCGCTTTCAAAAAGCGTCGGGGCGTCTAAAAAAAGGACTTGGCTGCCACTTTTTGTAAAAAAATCTATCTGTGCTTTTATCTCCGACAATATATGCGGATGGGTAATCTGGTTGAGGCGCATCAGCTTATGCTTGTTTTTAAATGCGATTTCGGCAAGCATCTGGCGGTTTAAGGTACCATCGTCGTTTAAAATTTCCATGCCGAACTCGTAAGCCAACTCGGCAAGGCATTGCTCACCCTTTTCAACAACGTCGCGGGCGATGGAATCGGCGTCAATAATAATAAAGCCAAGCCGCGAGAGCAGCGTGCTCACCGATGTTTTACCGGCGCCGGTCTGCCCCGTAAGCCCAACCACAATCGTTTTTTTATTCCCGGCTTCGCTCATATTTCATAACCCCTCGAAAAGTATATATATAGTATTTTAACATCATAAATATATTTCGTCAAAACCGGCGGCGCGAAGCAGGCGGTTATAAACGGCAAGTCCTGCGCCACGGGGCTCCGGTACGCGCGCGTAAACGGTCTGCGCGCCAAGCTCATCGAGTTCTCTCAAGGTGGAAAACAGTCTTTTTGATTGAGTAAAGGCATTATGCATTACACCATACGAAACACACGGAATCATCAGCTTTTTTTCTTCCCCATCAAAGACCAAAGCAGTAGCTCCTGACTTGTTGGAGACAAATCTTGCAAATTTTTGAAAGCTGCCATGAACCAATATGATTTTTGCGTTTGGCGCGTAATGCTTGTATTTCATTCCCGGAGAAGATGTACGCTCTGTGACAGGAATATTTGACGTAACGGATTTATCAAACCGGACTTCTCCGATAACGGATTGTAGTTGTTCAAGCGTGATGATACCCGGCCTAAGGATTTTCGGAGGCAGTGAATCAAGGGATACAACTGTAGATTCTATACCTATATCACTAAAACCGCCGTCTACGATTACATCAACTTTCCCATATAAATCGTCTATACAATGCCGTACGGCGGTGGGACTGGGCTTTCCCGATAAGTTTGCCGATGGAGCCGCAAGCGGTACGCCACTTTGTCCGATTATAGAACGAATTACCGGGTGTAAAGGCATCCTGATTGCCACTGTGTTCAATCCGGCACTGACGGCGTCTGGGACAGCTTCCGCCTTATTTAAGATGATTGTCAGGGGGCCGGGCCAAAAATTTTTCGCAAGATTTCCGGCGTTTTCGGGGAAATCAGAAACAAGCAGGCTAATCTCGGATAAATCCGCTATGTGTACAATCAGAGGATTGTCATGCGGGCGCCCTTTGACTTCAAAAATTTTTGACACTGCGGCGGAGTCAAACGCGTTTGCGGCAATCCCATAGACTGTTTCCGTCGGCAAAACCGCAAGGCCGCCGCCTTTTATTACATCCGCGACATACCGGATTTTATCCAAATCATGCGCAAGGGAGTTGATTTTTACGATTTTTGTTTTCAAATTATACTAGTCTCCTAGGGCCTGTTGACACGACCTGAAATGCTCAGATTTTGTGTCAGGCAAGGCAATGTGAAAAAAATATGAACGGTAGCCTGTCAGGCTGTGTGAACTGTATGTGAACTTACGTCCACATTCGTTCACATCATATGCAGTTCGCACAATCGCGAAGCGATATTGCAGGAATACTTGCGTATTCCAAGAAAATTTAACGCAGCAATGGCGCAAAATATGCCATCATGTGTAAGTTCACACGATTGCGAAGTAATGTGAAAAAATATGAACGCCAGTTCATATGCAGTTCACACGATTGCGAAGCAATCCGAGCGTTGAACGGCAGTATCAACAGGCCTTAATTACTCCTGTTGGCTGGACTGCAATTTTTCAGCTTGATCGAACGTATTTAAAGCGTCAAAAAGCTCGTTGAGATCTCCGTCTATAATACTTTCCAGTTTGTAAAGGGTTAAGCCTATACGATGGTCGCTCATGCGCCCTTGCGGGAAATTATACGTGCGTATGCGCTCGCTCCTGTCACCGGTTCCGACCTGAAGCTTGCGTTCGCTTGCGATTTTCGCGTTTTGCTCGCTCTGCATTTTTTCATATAGGCGGCTGCGCAAAATTTTCATTGCCTTATCTTTGTTTTTATGCTGGCTGCGTTCGTCCTGGCACTCAACGACAAGGCCCGTGGGCAAGTGCGTAATACGGATTGCCGACTCGGTTTTGTTCACATGCTGGCCGCCTGCGCCGCCCGCGCGGTATGTGTCAATTTGCAAATCGCCGGGATTTATATCCACCTCGACATCTTCGGCCTCAGGCAAAACGGCTACCGTGACGGTCGAGGTATGGACGCGTCCCTGCGATTCCGTTTCGGGTACGCGCTGTACGCGGTGTACGCCGCTTTCAAATTTAAGCCTTGAGTACGCGCCGTCGCCGTCGATTGAAAAGCTGATTTCCTTAAACCCTCCAAGCTCTGTCTGGTTTGCGTTTAAAATCTCAGTTTTCCAGCGCTTCGATTCGGCGTACATAGAATACATCCTGTAAAGGGTGTTCGCGAACAGTGCGGCCTCGTCGCCGCCGGCGCCTCCGCGGATTTCAATGATGACGTTTTTATCGTCGTTCGGGTCGCGCGGCAAAAGCAGGATTTTAAGCTCCCCGCCGCAGCTTTCCATCTTCGCCTTTGCGTCCGACAGCTCCTCCTCGACCATTTCCTTAAAATCACGGTCAAGGCCGCCTTCATCAAGCATTTCGCGAGCTTCACCCGCCGCTTTTTCCGCCGCCTTGTATTCGCGGTATTTGTCCACCACAGGCGTAAGGTTTTTAAGCTCTTTCATCAAAGCTGTGTAGTTTTGGTTGTCCGACACGACATTGGGGTCCATCAACAGGGCGTTTATTTCCTCAAACCTGTCGTCGGCATTTTGCAGCTTGTCAAACATGAGATTCTCCATTCTGGCGTGTGATTGATTTGATATTTTTTTCGCATTTTGAGCGCGGCACCATAACCTCGCGCCCGCAGCCCGTACAGCGGATACGGAAATCCATCCCGGAGCGCAAAACCAGAAACGTATTCGCCCCGCATGGATGCTTTTTTTTCATCGCGAGCGTATCGCCTACGCGTACATCCATGAAACTCCTCCGTAAGCCAAGTAATCTAACCAATTTATTATACAACGATTGCCCAAGGATTTCAAATCATTTTTGAATATAAATGAAACCGTTGCGCAAAATAATGCAAAATACTGGGTTTGGAGGCATATTTATGAGCGCTACGATATTTTGCACTTTTGAACAGCAGGATTTAGCGGATCTTGCAATGGGGAAGCTGCGCGCCTCGACAAAAGGAATCAAAACCATCCATTATATTACCGGAAACCGGCGTGGTTCCGCGATAAATGCAGTAAATACCATATCGCCGTCGCAACCGGTAACAGTAAAGATAGTATGCACGGAAGGTACGGCAAACACAGTTGTGGCGAGGCTTGTAAACCTCCACGCATATGAAATCATTACGACAAGATAAAATCATGGTATGAGCCCTCCTGCTTTTGAATATAGTTAATTGATTGAAAAAAATAGGAGGGTTCATAATGGCGAACGTGTATAGGCCCGAGGGAATTATGCTTGACGGCTCTGAACTACCGGGGATTTTCGCTTTAAAAGAGGCGATGGAGCAAAAGAAAATCCTTGAGGCGAGAGTCAAGCTTTGCGATTCGGCGCATAACCTGATTGTGGATTTGGATTGCTGCAAGGGAATCATTCCACGCAGCGAGGCGGCAATCGGGATAGATGATGGTACAACGCGCGACATTGCGATTATTTCGCGTGTAAACAAGCCGGTCTGCTTTGTTGTTATGGAGATTAAAACGGATACAAACGGCGGTGCGCTCGCCATACTTTCTCGCAAGAAAGCGCAGGAGGAATGTCAGGTGCAGTACATAAGCAAGCTTAGGACGGGCGACGTGATAGACGCGCGGGTTACGCATCTTGAGTCGTTCGGGTGCTTTGTTGATATCGGCTGCGGGATATCCTCGCTAATCCCGATAGACGCGATTTCGGTTTCGCGAATTTCGCACCCGAAAGACCGGTTTAAAACAGGGCAGGATATCAAGGCCGTCGTCAAAACAATCGGGGAGGACGCCCGCATCACGCTTTCGCACAAAGAGCTGCTCGGGACATGGGAAGAAAACGCCATGAATTTTGAAGCCGGCGAAACGGTTGCGGGAATCATCCGCTCGGTTGAGCAGTACGGCGTTTTTGTTGAGCTTGCGCCGAACCTTGCGGGGCTTGCCGAACCGCGTGAAGGCGCGAAGCCGGGGCAGCACGCCAGCGTTTACATAAAAAGCCTGTTGCCGGATAAAATGAAAATCAAGCTCATCATCGTAGACGCGTTTGACGCGGCGTATACGCCGCCGAAGCCGGTTTATTATATTACCGCCAAGCATATTGATTTATGGCGGTACTCGCCGGAATCCTCCGAGCGGTTTATCGGCACTGATTTTCATGCTTAAATTTTCATGATAGGATTAAAAAGCGCGCCGGCCTGATGGCCGGCGCGCTCGTTTGTTTGAGCCTTTTATTAAATTTAGTCTTGTATGTCGCTTTTATATGCCATGAATATCAGTTTGCTTTCTTGGCCGCTAAATATCGGTTTATATTGAAATTCAACTTCATTCCAGATTTCTGGAACCTGAAAAGCAACATATCCGTTTCTGGCTTTGCCTGCGGCGACGTCACCCCACACCGTATCACCTTTTATATTAAACAACATCGCTTCAGATTTTATTGCAAAGCCGTCCAAATATGAATCCTCATAAAACATATTCACGTGATAGTCTTCATTAGTGGTATTTCTTATCGTAAACCACAAAATGATATATTCGTGCCCATCTTCCGCTTTATCCATTACAAAATCGCCGGTATCGACATAGTTTTCAATCGAATCAAATGTAAATTGAATTCCGCCGCGCTCAAGCGTCTCGCCAACTGTTGCAACATTGCCGGAGGCTTCATCCAGCTGCTCCGGTTCAGAGATACTATCATTATTAGGAGTATCGTCTGATGATTGCTGATTAGCAACAGGAGTTTCCACTCGTTGGACTGTGGTACTATCGGTTCCACAAGCAGAAAAAATAGTAATAACCGATATAAAGGCAGCTAGAAAAATCTTTTTCTTCATGGTACGACCTGCTTTCTTTTTTGTTTTTGACAAACAAAGGTGCAGGTATGGATTTTCCATACCTGCACCCAAAAGCAAACAGATACCCTAAAACAGCTTGCCAAAAGCATAAGCCGTGGGTATAATATTACTGGGACGCGGCTATCATAGCCGTTGGCATGGAAGGTGTTAGCTTCCCTGTCAGGGTCACGGTGTTGGTATCACCGTGGCCTGCCCACCTTTATTTGCTTGTCTAAAGCCCATTATAAACGATAAAAATCCAATTTGCAAGAGGATTTTTTACAATGCCAAAAACGAACGCGCCGGTCATCAGACCGGCGCGTTTGCGTCGAGCTTGCTCATCTCCGCCGCCTCCATGATGCATTCGCTGATGTAATCGACCACGCGCACGCTTAAATATGGGTGTATTGGAATCGTTAAAAGGCGGGTTTCCGCCTTTTGCGCGTTTGTAAGCACGACGTTTTCCCACTCGTTTTCGGCGGGGCGCGCGCGGTTTGCGCGGCACACCACGCTGCACGGGATTTGCTTATCCTTCAGCGCTTCAATCACAAAATCGCGCTGGGTTTGGTCGTTTAGCTCAATCGCAAATTGCGTGTACGCGCTTATGTAATCCGCCCCGGCCTGCTGGAGCTTCACAAAGTCGCTGAGATTGTCGCGGTATCTTGCGGCTACAAGCTGCCTGCGGGAAAGGTTTTCCGTATAGTTCGTCAGCTTTTCACCGACCACGTTGATACCGGTAAAATTAAAATGAAACGTTCGGTTATTTTTTGATTCACACAGGCTCGTAAGGATTTTCGCGTCGTCGCGGGTACGGCAAAAAACGCCGCCGCCGTCTCCATTTTCTCCAAGCGGCTTTGCCGGGAAGAACGACGCCACCGAAAACCTGCCGAAATTGCCCGTCTTTTTGCCCTTGTACGATGCGCCGAACGAACAGGACATATCCTCAATGAGCGTGACGTTATACCGGGAACAGACCTCGTTAAGCGCGTCGAAATCGCATGGCATACCAAACAGGTTGGCGGCGACAAGCGCCTTTGGCATATGCAGCTTTCGTCTTGCGCACTTTTTCAGCACATATTCAAGGCAGTACGGGTCGACGTTAAACGTGTTGGGATTTGTGTCCACATATACCGGCGACGCCCCTGCAAGCGCGATAATTTCAGATGTCGCCAGAAAGCTGAAGGACGTGCACAGCACGCCGTCGCCTTCGCGTACGCTCGCCGCCTTTAGCGCGGTCAAAAGCCCGTATGTACCGCTCGGCATCAAAACGCAGTGCTCCGCGCCGGTATATTCCGCAAGCCTTGCCTCAAGCTTCACAAGCGCCTCGCTTTCGCCGTTACCTGGCAGTACGAGCTGTCTTTTCAGTTGTGGTAGCTGCTTTGTCTTTACGCCGGTAAATTCCATACTTCTCCGCTTCCATTCGATATATTTTAAAAATATTATACTATTTGTAAAAATCTAAACTTGTCGAAACTCTTCGCAGCCTCTTCACAAATAAAGCAGAAAGCATTATACTTAACAGGTACAAAGTTTTGGGAGACGCGGGAATGAGGATATTACACACATCGGATTGGCATTTAGGCAAGAACCTGTATGATTTTTCGCTTTTGGACGACCAGCGCCACGCGCTTGATTTTTTGCTGGCGCTGATTTCGCGCGAGCGGATTGACGCCGTAATCATCGCGGGAGATATCTACGACAGGCCCATCCCGTCGGCGGAGGCGGTGCGCCTTTACGATTATTTTCTGACAAAGGCGGTAACGGAGCTTCATGTGCCGGTCATCGTAGCGGCGGGAAACCACGACAGCAAGAGCCGCCTTGAATTTGGCAGCAAGCTTTACTCCGGCAGCGGGTACCACGTTTTCGGCACGGTAAAAATGGACGCGGAATGCGTTACGCTTTGTGATGATTTCGGGGAGGTCAAGTTTTATCCGGTACCGTGGCTGCACCCCGCGGAGATGCGGGTGCTGCTTGAAAATGCGGACATAAAAACCTTTGACGATGCGTACAGGCTGCTTCTTGAAGAATACACACTTGACGAAGGCGTCCGGAATGTAACCGTCGCGCACGGTTTTTTCGCGGCTTTACATTCTAATGCTCAAAAAGAGCTTATCACAAGTGATTCTGAGATTAACATCGGCGGGATGGACATCGTCGATAGCGCGTATTTCTCGCGGTTTGACTACACGGCGCTGGGGCATCTGCATGCCCCGCAGCGTGCGGGCGGCGAGCATATCCGGTACAGCGGCTCCCTTTTAAAATACTCCGTTTCGGAGGAGCGCCAGAAAAAATCCTGCACGGTAATCGAGCTCGGAAAAAAAGGGGATATACGGGTTACGACCGTGCCAATCCCCGCCCTGCGCGACGTGAGGAGCGTAACGGGAAGCTTTGACGAGCTGATGGAGCCCGATTATCATCAGAACAAAAATTTCGGCGATTATGTTTTCGCGAACATTACCGATTTTGGCGTGCTTTATCCCATGGAAAAGCTGCGGACGCTGTTTCCGCATATACTTGGACTGCGATTTGTTTCGGAGGCCGGCGCGCCGGAGGATTTTGAGCTACAATCGCAGAGTACTCCGAAAATGTCGATGCTTGAGCTTTTCAAGCGGTTTTACAGGGATACATACGCCGCCGAAATGCCGCAGGAAAGCCTTGCGTTTCTAAAGGAGGTCATAGGGGGTGTCGATAATAGAACGGAATAGTGTCTTTTTGGCTGATTTTGAACCTTTTTTGCTTGTCGCATCTCTTCGCGATGGTGTTGAACTGCACATGAACTTACCGTTCATGTTCGTTCACATCAACGGGCGAAAGCCCGCCTGCGTCCTTCGCGCAAAAAATACTCTAAAATCCTCTCAAAAATCCTCCATTCAACCTATATGCCGGCACCCCCTGCGAAAAAGCGAGGTGACGGGCGAATGAGGCCGCTTAAGCTTACCCTAAACGCGTTCGGGCCGTTTTCAAAAAAGCAGGAAATCGACTTTGAAGCCCACGGGAATGACGAGATATTCCTCATAACAGGAGAAACGGGCGCCGGCAAAACGACGGTTTTTGACGGCATCTGCTTCGCGCTTTACGGCAACGCGAGCGGTGACGCCCGCAAGCCCGCGGCGTTTAAGAGCGACCACGCCCCGGCGGACGAGCCGTGCTTCGTAGAGCTCACCTTTTTGCTTCGCGGAGAGAAATATTTCGTGCGGCGCTCCCCGGCGCAGCACGGCGTAAAACGCGACGGCACACCGAAGGAGATTGCGCCCTCCGCGGAGCTGATACTGCCGGATAGTGAGGTCGTGACAGGCACAAATGCCGTAACGGAGCGCATTGAGCGGATTCTGGGCCTTGATTACAGGCAGTTTAAGCAAACCACCATGCTTGCGCAGGACGAGTTTAAGCGGCTCATAGAAGCGACCGGCAAGGAAAAACAGCAGATTTTTTCCAAAATATTCGGGACGTCCGTTTACGCCGAGCTGACGGCGCGGCTTGCGCAGGAGGAAGCGGCGCTTGGGCGCGAAACGCAGGCGCTTCAGGAGAGAATCGGACGCTGTATCCAAGACCTTGCGGGGTACGGGCACGCAGCGCTGTCCTCGCCGGAAGCCGCATTCATGCAGCATCGGCAAATTAAGGAGATGGTGTCCGAAGCCGTCTTGCTGTATACGGAAAAAACAGAGCAGCTTGACGCCGAAATCGGGGAGCTTGAACGGCAAAAGGAAAAACTGAACCCCGAAGCCGCAAAAAAGCGAAACGAAAAGCTGGAACGCCGCGATGATTTGCGGCGTGTACATGCCGAGCTCATGGCACAAAAGCCGGAAGTCACGGAGGCCGAGGAGAGGATTGTAAAGCTGAAGGCAGCGGTCGAGTTAGGTGAGCAGGAAAAAATAATCTTATCGTCAAAACCACAGGCCGAACAGTGCGAGGAGCAGATAAAATCGCTTGAATCGGCGCTTTTGAAGCTTGAAAAGCAAAAACAGGCGCTGGATTGCGGGGATGAAACGCCGGAGATTATTAAGATTTCAGGAAAGCTTGATGCGCAAAAATCTCTTTATGATAAGCTTTACCGTGGATTTATCGACGGGCAGGCGGCGTTTTTGGCAAACGGGCTGAAAGGCGGCGAACCGTGCCCCGTGTGCGGCTCGCCCAACCACCCGTCGCTCGCGGTATACGCGGGCGGAAATGTAGCCGAAGCTGATTTGAACGCCGCAAAATCCGCTGTTGACGCGCTTCACAGACAGCTCGGAGAGGTGCGGGAAAAGCTAAAATCAGAGCATTGGAGGCTGCAAAACGATTACGACAAGTGCGCGGCGCGGCTTGAAGTGCAAAAATCGCACAGGGACGGCTTAAAAGCACAATTTAAAAGCCAGCGCGCGGAGTTTGTAAAAAGGCTGGGCGGGTCGGGGTTTTCCGGTTACGAGGACTACCGCCGCGCGCTTGAGCATAAAAACGAGCTTGCGGCCTTGGAAAAGGATGTCGCCGCGTACCACGAAAATCTTGTGACGACATCGTCGCGCCTTCAGGAACTGGAACGCGACACGGAAAGCCAAACCCAGGAAGATTTAAGCAAGGTGATAGAGGAATACGGCGGCGTAAACCGTAGGCTTACGGCACTGCGCGAAAGCAGGACGGAGCTTCAGCTCATGATTGCGGGCTCGAAAGCGCGGCTTGCGGAGTTGCGGGAGCTATACACAGAAAATGACGAAGTCACGCGAAAATACCGCATCGCGCACGAGCTTGCGTCGCTTGCCAGGGGTAATCGTACCGTTTCATTTGAGCGGTATGTTTTGGCGTCGTATTTCGATGATATCCTAAAGCTTGCGAACATTCACATGCAGCGCATGACAAATTCGCGCTATAAACTGAAACGGCGCGACGATACGAGCGGAAGTACAGGTTCCGGCCTTGACATGGAAATTATCGATGGCTATACGGGCAAAATAAGGGATGCCTACACGCTTTCCGGTGGGGAAAGCTTCAAAGCCTCGCTGGCGTTGGCGCTTGGGCTTGCCGGCGTTGTACAGATTTATTCCGGCGGTATTTCGATTGATACCATGTTCATCGACGAGGGCTTTGGTTCGCTTGATGAGAAATCGCTTGAATCCGCGGTTGAGACGCTTGTAACGCTCAAAAAAAGCGGGCGGATGGTCGGGATTATCTCCCATGTCGCATCGTTGCGCGATTATATCCCCGGGAAGCTCGCCGTGCGTTACAGCCCCACAGGCAGCGCCGCCGAATGGGTGTAGATTTTCATGCCGTTTTGTGATAAAATAACTGTGAAACTGTGCTGACGATAGGCTGGAGGGTACCTGATATGGGTATGTTTAAAAAGAAAAAAAACGAAGAAGAAACGAGCGCGTCGCTTGAAATAGAAAATAAAGCCGAAGATACCGCTGAGGAAATTCAACTCAAAAAGCATGGATTTTTGAAAAAAATCAAGAAAAAAGTCTGGTTTAAAATAAAACTTAGAAATTCCAAGCAAGATTCGGACGATGCTGCGGAAAGCGATGAAAAGCTGAAAGTGAAAGAGCAAAAGAAAGCCCCCGGAAATGAAACGGAAGAGCCTAAGAAAGAGATGAAAAAAAGCAAAAAGCTGCTGTTTATTATCATTGGCGCCGTATTACTGGCCGCGGCAGGTGTAACCGTAACGCTTTTGCTGCTGAGCGGGGAAGAGCCCGTAAGCGGCCGGCTTGAAGAAGCGTCAAGGCTTGTTGCGTCGGAGCAGTACGAAGACGCCCTGGCGATTTACGAAGCCCTTTTGCAACAGGATAATACGCTTGTCGAAGCCTATTTGGGGCAGGCGGAATGCCTTGAAAAAACAGGCGATGTTGAAAGCGCCCTCATCAACCTGCAAAACGCGCTTGAGCCGACCGGTGAAAACGAGCTTATCAAAGAAAAAATAGAGCAGCTAAGCTCGGCAGTCGCGGATGATACAACGGAAAGCGGCGAAACGGGAGGTGAAGGCGGGGAAGGGGAAGAAAGCAGCCCTCCGCCGCCCGAGAATGTCCCAATCGTTTTTGAGGACGCGGCATTTGAGAAAATGGTGCGGATTGCGCTGGAGAAAACAGACGGCTCCCCGGTTTATCATACGGATGCCGCCAAAATCACATACCTTACCATTTTGGGCGAGACCCATACGTCAATAAGCGGAAGCCTGCATCAAAGCAACAGCGTAGACGGCTATACCATTGCCGGCGTGCTTTACACCGAACGCGGGGAGATCAGGACGCTTAACGATTTACGGCATTTCACCGGCCTTACACACCTTACCGTGGGCTACAACAGCGTAACGGATATAAGCGGCATAGCCGGGTTAAAATCACTGTTAAGGGTGAGCCTTTACTTTAACGATATCGCTGACATTTCCGCGCTTTCGGGGCTTTCGGAGTTAACCGACGTTTATATTTACGGCAACCGCATCAGCGATATTTCGGCGGTGGGGGGCCTTTTGAATCTTCAGCGCCTTTGGGTAAGCCATAACGAAATCGCGAATCTCTCGGCGCTTGGCGGTTTGCCGGAGTTGTCCGAGCTAAACATTGACGGCAACCATATCACGGATATCTCCCCTTTGGCAGGGGTGAAAACTTTGAGGTACCTGCACGCGGACAACAACGGGATTTCGGATATATCCGCGCTGCGGGATTTGCCGGAGCTGATAGACGTAAGCTTTATCGGCAACCCGGTGCAGGACTATTCCCCCGTGGATCATGTCATGCACGTGAACAGGACAAGATAAAATCCCTCATAATATAATATGGGGAAGATTTGGAGGCAGCCATGAAAAAGACAGTCATTCGGACATTTTCGGCAATACTCACAATTGCCATGCTTATTACAAGCGTTTCGGCTGTGGTGCAGCAGAACCCCGGCGTGCCGACGCAACCGGCAAACGATTTCGGGCTGGCGCAAGCCTCGGAAATTTATCTTTCGGAATTGTCAAGAAGGCAGTATTCCAGAATCGACGGGGAAACGTTTATCAAAGCGGTAAACGCGCTGCCGGCGCTGAAAAAAGCGGAATCGCCGTCGCAGGAAAAAGCCGCTTTTACGCTCCTCGCGGTGAATCCCGCAAGGAATTTTGCCAAGAATACGTTTGAGCTCCGTCCCGGCGAGCTTCGGCATAACAAAACGTCGTACAGGCTTTCAAAGACGCAGTACGACCGTCTTGCGAAGACCATTGGCGACGCGGCGAAAGAAAAATCCGCGCGGCCCCAATGGCTTGTCTGGATGAATCCCAACCGCGTGAACGAGTTTTTAGGTAGAAACGGCAGTACGCTGGTCGTAAGGAGCGGCAGGGAATGGGGCGCTGTCTTACAGGATTTGCTTGAAACATTGCGATTTATCGAAATCAAACCTGGTTCCTTTCAAAGGCTTGATCCGGGCATGTCGTCGCTTATATCGCAAAACGACCTGTTTTTCTCAATTGTCTTTGATAACGATGTCCTATATCGAATCTTGATTAAAGGTAATAAGCTTTACATCGCATCCAGCGATATGGATTTCAGTTGTGAATACACCCTTGCAAACGATACGGTGACACAACTTTTACGGCAAAAGTTCAGGGAAGTTCCTCTCCCTCCGGACGAAAACCCGGTTACAGGCAAGCCTGTCATTTACCTTTATCCCGAAAAAACGCGCGACGTTTCTGTTAAAGTACATTTTAAGGGCGAGCTTTGCTACACGTATCCTGAATATAACGGCGGCTGGAACGTTACCGCAAGCCCCGACGGCACGCTGGTAAACAAAGCCGACGGTACGACGCACTACTACCTGTTTTGGGACGGCAACCCCGATTTTAACGATTGGGACATGTCACAGGGCTTTGTGGTAAAGGGCAGCGAAATCCAGAAATTTTTTGAGGATACAATGCCGAAATTAGGTCTTACCCCGCGCGAATACAACGATTTCATTGTCTACTGGACGCCGATTTTATCGCGTAACCCGTACAATCTGCTGTCCTTTTCAACGGCGCAGTATGAAGCTGTGGCGCCGCTTGAGATAACGCCCGCGCCCGACACGGTGCTGCGTGTGCATATGCTCTACAAAGCGCTTGAGGCGCCTGTTACGGTTCCGGAGCAAAAGCTGCCGAAAGCGCCGCCGCGCCGCGGTTTCACCGTCGTGGAGTGGGGAGCGACAAGGGTTTCGCCTTAACAATGAAAGGGATGATGGCTCATCATTGACGAGAGAACAGCGAAACGCGCGAAATTCCTGATTGACGTGGCCTATGTGGTCGTGATTGCGGCGATTGTATATCTTTCGCTGCGATTTGTCGCGGGCTGGGTTTCGCCGTTTATTTTAGCTTTTTGTATTGTTTCCGTCATACACCCGCTCATCAACCGCATTGTAAAGCCTCTGAAAATCAAAAAAGAAGTTGTTTCCGTTATCATTATGCTTTTGGTTTACTTGATTGTAGGTACGCTTTTGTTCCTTTTGATTGTGCAGGCGGTCTTTATGATACGCGACGGGCTGCTGTTGCTGCCGGGTTATTACGCGGAATCAATCGCGCCCGCGTTTACGACCGCAAACGAATACCTAAGGTCGTTTACGTACGGTCTGCCCGAAGGCTGGCGCGCGCAGGCGGAAGTTTTTGAGGCGGGGTTTGCCGACACGGCGCAAAGCTTTTTGCTGGGGCTTTCGCAAAAGGGCGTGGAGGGGATTACAGCCGTAACGGGGCGGATTCCCGCGTTTCTGCTGACGTTTGTGTTTACCATCATGCTTTCGTTTTTCTTGAGCATGCAGTACGACAAGGTGATAAGCTTTTTAAAAACGCAGCTTCCGCCGCGCGCGCGGAAGTTTGCCGCCGATACAAAAGCAATTATCGTCGATACCGTTTTCAAATATTTCAGGGCCGCCCTGACCATGATGCTTATCACGTTTATCGAGCTTTCCACCGGGCTTTTGGTTTTAGGCAGCCGCAACGCAATCCCCATAGCGGCCGGCATCGCGGTGTTTGACGCGCTACCGTTTTTCGGCACAGGCGCGATTCTCATACCGTGGGTCATAACGGAGCTTATAAGCGGGAATTATCCGTTCGCAATTGGATTGCTGATTCTGTACGCCATCATCGTGATTGTACGCAGCGTTATGGAGCCGAAGGTCGTCGGCGACAAGCTCGGCTTAAACCCCATCGTATCGCTTGTCGCGATTTATTTCGGCTTTCGGGTATTCGGTGTTCTCGGCATGATTTTGATGCCGATTACTACGCAAATTATGCTGGAGCTTCATAAAAAGGGCAATATCAAGCTGTTTCGTGAAAAAATAAAAGATGATATAGGATAAAACAAAGCGGCGGGGAAGCTTCCCCGCCGCTTTGTTTAGTTGCCTTGGCTTTCCTCGGCGTCGTTCTCAATGAAGATTCTCTCACATTCCTGCTGCGTCAGTTTCAGCAATCTGTTGGCAACTTCAATCAGGCGTTCCGCGTCTGTGATTGCATTGAATGTTTTGTGGTAAAGTTTTTTGTAATCTGGCATGATTCATCACCTCACATAAATTAACATGTTATAAAAATATAACATATAACTTATACTATTGTTAACTTACAATGGTGTAGGGTGATAAAATGGATAATATAATTAAAATATCAAAAAAAGAAGCTTTAAGGGGCGACGATGGATACAAGGTTTTTTCCATAAGAATCAAGGAAGAAACGGTAGCGGCACTTGATGAGCTCTCCAATAAAAGCAACCGCTCAAGAAACGAGCTAATCAATATTATGCTGGAATTTGGGGTTGCCCATAGTATCGTTGAAGACTAAACAAACGCCGCCGGGTATGAGCCCCGGCGGCGTTTTGTCGTGCTATTTACTGCCCTCTAAAAAGTATGTAGCCTCCATGTCGGCGACGTTTAGCGCGAACGCCAGCGGGAACCGCTCCAGCGCGTCGCCGATATTGCGCTTATCCTCAATCCCCGAAAAGCCCATGTGGTAGCGTATCGCAAAGGCCTCCTCGCGCGTAAGGCGCATGTAGCCGGTTATGATATACACCGATTTTTCGCCGTGCCCATACGGCAGCCTGTCGTCGTAATCGTAAGACGGAACGCTTTGCCATTTGCCGTTTTCGTCCTTGACGTTGCGCGTGCCCGGCTTGTAGCAGTTAATCTTGCAAATATCGTGCAGCAAAGCCGCAATCGCGACGGATTCCGCGCTGTAGTCCATTTTATACAGTTCTTTTACCCGGTCGCGCGCAAGGTACGCCGTCAAGCACTCGTACACGTTGAGGCTGTGCTCCACAAGCCCGCCTTCATACGAGCCGTGATACCGCTGGCTGGCGGGGGCCGTGAAAAAATCGCTTGCCTTGGATTCAAGGTAAGCAAGCAAGTCGTCCGCGCCGTCCCGCGTGATTTCCCGGCTGTATATTTCGACAAATTTTTCCTTATATAATTCCGGCATGGCTATGGATATTCCTTTCAAATGGCCCTATAAAGCCAAATTTGTTAAAAGCCCCTGCTTGATGTCATAAAGCTTGCGCGATAAGTCGACGTAATAGCGGTGGGGGTTCTCAAAACGTTTTACCTCGTCCCAAAGGCGGCCGACCTGCGCCGCGCAGTAATCCTTTATATCGGAAAGCGCGGGCATCGTGTAAACTTGCTTGCCCTTTTTGTAAATAGGGGTCAGAAGCTGTACGCACTCAAAGCCGGTGACGGTCTTCTTTTTCCACGTTGCGTTCGGGTCGAATAAAACGATTTTATCGTCGAGGTTTACGGTTTCGTCAAATACCGTGATATAATCGGCGATGGCCTGGCCCGTTTCGCGGCTGAAAAAGCGGTACGCGCTTTTAAATCCGGGGGTTGTGATTTTGTCAACCGTTTCGCTGATTTTAATTTTCGGGATGTAAACGCCGTTTTCCTCAATCGCAACCAGCTTGTATACGCCGCCGAAAACAGGGTCGGACTTGCTTGTGATGAGGTTTTCGCCCACACCGAACAAATCAATCCTTGCGTCCTGTAAAAACAAATCGCGGATAATGTATTCGTCAAGGGAGTTCGACGCGACAATCCTGCAATCCGGATAACCCGCGTCGTCGAGCATTTTGCGCGCTTTTTTAGACAGGTATGCGATGTCGCCGCTGTCTATGCGGATGCCCTTGGGACGTAGCCCAAGCGGCTTTATGACCTCGTCGAAAACCTTTATCGCGTTCGGGATTCCGGAGCGCAGGGTGTTGTAGGTATCCACAAGCAGAGTACAGCAATCGGGATATGTGCGGGCATAGCACAAAAACGCGTCGTATTCCGTATCAAAGGTTTGCACCCAGCTATGCGCCATTGTACCGATTGCGGGCACGCCGAACAGCCTGTCGGCCATCACACACGCGGAGGATGAGCAGCCGCCGATATACGCGGCCCTCGCGCCGTAAATGGCGGCGTCGTAGCTTTGCGCGCGACGCGAGCCGAATTCCATAACCGGCTTGCCTTTTGCCGCGCGTACAACGCGGTTTGCTTTTGTGGCAATCAGGCTTTGATGGTTAATCGTGAGCAGTATCATCGTTTCAATCATCTGCGCCTGAATAATCGGCCCGCGCACAACCACCACAGGTTCGTTCGGGAAGATGGGCGTACCCTCGCGGAAGGCCCATATATCGCACTGAAACTCAAAATTCAAAAGGTATTCGAGGAACCTTTCATCAAATATTCTTTTGCCGCGCAGATACTCGATGTCTTCCTCTGTAAAGCGCAATAGATTTACATATTCGATAAGCTGTTCAAGTCCCGCGAAAATCGCAAAGCCGCCGCTGTCGGGGATATCCCGGAAAAACATATCGAACACGGCGGTTTTATCCTGCATATTGTTGACAAGAAAGCCGTTCGACATGGTAAGCTCATAAAAATCAAGCAGCATGGTAAGGTTGCGTTCACTCTTCCAAGGGTTATTCATTCAGGCACCTGTTTCGTTTATTATTTATCGCTTTACAAAGCGGCTATATCCTCTTTGGCTTTTTCATAATCCGGCGGCTTTTTATACTCTGTGGAAAAGGTATAAACCTCTCCCGCGATGCCGTCCTTATCCTTGATAAAGTCGGCGGCAATTTTTTGAAAGCCCTGCGAATTTGTGTTCTTCTCCGCACAAGTAAACAGAAAATTCACCTTTTTGTTTGTTAAATCTACGCGGTTCAGCCAGTATCTGATTGCGGGCGTAAAGCTTCCGACCCATACAGGCGTGCAGACAAATATATCGCTGCAGCCTGAGATATCGGATATCGCGACAACCTCGGTTTCTTTTCTGAAGGCAGCCTGAAAGATAGCCAGTACAAAATCCAGTTTGCCGCGTTCGCGCGTTCTTTTTTCTTTCAGCTCGAATACCGGCAAGCCCTTTTTCGCAGCCAACGCCTCGGCGTAAGCTTTTGTGTTGCCTGTCCAAGAATAATACACGACCATAAAAACACCTGCTTTATAAAAATAATTGTTCCGTTCATAGGCTCACGCTGTTTTTCCGCCTGATGATGCTCCCGGCGGGGAATCCCTTTTCACACGGTATCTTGTAAACCGACATCGGGTGCCTTGCGGTTCCAGTCTCTTCACCGGCTTCATCGAAAAGCCCGGTTACGGCGAAAGGCTCCGGCTTTTTCCCCGGCGCTAAGATTTCAAAAGCTTCGCCGCATGAAAAACGGTTGCGCTCCGTTACGGTTAAAACGCCGTCTTGAAACCCGGATACGACCGCGACGACGTCCCAGTCTCTGACATACCCGCCGCTTTCATAATACTGGCCCGGAGGGCTTTCCCCGAAAAAAAAGCCCGTCGAGTAATGCCGGTGGCTGACCTTCCGCACTTCTTCCAGAAGCCAGCCGGGCGCCTTGTAGCTTCCGGGGTTTTGTTTGTATATCTCCACGGCAAGCTTGTACGCGTTTGTTACAGCCGCCACGTAATACGCCGATTTCGCCCGGCCCTCTATCTTAAAGCTGGAAACCCCGGCGCCGCAAAGCTTGTCGATATGCTCAATCATGCAGAGATCCTGCGCGTTTAAGATATAGCTGCCGTTATTATCCTCAAAAACGGGCAGGTACATTCCCTTGCGCTTTTCCTCCATCAAATGGTACGACCAGCGGCATGGCTGCGTGCACTGCCCGCGGTTGGAGTCGCGCCCCGTAAGGTACTGCGAGATGACGCACCGCCCCGAAAACGACATGCACATCGCCCCGTGGACGAACACCTCAAGCTCCAGTCCCGGCGGGGTCTTGCCGCGGATTGCCGCAATGTCGGAAAGGGAAAGCTCCCGCGCCAGAATTACGCGGCTTGCGCCGAGGCTATAAAGCTCCGCCGCGGCAAGGTAATTCACAACGCCCATCTGGGTTGAGATATGAACGGGCATGTCCGGCAGCATACGCTTTACCGTCATCAAAACACCGATATCCGCCACAATCAGCGCGTCAACGCCCGTTTGTCCCGCGAAATCTATAAATCCGGGCAAGTTGTCCGCTTCTTCGTTTGTCGGCAGCGTGTTGCATGTCAAATAAACCCTGACGCCACGTTCATGGCAAAGCTTCACCGCGTTTATCATGCCGTCCCGTGTGAAGTTATCGGGGGAGGCACGCATTCCAAACGATTTTCCCGCAAGGTAAACCGCGTCCGCGCCGAACAAAACCGCAGCCTCAAGGCGCTCCAAATCACCGGCGGGGGCTAAAACCTCGGGAGCCGTCATGATGGCCTCATCGTGTTGGTTCCGTGTACATTTTCGCCGCCGATTGCCTCGGCCCTTGCAACATTGTTCAGGTGCATCTGGTAGTTTGAAGCGTAATAGTACGTCCCCATATCGTCGGTGACGAAATAGTAAAACCCTGTGCCGTCGGGGTTCAGCGCCGCGTTGATGGCGTCAAGGCCGGGGTTGCAGACAGGGCCGATGGACAGCCCTTCGCGCACGTAGGTGTTGTACGCGTCGAACATGGGCTGGTTATCCACGGCGAGGAACGGCTTGATAAACCGCTCGACGTAGTGTATCGTAACGTCGGATTGCAGCATCGGGAAGTCTGGTGAGTTTAAGCGGTTGTGGAACACCTGCGATACGGTTTTGTTCTCGATGTTGGTATCCGCTTCCTTCTGAATGATGGACGCCAGGATAATCGTCTCATCAAGGGTCATGCCGAGCGCTTCCGCCTTTTTGCGCATATCGTTCGTCACGCGGGTATTGAAATTTCTGAAGAATCTGTCCGCCACGTATTCGACTTCCATGCCTACGTAAAAATCATAGGTATCGGGGAACATATACCCCTCAAGCCTCATAAAACGCAGCGGGCTGCGCGGGATTTGCTTTACAAAATCATAGTCGATGTCGCCGTGATTCAGGTAGTCAATCAATTCATTGGCGCTGCAAACTTCGTTTTCCTCAAGCTTCATGGCGATTTCATAAACAGTCCAGCCTTCGATAAGGGTCACGGTCACTTCTTCTCTTCTGGTGTTGCCCGTTATCAGCGACAGGATAATCTGGTCGTAGCTGTCGTTTGCGTTAAAGATGTAATCCCCGCCCAAAATTTCTTCGTCACTCGTCTTCAATCCGGCGTAAAGGCTGAATGTGAAGGGCTGGTTCACAATGCCCTTATCGTACAAAAGCGCCGCGACGGAAGCGACGGTAGCGCTGTCGGGCACGGTTATTTCAATCAGCTTGTCGTTTTGGTTCAGCCCAAACAAATCGCTTGCGCTTTGCAGGATAAACATGGCTAAAAAGAAGCAGCCTCCGAGTGTTATCATCACCATGACAATCGCCATGAGCCAGTTGCTGCCTACCCTCTGCGGGCGTCGCCTTGCCTGCTCTTCTTCATTTTTGACGGGAGGGCGGCCCGGACGTCTTCCCGGTGAAGGCGCGGGCGGCCTTGCCGGACGCCGCGGGGGGCCCGCCTGAACAGGACCCCTGCGGCCTGCCCCCGGTTTATTTTGTGACATACTGTTTGCTGGCATATGAGTCCTCCATAGGCTGGTATAATCAAAATAATGATAAAGCCGTTATTTTATAAGATTTATAAGCAAAATATAGCCGGTTTACCGGCGCCTTGATGGAATAAGCTTAAATCACATGCAGGTGTGCGAAAAGGCCAAGTAACTAAAGCAAAAAGCACCACATAGTATAGAGCAAACCTTAAAAAAGGAGATGACTTGCGAATGTTTAGAAATGGTTGTGGATGTGGATGCAATAGCTGCAATAATTGCTGCGATGACAATTGCTGCAATAGCGGTTGCGGTTGCGGAGGCGGATTTGGTTTCGGCGGTGGAAGCTGCTGCTGGATTATCCTTATTATAATTGTTCTTATCTGCTGCTGCTGCAACTAACGGTTTTATTAAGTCCATATTTAGAGAAGTGGACATAACAACTGCCAAAAGCCTCCTGTAAGGGGGCTTTTGGTTTGTTTACAGATATAAAATCGACTCGCCAAGCTTATCGGCGCGCTCCTTGCCGCACAGGCACTCCACAAGCTTTAAGGCAAACGGAATCGCGGAGCCGGCGCCGTTTGCGGTGACAAGCTTCCCGTCAACCTCGACGGCTGCGCCGGTAAAAACCGCGCCCTCGCCGAGCTGGGTTTCAAACCCGGGGAAGCATGTGACTTTTTTGCCGTTTAACAGGTTTTTATGGCCTAAAATCGAAGGCGCCGCACAGATTGCCGCAAGCCACAGGTCGTTTTTGACGACATAATCAATATATGCCGTGACAACCGGGGATTTTTCGAGGGTCAGCGTGCCGGGCATACCGCCGGGCAGGACAATCATCTCAAGCCCCTTGGCATTTCCGGCCTGTTTGTCCAGCATATCGCAGTGGACGGTAAGCCCGTGCGAGCCTGTAATGGTCTTCGAGCCAATCCCCACGGAATGGACGGTCAAATCCGCGCGCCTTAAAATATCAAGCGTCGTAACCGCCTCGATTTCTTCAAAGCCGTGCCCGAAAAATATATAAACCATAACAATCCCCCATCAATCCAGCGCGTGCGCGATATATGGAGCCGCGCCCCTTAAAGCGGATATTTCATTTTTTACCATATCATCATACCACTTAACCATACCGAAAGGCAATAAATTATTTGTGTACGAAGTTTGAACATCTTCGCGCAGGTACAAAACCATCCGCTCAGGGTGAAAATGCGCCTGAATCGAGCGGAGCGCCGCGTCGATTGCCGCGTCGATTGCCGCGGGCGCCACGCCGAGCTCCTTTACATAAACCGTGCCGCCGTCGCGGTAACAGGTCACGCAAAGCTGCTTGCCGTCAACGGTCAGAGTAAACATTCCGCCGCCGTAAAGGGTACTTTCACGTATGACGTGGGAAATCCACTCCTCGCTCCAGCATACAAACATTTTTGAATCTGAAAACCTTGAATCACGGATTTGCATATATTTTTCGGCGGTAACCGGCAAAAGCGGGAAAATCTCGCCGCTTTCGATTTCATTGAGGGAGATTTGGGCCTTATTGATGTAAAACGCGGTTTCATAGCCGCGCGCGCCATAAAAATCGAACAGGCTTTGCTGGGACGGAACAAGCGCCGAACAGACGCAGCCGTGGCGCGGTAAAAGCTTGTGCGCCTCCTCCAGAAGTTGTGTGCTATAGCCTTTGCCGCGCTGTTCTTTATCTGTAGCGACGCCATATAGATACGCGGCCTTATAACTTGCAAGCGGCGACGTCAAGGCAAACTCACGGATACAAAGCATGGAAACCGGGTCGTTTTCGCCGTCCGTCAGGACAAGTATGCAGCCGGGAGTATTCAGCGTTTCAAAAATCAGCTCAGTGCCCTCGCGGGTGTCATTGAACGCGGCCTGCCAGATTTCACGAAGCCTTATCATATCCTTATCTTTTGCAAACCGAATCATAATGATACCTTGTTTGCCAATTTGGCGGCGTATTTTTCAACCATGAACACCGGCCTGTAGCTTCGCTTTGCTTTGCGGAGCCCCTCATTGCCTGAATCGTCCTCGCGGTTTATGTAAAGGAAATCGCCGCAGTTGTGCTGCGCGAACTGCTGGTTGATGATGGCGTATGCGCCCGGCACTTCGGTAAGCGCCTTCTCTATGTGCACAAGGTAGGTGTCAAAGTTCAGCCGCTCACCCATCGAAAACGCGACGACCTTGCCGCCTGCGCGGATAAGCCCGCCATCCATGCCGAGCGCGAAAAAGTCATGAATGGCGTTGTCAACCGACTTTAATTCGTCGTCAAACGTCTTATCCCTGTAGATTTCGTTTTCTTTATGCCATTTTTCATTCATCTCCATCACTTGCGGCAAAAGCTCGGGCGTGATGGGCTCGTAGCGCCAGTCCGAATAATACCCCTTGAAGCGGTTGATGTGGTTGCGCTTGCCGTGCAGCTTTTTGCCGGACAGCGTGATGAGGCTCTGGGCGTCGTATACGTAATCGTAGTAATCGGTAAGCTCCATGAACACAAACTGTCCGGGATACATGGTTTCGAGCAGTTTCTTGTGCGGCTCCAGTACGCAGTAGAAAACCAGCTTGTCGCCCACGGCTTCCGCGGTTTTTTTAAGCTCCTCTAGAACGGGCGCGATATCGCCGCTTCCGGCGGGAAAGAGGTACGCCGGCGGATGCCATTTTTTAAACGAGCCGATGATGATATAGTCGTTCATTCTCGCGGCCTTGTACGAAAACACCTCTTTCCAAATATAACAGAAGGAAAAATTGAATTCCTCCGAGTTATTGTTTCCCATTTTGAAAAGCTTGTCCGCCCATTGCCTGTCGGATAAGCTTATCTCTTTAAACGAAAGCAACCGGAAACACTCCTTAATTGGAACCTCTATTCATAACTCGAAAAAACCGGCGTCTTTCGTTTATGAATACAGGCTCTTATACTTATCTTATTGCATTATACCATGAAAAAAGATAAAAATAAATAGCGGCGCCGGTTTGATTGACCGGCGCTCATTTTCATCAATCATATACTTACTCGGCCTGCCCGAAGGAATCTGCGCACGGGCCGCAGCCGCCGCTCAAATCTTCGGGGAAAAATTCTGCCGCCGGGAAATTTATACGTTTGAACATCTCGCACGGATCGCTTGCCGTCAAGGTTGCGGATGACACGCAATCCTTTTCGGGGACTACATAATCGTACATCGGAATCATCACCTGCACGCTGCGCTGAAGCGTTAAAATCGTAAACAGGCCAAGCGTGGCGAGCACCGTTCTGCCGGTGTTTTGGGGGTGCGTAATAATTTCGCCGTCAAATGCGCATAAAACACAGCCGGGCAGCGGCCCCAGCGGTTCGCTGTAAGCAGGAAGGCTTTCCACAATCCGGGAGTTTAACGTAATCGGGTCAACGGCTTTTAAGCATGCCGTCGGGTATGGGCTCGCGAAGTCTTCGTTCCCGCCGGAATAAAAGGTTCTCACGCTGCCCTCGCTGCCAAAAAGAATCACCTTTTTGGTATGACTGCAAAGGCCGCGTACATTTACCGGTGTTGTAGCGGGCGTACGGTAGCAGCTAAAATGTATTCTGAAATAAAATGTGATATCCACGGCGAAATAGCCCCTGTTAAACGGGACGGGCTCGACCGATATGTAAGCGTCAAGCACCTCCGCCGATTTGCACTTTACCAATGTGCTTTGGTCTATGATATCCTGCCCTGCTTCCGTAAAAAATACCTGCAAGTCCTCAAGGCAATCCCTGTCGCTGCAACTGTCAAAAATTCTCTCGGCTCCTATACATATGGCTTCTTTAAAACAGCGCGTTTCATTGTTGGCGCGCTCCGGTCTTATTTCTGGCATAATAATCCTCCTATAAAAAATACTGGAACCCCTGTAGTATTTTATGAAAGAACTGTTTTTTTTGTGATTTTCAGGTTGTTTTTATATAGGAATGGGAAGAAATTACGGGAAAAAGTAGCAATGCAAAAATATTCTCCGATAAGCGACTGCTTACCAATTGCGCCCAGCTTTTCCAAGTGTATCAGCGCGGTGCGTATGGACCATTAACAATCTTGGATATGCATAAACCGTATTCCAATAGGTTTTATTCCTATGCCGACCGGGGATTATACCGACATAAATACTCCGTAAAAGTCGTAATAATATATGGTTGATGCTTCGGCGTAACGATGGAGCGGATATTTTCTTCACTCTTATTTACGCACAGCCAGGTATAATAAACAGCGTCGTCAAGAATACCGGATGTGCTCAAATTAACGAACAGGACGTCTACAGCGGGATTTCTTTGGTGAGCTTCTATCAGCCCGACAGCGCCAAATACGGCGGCGCTATCGGCTGATTCGCCCGTGACAGACGCAATTGCGATTACATAGTCGGTAGTGAGCCGGCGCTCAACTTTTCTGCCGGGAGTTTCCTCGATTAACCTGCCGAACTCATTGCGTGGGCTTTCACGATCGTTAGCCGGTTCGCCGGGATACCAAAACGGCATTGACAGGTCTTGTGTTCGTTGCCGGAGTGGGCATTGGTGTGCTCTCTTGAGTGTTAAAACACACTCTAGGGCCTGTTGACACTAACGTTTAACGCCCATTATTGCTTTGCAATTGTGGAACTGCGCATGACTTCGTCATAGTGTGAATTGCACGTAATATGAACGAATGTGGACGTAAGTTTACATACAGTTCACACAGCCTGACAGGCTAACGTTCACATTCATTCATATAAACTACCGTTCATATTTTTTCACATTACCTTGCCTGACACAAAATCTGCGCAAAATCCGAGCATTTCAGATAGTGTCAACAAGGCCCTAGTTATAATAAAACCTCCCGAGCTTTTCGGGAGGTTTTATTTGCTTCAGGTTACTTTTACAAGCCTTGCGAAATTCGCCATGACTTTTTTTACGCCCGCGCTCGAAAAATCAATTTCAAGCAGCATATCGGCAGCCATCGGTTTTGCGGAAATCACCGTGCCTTCGCCGAACACCTTGTGCGAAACGCGGTCGCCGACCACAATCTTGACAGGAGCGGCGGCGGGCTCGCTTTTCACGCCCACGCCGATTGACGTAAGCGAGGACGGGGCTTTTGGCGCCTGTTCCCGTTTTCTTGCGGGCTTCGGCGTTGGTGTTGTCGCTTTCATATTCAAAAACCCTGCCGGGATTTCGCTAATAAACCGGGACGGGCGGGGAAATACCGTCTGCCCGAAAATCATCCTGCGCTCGGCGCTTATGATTGTGAGCCGCTCTTTCGCGCGCGTGATGGCGACATATGCGAGCCTGCGTTCCTCTTCAAGCTCGGCGTCGCTGTCCATCGCCATCCGTCCGGGAAAAACGCCCTCATCCATTCCCGCTATGTAAATATACCGGAACTCAAGCCCCTTGGCCGAATGGGCAGTCATCAGAGTTACGCTGTCCGCTTGTGTATCGTAGTTGTCGATATCCGTATACAGCGCGATTTCCTCAAGGAAGCCCGAAAGCGTCGGCTCCTCCGCATTGTTCATATATTGTACGATGTTCGTTTTAAATTCCAGCACGTTTTCCATGCGGGTAATACCCTCGAACCCCTGCGTTTCAAGCATCTGCATGTATCCGGTTTTCCGGAGCAGCTCATCTAACAGGTAATCAAGCGGTTTTGTCTCCGATATTTCGATGAAGCTGTTTATCAGCCCGGCAAACTGGAGCAGGGGGGCGGCCCTTTTGGAAAGGGTTGCGTATTCTTCCGCGGAGCCGGTTACCTCAAACAAGGGAATGCCGAGGGTATTTGAGATTTCCTGCGCGCTTTCCAGCGTCGTGGAGCCGATTCCGCGCTTCGGCTCGTTGATAATCCGCAGAAGCCGCAGCGTGTCGCTCGTGTTGTTGATAACGCTTAGATACGCGACGATATCCCGGATTTCCTTGCGATCGAAAAACCGGGTGCCGCCAATGACCCTGTACGGTATGGCGTTATTTTTAAGTGATTTTTCAAGTGTGTTTGCCTGCGCGTTCATGCGGTACAGTATCGCGTGCTCGGAAAATTTGGCGCCCGCGCTTACGTTGTTCAGGATGCTGTCGGCAATCACGCGGGATTCCTGCGTTTCGTCCTCCGTGCGGATAAACAGCACCTTTTCGCCGTCGCCCGCGCTTGTCCACAGGTTTTTGCCTTTTCTCGCGGCGTTGTTCGCGATAACGTGGTTCGCGGCGCTTAGAATATTCTGCGTAGAGCGGTAATTTTGCTCCAAACGTATGACGGCGGCGTTTTTAAATTGCTTTTCAAAGCTTAGGATATTCTCGATGGTGGCGCCACGGAACTTATAAATGCTCTGGTCGTCGTCGCCGACGACGCAAAGGTTCTGATGCGCCGCCGCAAGCTGGCTGATAAGCAGGTACTGCGCGTGGTTTGTATCCTGATACTCGTCAACCATGATATATTTATACCGGTTCTGGTACTTCGCCAAAACGTCGGGGAACTGCTGGAACAGCCTGACCGTATGGATGATAATATCGTCAAAATCAAGTGCGTTGCCGGATTTTAAGCGCCTCTGGTACAAATCGTAAACCTTGGCGATTTGCCCTATACGGTAGTCCGGGGCGTTTGCCGAAAGCATTTCCTCCGGTGTCATGAGCGTGTCCTTCGCGCGCCCGATAGCGCCGAGAACTGCTTTTGGAGCAAGTATTTTTTCGTCGATGTTAAGCTCCTTCAGCACATCCTTTATTACGCGCAGGGAATCGTCCGTATCGTAAATCGTAAAATTAGAGGAATAGCCGAGCGCTTCAATTTCCATGCGCAAAATCCGGACGCAAAGCGAATGGAACGTAGACGCGCGGACATCCCCGCCCGCTTCGCCGAGCTTTGCCGCAAGCCTGCTTTTTAGCTCCGCGGCGGCTTTATTGGTAAACGTGATGGCAAGGATATTCCACGGCTTTACCGGGTTTTCCGCGACAATAGCGGCAAGCGCATCGGCTTTACACTCCTCGCCGGAATACGTTTCAAGCAGCTTCACATCGGCGCCGGTCAGGTTTTGCGGCATCCTTTCAGCGTGGTAAGCGCCGCCAAAACGAATCATGTTTTCTATACGGTTTATCAGCACCGTGGTTTTTCCGCTGCCGGCCCCCGCCAAAATCAGAAGCGGCCCGTCTATGCAGAAAACAGCCTGTTTTTGCATGTCGTTCAGGTTTTTGTAGTATCTGTCAAGCGCCGTGCGTTTGAGCTTTATAAAATCCTGCTTGTCCATTGATTCCTCCAGCTTTTGTTAATTATATAAGTATACCACAAAACGAATTGCTCCGCAATTCATACGCGGGCTTTGCCCGCGTATGGGCGCTTCGCGCCCGTTTTTGTGTGTCCTGCGGGAAAGCTGCAACGACGCGCGCCGGTCATCGGACCGGCGCGCGTTTTAAAAAATGTGAAAATAACAAAAAAATGCTTGTAAATTGAATTTTTATAGTTTATAATAACTTATACAAACAAAAACTGGCAGGCGGGCCACGTCCTTGATGCGCCGTGACCCTGACAGGGAAGCCGGAGACTTCCATGCTAACGGCTATGACAGCCGCACCCGCTACATATTATACCCCGGCTTGTGATTTTGGCAAGCTGATTTCAGGGTATTCTTTTTGCCGGAGGTGCAGGTATGAATTTCCATATTTGCATTTTTTGTTTGTTTTAATATAAATAGCGCGGGTAGAAAAGACGTCATTTTACCGGCGCGGAGCACCACGTGAAACACCAAGGAAAAACATGAAAAGAGGAGACTGTGTACATGAAAACAACGCAAACCGCCTTGTCCTTGAAAGCGTTATCGCTGCTGCTTACGTTTATGCTGTGTATCGGCATGTTCGGCGGCATAACGTCGTTCGCAAGCGACCCCAACGCAGCGTTCACACCCGGAAAAAACAGCGTTACGGAAAACGGCGTGACCGCGACGGCGACGGTTGAGTCAATCGCGACGCCTGGTACGACGGCGACGGGCGGCACGACGGCGACGGCCGGCACGACCGCCGATGTGAAGGTAGCCTTTACCGGAACATCGCAGAAATCCGGTACATTTAAAGTTGGCATTACGTCGGTTACGCTCGGCGCCGGCGTTCCCGAAACGCAGGACCTGGTTGTTTTAAGCAACCAGACAGGCTTCGCCGACAAGACGTTCCAGCTTACGTTGGATGAAAAAAATGTTGAAGACCTTGAATTGACGTTTACGTTTATTCCAAGGGGCACGCCGTTCGCGCGGTACGGCCAGCTTCAGGTTGCTGGCGGGAAACTGCGGGATAGCAGCGGTAACGTCGTACAGCTTAAAGGCATGAGCACGCACGGCCTGCAATGGAACGTGGGCCGCTGGATTTTACAGGAGGCGGCGTTCGATGCGCTTGCCAATGATTGGGAATTAGACCTCATCCGTTTGGCTATGTATGTAGGCGAGGGCGGATACGCTTCAAACCCGAGGGAAATCCTTGACAGGGTCGAATGGGGTATTGTGGAGGCGACCAAACGCGGCATGTATGTAATGGTCGACTGGCATGTCCATGCCCCCGGAGACCCCAACGACCCGGTTTATCTAAACGCGGGGCTTAGCGCCGCAAATATGCCCTCGGAGTTCAACGCAATCAAAAACGCGAACCCGTCATGGACAGGGCCGCAGGTATTCTTCGCGTACATAGCGCAAAAATACGGCAGCCAGGGCAACGTATTATACGAGACCGCAAACGAGCCCCACGGGCTTGGCAGCCAAGCGAACCGCTTTACTGTCTGGTCGAACATATTAAAGCCTTACCATGAGAGCGTTATCCAAGCAATCAGGACATACGACAGCACAGGCGTCGTTGTATGCGGCACCGACAACTGGAGCCAGTTTGTAGACTCGCCGGCACACGACCCGATTTCAGACCCCAACGTCATGTATGTCATGCATTTCTACTCGGGCACGCATGATGCGGGCGACGGCCCTGCCTCGCAATATGTCACGGACCAGTATAACAACAATCCGCCTTATGGAACCATGGGCGAGTATTGGCTGAGAAAAATGGCCGACAACGCGATAGCCAACGGCTTGGCGATATTCGCTACCGAATGGGGCATCAGCGAGGCGACCGGCGACGGCGGGCCGTATGTCAACTGGGCCAAGCGCTGGGTAGACTATATGGAAGAAAACGATATTAGCTGGTCCGCGTGGTCCCTGACCAACAAAATGGAAATATCGGGAGCTTTCCAGTCGATAGCCGGTATCAACTATGACGCATCAGGCGCTCCCCTTGCGCCTTGGAGCGATATGGAGAGAACCGTTGCGGGCAATTTCTACAGGGCGATGATACGCGGCGAGGATGTGCCGATGTACGCAGGCCGTCACATCATAACAGACCTTGAAGAGGGCTCCATGTTCTTTGAACCGCAAGAGGATAATGCGAATGACAAACTTGTAATAGAGCGTGACAGAATCGAGGGAGAAGCTGTTGCAAAATTCAGCAACCTTGACGGCTGGGACTGGGCCAACAGAGTTATCCTGCAAGAATTCGACATCACAATAGGCGGGTTCCAAGACCTTGAGTTTGACGTTTATCTCGAAGCATCTCAAGTAGATACAGGCTCAGGCGCAGCCGCGTTCGACGTCATACCTATCCTGCAGGACCCCGCAGGTAATAGATGGTGGCTTCCGCTCAGTGGAATAACATTGAATCAAAACGCATTCGCGTCTGTTCCCGGCACGAATCTGGTAAAAGCGGGCGTCAGCGCGTCTTTGGCTCCTGCGATTGAATCACCTGACAGTACAGCCGGGCGCGTGATATTGGTGTTCTGGCCTTCCGTGGCTTCCGATGTCTGGATAGGCAATGTCGCGTTTACATTCGAGCACAACGGCGATATCAGCAATTTCCCTACTGACGACAGGGGCGTGTTCGTAAGCCTGCCGTTCACCTTTGAATCCGGCACAAGAGAGGGCTGGGCGAGGGATACTGAGGGCGTTGTTCAAAACGAGGACTTGTCAATCGGCACGGCCGAATCGCAGGCGCTTATGTTCCCGATTACCTTCGTGCCCGGCGACAGGGAATGGGCTGAAGGCGCAAGGCTTAGTTCCCCGCATTGGCCCGAAGACGCGCTGCCTTTAGGGACGGCAAGGGATATCGAAGCGGTCACGCTTGAAGTTTTCCTTGAGGCAGGCGCGGCAACGACCGGCTATCTTGAAATGGCGGTTATGCCTGTGCCGGCCGGCGCCGGTTACTGGCACGATGCGGGGCGCGTCCGGATTGACCCTGTAAGCGGTGAAACCGCGAGAGCCACTTCGGGGCTGCGCAAGTACACGGTGAGCGTACCGTTCACGATTGCGGATTACTCCGAAGAGGTACGCCCGCGCAATATTGTTCTGGCGCTGTATAACGCAGGCGATTCGGACTATTCCGGCAATGTCTACTACGACAATATCGGCTTTGCGCTTAAAGACGGCCAGCAGCTTCCTCCTTATCGCCCGAGTACGTCGTCCCGTCCCAGCGGCGGAAGCAGCGGTGGCGGCGGTGGCGGCGCCACCACGCAAAGCGCGTGGCTTGAGAGCGGCCAGGTACCGGCCACTATCATAACCAACGCGCAAGGGCAACAGATTGCGCGTACCAGATCCAGCGGGCAGTTCGGCGTTCGCGGCAGCGCGTGGCAGAGCCTCGCGGGCAAGCCTTACCAGCACGACACCATTGACGGTAATGTCGTTCAGGTGCGGCTCTACATCGACGAACCGGGCCTCTTTACAAAAGACACCCTTGTTTCAGCTTATGTCAAAGGCTCAAAGGTGGACAGCACCCAGAACAAGTTTGAAAAATTCTTCGATAACACCATCCGCATCGTAAGCTTCGACCAGCAAGAGGAATGGGAACAACCTGTGCGCATCGCCGCAAAGGTTGACCTCGCCGGCATGGATACCGAAAACCTGCATTTCTATCACTATGACAAAGCGACGAACACCTACAAGCTTATCCCCGCGGATACTTACCGCATTGACGCGAACGGTTACCTGCATTTCACAACACCGTACGCCGGGGATATTATCATCACGGACAGCCCGCTGCAAAAGAAATAGTCTATATTATCCACGGGATACACAAGCGCGCCGGTCATCAGACCGGCGCGCTTGTTCGCGGTTTTTCACGAGCGGAAAGTGATTGCATCGTCCTCCCAACTCAAATGAGCCAAGAAATCCCTTGCTGATTGATGTTTTTAATTTATATTCGGTATATCTCTTAATTTGCACTGATGTTATCTTAAGGTAATTAGGGCTTCCTGAATGGAAGCAATGATCAAGCGGAAGGCAAATGGAGGAGGAGGGAAGATGGAAACAATTCCAGAAAGAAGCAAGAGTGCATAACAAAGAGACGCAAAACGCGCTCCATGTTTTTAACGAAGAATTTGAAGGAGATAGCGGTCAAGGTGGTATCGTACAGCTTGGTCATAATCAATCCCAGGCCGTATTTGCGCTTTCCTCGTCTGTGATGGCCAGACGGTTTTGAATGTACAATGCCCCGAACGCCAATCGGCCGGATTTTGCTTCCTGACCTTTGCCGGCTTCAAAGTTTTGGCTGTAGCTTTCTTCTATTTCTTCCCACGGCATCAGCGCCGCCAGTTTGGCCCACCGGCTATCGCTGCGCAACTCTACGCCAAACGGTATTTCCAGCTTTTGCTGCCCAGGTAGCTTCCTGCGGTACATCTTATCACCCTATCTGCAAGGTTTTTGATTGTTTTACTCTCTTTCCCTTGCACTCAGTATACCTTATTTTCGCTCGTCTTGCTCGTGGTTATCAGGTTTTTTATTCTGTTCAGGAAGCCCTAATTTAAACATATATTCATAAAAAAACATAAAACAAGGAACAAGGTGTCGGATTTGAAGAATAAAACTACACGCAACAAATTAGAAAGCCTTGGAAAAATTACGCTAAAGTTATTTTTGCAGCACCGACCATATTTCCTGTTGGTAAGACCCCATAGCGCTATTGTAAATTTCGCTTTATTTTTACGGTTTTTCATGTTATACTTTTCATGTGAAATATGAACAGGAGGCTGGGCAATGGACAAAAAACTTTCCCGCGGGGCAGGTATTTTACTTGCCGTAAGCAGCCTGCCGTCGGATTACGGCATCGGCAGTTTCGGACAAGCCGCCTTTGATTTTGTCGACTTTTTAGCTCTGGCAAGGCAAAGGTACTGGCAGATACTTCCAATTGGCCCTACGAGTTATGGCGACAGCCCGTACCAGAGCTTTTCAGCCTTTGCCGGAAACCCGTATTTTATTGACCTAAACCTGCTTTGCGATGAGAAACTGCTGACGGAACAAGAGTGTACGGCAGCCGGCGCCGGGCGGGGAGACACGCGCGTGGACTACCTCCATCTGTTTCAAACGCGCGAACCATTATTAAAAAAGGCGTTTTTGCGGTTTAAAAACCATCGGGAGCTTAAAAAGTTCCGTGAGGAAAACAAGCCCTGGCTTGAGGATTACGCGCTGTTTATGGCGGTTAAAAAGAAAATGGGGCTCAAATCATGGCAGGAGTGGGAGGACGATATCCGGCTGCGGAGCGGTAAAGCGGTCGCCGCTTACAAAAAGGAGCTCGGCGATGATATTGAATACTATGTTTTTGTCCAGTATTTATTTTTCAAGCAGTGGCGCGCTTTAAAGGAATACGCAAACGACAAAGGCGTGAAAATCATCGGCGACATCCCGATTTATGTGTCGATGGACAGCGCCGACGTATGGGCGAACAGCGAGCTGTTCCTGCTTGATGAAAACAAAAACCCGATAGACGTCGCGGGTGTCCCGCCCGATTATTTTTCCAAAACAGGCCAGTTGTGGGGCAACCCGCTTTACAGGTGGAATATCCTGAAGCGAACCGGCTACGATTGGTGGCTTAAGCGGCTGGAATCCTGCTTTGAGTTGTATGACATCATCCGCATAGACCATTTCAGGGGGTTCGAAGGCTATTACGCCATACCTTACGGGAGTAAAACCGCCGTGCACGGGGAGTGGCGCAAAGGCCCCGGCATGGACTTTATCGGGATTGTCAGCAAAACCTTCGGCAAATCGAATTTTATCGCGGAGGATTTAGGCGTCATCACGCGCGGCGTCAGGCGGCTGTTGCGCGAAAGCGGGTACCCCGGCATGAAGGTGCTGCAATTCGCGTTTGATTCCGGTGAGGAAAACGACTACCGTCCCCACAATTACACTGCGAACAGTGCGGTTTACACAGGCACGCACGACAATGACACGGCAAGGGGCTGGGTTTTATCCGCGAAGAGGAAGGATCTGCGCATGGCGACGGACTATCTGGGCTGCCGCGATGACAAGGATATGGCTTGGGCATTTATCAGGCTTGCGATGGCAAGCGTCGCAAAGCTTGCGGTAATCCCCATGCAGGATTATCTGAACCTTGACAGCCGGGCGCGCATGAACACGCCGTCCACAATAGGGGGGAACAATTGGTGCTGGCGTATGCGGAAAAAAGCCGCAAGCGCCGCCCTTGCCCGGAAAATCGCAAAAATCACGAAGCTTTACGGAAGATAAAACACGTGTGACAAAGAGGAAGTGGGAATATGACAAGCAGGGAAGTTTCGTTAAAAAGAGTCGAGGAGCTTAACAAATACAGCGAGCCGTTCGAGGAGGCAAAAACAAAAATCCTCAAGGGAACGGACTACGCCCTCCGGGCAAGGTACGCCGTGCAAAAAGAAAAGATTATGGCGATGTTCGGCGGCACGGACGACGAATGGGACAGCTGGACATGGCAAATCCAGCACCGTACCGAGGACTTGGATTTGCTTTCGGAGGTTTTGCATTTGACCCCCGGCGAGCGCGAAGCCATCAAAAATGTCGGCGAAAAATACAGGTGGGCTATCACGCCGTATTACCTTGCTTTGATAGACCCCGAAGACCCGAAAGACCCCGTGCGCCTGATGAGCGTTCCCAGCGTGGACGAGCTTGACGAATCGGGCGTGTCCGACCCGATGGATGAAGAGCATACGAACCCTGCCGGCGTCATTACCCAAAGATACCCCGACCGGCTTATCATAAACGTGACGAACGCCTGCGCCATGTTTTGCAGGCATTGCCAGCGCAAACGCAAGATTGGCGGGTACGACACCGACTCCTCCGCGAAGGCAATCATGGAATCCATCCAATACATACGCGAAAACACGCATATCCGCGACGTGCTTATCACCGGCGGCGACCCGCTTACGCTGCGAAACGGGTTCCTTGAAGATTTAATCGCGGAGATACGAAGCATACCTCACGTCGAGATTATCCGTATTGGAACCCGCATCCTTGTCACCATGCCGCAGCGGATTACGAACGCGTTTGTTGAAATGCTGCAAAAATACGCGCCGGTTTACATTAACACGCAGTTTAACCACCCGCAGGAGATTACGCGCGAATCCATTGCCGCCTGTACCCGCCTTGCAAACGCGGGGATACCGCTTGGCAACCAGATGGTACTGTTAAAAGGCGTGAACGACGACAAGCATGTCGTGCGCCTGTTAAACCACGAGCTTTTGAAAGCGCGTGTCAGGCCGTATTATATTTTCCACGCGAAGCAGGTCATCGGCGCCACGCATTTCAGCACCTCGATTGACGACGGCATTGAGATCATGGAGCACCTGCGCGGCTATACCTCCGGGCTTGCGATACCCACCTATATCGTAAACGCGCCGGGCGGCGGCGGAAAAACACCGATACAGCCGCAGTACATCATCGATAGAAACGATGATTACGTCACCCTGCGCACATGGGAGGGCAAAATCGTCAAGTACCCCAACAAGTCTAAATGCGGCGGCGATTGAAGGGAAGCGGCTCGTTTATTTTCGCATTAGCCCCCTAAACAAATATAGCAAACATCCCCGCCGACTGCGGGGATGTTTGCCGTTACCAACACTACTCCGCTACTCCCTATTCCTTGTAATCAATATAACTGCCGGAAGAGGAGATTGCTTTGCTTGCGTAGTTCATCACTTTGTTTTGCTGCGCCGAATCCTTTAAATCCTGTTTTGCACTTTCTTTAATCGCTTGAAGCGAAACCATGATTTCGCTGTCCATCTCCAGCATTTGCTGGGCCATGCGGCGAAGCCCGGGCTTTAAACGCTCAAACTCGTCGGCGGGCGTGTCTTTCATCAGCGCGTCAAACTTATGAATCAAAACCCCGCGTTTTTCTATCATATCCATGACAAGCTCGGCATTGTCTTTTTGCGAAACCATTTCCTGCGTGAATGCAAGCATATCCGACATGATATCCTGCAAGCCGCGCGTAACCTTACTCATACCGCCCGTCCTCCGGCCATAGCCTGCGCCGGGGCAGAGGTGCGGCTGATTTTACCCGCCTGTTCGAACGAATCGCGCAAATCGCGTACAAGCGGTATGCAGTTGTCGATCATCTCGATGTCTTTTTTGATATTCGCCTGCGTTAAGTACTGGGCGATGAAAATGTACATCTCGCGAAGCTCGGCGGATATGGGGTAGCGCATGTCAAGCGAATCGGCAAGCGTTGAGATAATCGTCTGGCTTTTCGCAAGCGCGTTGTTGGCTCCGCTTAGGTCATTCTGCTTGATTTTAATCTTCGCGAGCGTTAGCTGCTTGATAACCTCTTCGTAGAGCTTTATAAGGAGTTCACCCGGCGACAGGGTTGTCAGTGACTGCTCCTTGTACTGTTGATATGGGTTTGTAAGTGCCATAATCATTCACTCCTTATATTATTGCACGCCGAATTGCTGCAGCCAGCCGCCTTGCATGTTGAGCCTCTGGACGGCTGTTTCAAGCGCGGAGAACCGTGCCCAGTGGTTGTTGTATTCCTTTTCAAGGCGCTGTCTCAATGTCGCGATATACTTGTCTATGGAGTCGATTTTGTTGCCGAGCGTGCTTGTGTTGTCACCGGTCATTATGTCCGTGCCGGCTAACGTGATAAGCGTGCCGCGGTTGACGCTGCTTGTTCTTGACGCGTTATCGATGATTGTGTTTAAGCGGGTCGCCATACCGTCCGCCGGGTCTGTGAACAGCAGGCGGACCTTGTCGGGGTCTGATTCCAGCATGGCGCGAAGCTGTTCCTCGCCTCTTGCGGTAAGCTCGATCTGCCCCGGCTCGGTATAGCCCTTTGTCGTGATGCCGATGTCATAAAGCGCGATACCGGCGGCTTCCACCGTTTTGTATAACTGCGACTGCATTTGGTTTAAAATACCGCGCAGGGTACTGTCGTTGCGCAGAATGCCCTTTTGGGCTTCTGTTTCCCAGGTTTTGATCTGGTCTTGCGTCATCTGTGCTTTTTGCTCTTCAGACAGCGGGGGATACGCCTTGTTGCGCTCCTCGTTTACCATCCCCTGAAGGGTCATGACAAGCGCGTTGTAATCCTCGATCCAGTTCTTGAGCTTGTCAACGACCTCGTTGGGGTCGCTCTTTACGCTGATTTTAATCGGCGGGTCGGTAGCGGCTGAAACCGCCTCAGCCGTAATGGCGACGCCGTTGATGTTAAAGGTGTTCGATGCGCTTGCGATAACCCTGCCGTCAACCACGATTTCAGCGTTTTGGCCCGCTTCGCGCCGGAGGTTTTCTTCGGGAAGCGAAGCCGTTGTCTCGAACCTTGCTTTGCCGTCCCCATCGGCTTTGATGCCGAAGAAGGTGTTCAGCAGCTGACCGTCGTCCTCAATTTCGATGTGGCCGTCCTTATCCGAGAACGAAAGCCGGCCGTCCGTAAAGCTGGCGAAGCCGTAGCCGAATTTATCGTTGATGTTGTTGATGAGGTCTTGCAGCCTCATGCTTTCGTCATAGGCAAAATCCTCGCCGTTAATGGTAAGCGTGCCGTTAAGCGCGCCGCCGCCCCTGATTTGGCCCAGCGTTACGCCAAAAGTGCCGTTGTTTGAGTTATCCACGGCATCGCCGTCAAAGCCAAGGGCGTTAAAGATATCGGTCTTGTTGTTAAGCTCTGCGGCGGGGGAGCGCGAAATCTGTACAGCGGTGTTTAATTTGTGTGTGGTAAGCAGTACTTCGCCGTTCTCAACCCTAAAGCTTGCGGTGTTTCTTTCAACATCGCTGCCGAACGCTGCTTTTAAGGCCGCGTTTAGCTTATCCTGAAGCTGCTTGTCGGTTGTGGAGGCGTTCACGCCGGAGATGGAAAGCTGCTTTGTGACGCCGTTAATCGTGACGTCAAACACGCCCTGGGCGTTGCCGGAAAGCACCGGCAGGCTAGGAGATACCTGGCCGCTAACCGCATTGCCGAAACCAAGATACATCGCCATGTTGCCGGTTCCCAGCATTTCAATACCGTACCCATCAAAGCCCAAAAGCCCCATCGCGTTGCGGCCCTTGCTTGTTGTGGAGGTCGTTGCGTGAAACGCAACGTCGGTGCCGCCGGGCACGAGCTTACCCGCATTGGGGTTTACAATGGTGGCGTTTGTGCCGGGGAAGGCGGGGTCGGGGATGCGGGAAGGCTCCAGAATGCCGAGCTTCACCGTGCCGTCGGACTGCATCGCGAAGCCTACGTTTTCGCTGTTGGCGCCGAACGCGTTTTGAATTCCCTTGTTGATCGCGTCTAAAATATGCTGCGTTTGGATTCCGCCGGCGTCTTGAATCTTGTCGTTAATGGCGGAGCGGTCCGCCGTAACGGTTCTCGTCACGCCGTTGATGGTGAGCGAAAACTCCATGTCGTTTAAATTTTTCAGAAGCTCCCGTCTTTCCGTCAGGGTCATGCCGCCGATGTTGGGCGCGGTATCCGAGCCGCCCCAATCCTCCAGCGTCAGCCACTTCGAGCCGACGCCGTTGCCGCTTGCAACGCCGAACAGGTTGTGCATCAAATCGCCCTGCGTGTCGCGCATGACAATGTTTTCACCGGCGCCGGTCGATTTCGAGACAAGCGTGAATTCATCGGTGAACTGGTTGTAGTCGAAGCGCACACCGGCGTTGCTGTTGTCAATCCTTGATTTTAACGTGCTTAACGTATCGTTTTTGTTGACGGAAATCGTAACGCCGTTAATCTCGAACTGGAAAAAATCGCCCTTTAGGTTTTGGAACGCCTCAATGTCGCCGAGCCTGGTGGACATCCGCACGCGGTTGGACTGGCCTTCTTTTAGTCCTAAATGATCGGCGTCCTGCGCCACGAAGACCTGCGACGTGGGGGCGTCGATTCTCAGGGAGCCGTTATTGCCCTCGCTGACGGTTACGATGGATTCCGCCACAAAACCGCCGATTGGCTTGCCCTCGCCGTCCACAATCAGGTTGTTATCCTCGTCATAGCGCTCGTCGTGCCAGACATTCTTCGTACCGTAAGCCCTGTCGATAAGGGTTTGCAGCCTGTTTAAAAAGTCGTCCTTGTCAGTTGCGTTGTTTAAATCATTAAGCTGGATTGTCCGTACGGTGCCGTTCGAGTCAAGCCTGAGCGTCTTGCCCGTGAAGTCGGCGTCGCCGTTATTCATTAAAGTTTCAATGCTGACGGCGCTCTCAAGCCTTGTCGAAAGCGAGTTTTGGTTCGTGAGCTTTTCAGCCGTCGCGAGCTGTTGGATTCTATCGATTGTAAAATCGCCGATAAGCGAATTGGAATCGGCCCGAAGCGAAACCTTATCCGAGCTGGACGTCGCCTTCATGGTATTGAAGAACGCGGGACTCGAAATATTGTTATTGCCGGCCGAGCTGTATTTTAGGTATTTATCCTGAAACGCGGTAAGCGCTTTGGCAGCGCCCCTGTAAGCCGTCATCCTCCAGTTTAGGATCTGACGGTCCTGCTGTTGCTTTGAGATTCTCGCCCGTGTACCGGACGTTAAGGCCTCGACAAGGCTATCGGTATCAAGCCCTGTGGCAAGGCCGCCGATTCCCTTGTTGCGAAGCCCGTAAATTTGCTGATATGACGGGCCGCCTGCACCGCTGACTGACATATCCGTTGCCTCCTTATATTAGCGATTAAACAATTCACCTGTAACTTATATCGGCCGGATTATTAAAAACTTAATACCTGAATCCAAAATATTTTTGTAATCATTTGCAACAAATAAGCAGGAGCCCCGGACGTCGCCGGGAGTCCTGCTTAAAAGCGGTATCAGCCTTTTGAAAGCTGCCTGATCAGCGCGTCGGGAATCAATTCAAGCGGTAGCTGCTCTTTTACCCCGCCGAGGTTGTAGGCGACCATAGGCATACCGTAAACAATGCATGTGGCCTGGTTTTGCCCGATTGTGTAAGCGCCGCGCTTTTTCATCTCCAGCATTTTTTTCGCGCCGTCCGCGCCCATGCCGGTGAGGATTACGCCAACCGCGTTTACGCCTGCCGCTTCGGCGACGGATTCAAACAGGACATCGACGGAAGGGCAGTGCCCGCTGACCTTTTCGCCCGTGGAGCAATGTACATAGTAACCCTTCAAATCAGATTTCAGGCGCATATGCTTGTCGCCCGCGGCAATTGTGATGGTGCCGGCCTCGACGCGGTCGCCGTGCTGCGCTTCGCGCACTTTCATCTTGCAGATTTTATCAAGCCGGTCGGCGTACATCTTTGTGAATCCCGGCGGCATGTGCTGGACGATGACAACCCCCGGGAAATTCGCGGGTAAATCGCGCACAACGGCGAGGATTGCCTCTGTACCGCCGGTGGAAGCGCCGATTGCGACAACGCTTTTGGGGTTCGGGAATTTCACGTTTAAAATCGGCAAACGCGCGGACGGCGGAGCCGGGCGTGCAGGCGACGCGGCAGGACGCACGGGCGGTGCTGTTTTAGAAGGTGGCGGCGGCGGTGTCGCCGCCCGCATTGTGCGCGACGTGGTGGACGCCATGGCGATTTTTATTTTATGTATCGTTTCGGCGAGAAAGGCGTTGTTGTCAAAATTCGGGCGCGTGTTCGGCTTTGAGACAAAGTCCACGGCGCCTGCGGCAAGCGCATCGAAAACATTGCTCGAAAGCGCGCTGATTACGACAACCTGAATATTGGGGTAAAGCGGGCGTACCTTCTTTAAAAATTCCGTGCCGCGCATTTTCGGCATCTCCATATCAAGCGCGATGACGTCCGGGCGGTACGCCGGGATTTTTTCCATTGCCTCAAAGGCGTCCGACGCGACGCCGACTACCTCTATATCGGGCCTTGCCGAAAGGGATTTTGAAAGGAACTCCCTAAAAAAGATAGAGTCGTCCACAACCATAACCCTGATTTTACCTGCCATATCGCTTAAGTCCCTTTCTGATAGACTGACGGCATAATGTAATTATAACGCGTCGGTTTCGGAAGCGATTCCGTGTGCCCGATAAACAGGTATCCCCCCGGGCAGGTTGCGTCATAAATCCGGTCAACCAGGGCCGCCTTCGTTGGAGCATCGAAATAAATCATAACGTTGCGGCAAAATACAACCTGATACGGTTTCTTCGCAACGATGGGGTCCATCAGATTAAAAATCTTGTAAATAACCTCGTTTTTGATTTCCTGCGCGACCTGTACCATCGGCTCGCCGTTTTTGTTGGGGGACGCCTTCGTAAAATATTTACTTTTCCAGGCTGCCGGCACGTCCTTGATGGCCTCCTCCGCGTAGACGCCGGTTCTTGCAATATCAAGCACCTTTTGCGAAAGGTCGGTAGCCAAAAGCTTGGTGTCCCATTTCGGCATCTTGCCGCCGAAATAATCCCTTAAAATCATGGCAAGAGTGTACGGCTCCTCGCCCGAGCTGGAAGCCGCGCACCAGATGCGCAAATCCCTGTCCCTTACGTTGCGCTCGAGACCGGGCAGCACCTTGTCTCTGAAATAGTGGAAGTGCTCCGCCTCGCGCATGAAAAACGTGTGGTTCGTTGTGACCTTGTTTAGCAGGTTTGTGATTTCCTTGCCTGTTTTATCCATCTCCACGGACTTTATGTAGTCCCCGTAATTGGTAAACCCCTTTTGTTCCAGATAGCTTGTAAGCCTGCCTTCTAAAAGCACCCGTTTCTGCTGGAGGTTGATGCCGTATTTCCTTTTTAGAAAATCCACAAGATGCGCAAATTCCGCATCGGTTATCTTAATCATACAACTACCCTCTTATTTAATTTACAATTACAGGCATCGCGCGAAGCCCGATGTATTCGAAAGCAGCCGCCGGCACGCCTTTATTATCTATTTTCAATTGTATTATCTGTATTATCGATTGTATTATCGATTTTTTCTATTCCATGCCCGCGGCGGCGAGCATCCCTTCGTCGTCCAGCACGGCGGCGCAGTCAAGGATTAGCCTGATGCCCTGCTCGGTTTTGCCTATGCCTTCGATAAAGCGGGCGTCCACGACATTTGAAAATGTAGGCGGCGGCGCGATGTCCCCTTCGTCAAGCGTGATGACCTCGGATACGCTGTCTATAATCATACCGACCGGTATGCCGTGGAGCTCCACCACGATGATGCATGTGCGGTCGTCGTAATCGCGCTCCGCCATGCCGAAACGGATGCGCACGTCGATAATCGGTATGACCTTGCCGCGCAGGTTCGTAATGCCACGGACAAAATCCGGGCAATTCGGCACATGGGTTACCGGCTGCACGTTTATAATATCGACAACGTTTTCAATCGCGATTGCGTACTGCTGTTTTTCCAGCTCAAAAACCAGAAATTTGTTGTGCATGGTATCCTCATTGTTCTGCTCTTCCGTCATCATGGTATCGGTCATTATTTCAGACATGACATTTACCTCATTTCCATCGTCTTTTCAATAATGCTGCCAACGTCCAGTATCAGGCTGATATTGCCGTCGCCGAGAATCGTGCAGCCCGAGATCCCGTAAGATTTGGCGTCGTAACGGCTCAAATAGGACGGCAGCGGCTTTACGACGATTTGCTGCTCGCCTAAAAGCTTATCGACAAACAGGCAGGCCGATTCCTCGCCGGCTTGAACCCAGATTAAAATCCCTTCCTCTATATTAGTATACGCATTTGGCACGCCGAATAACTCATGCAGCCGTATAATCGGGTAAACGTCGCCACGGATGATAATCATCTCGTTTCCGGCGGTATCGACGATAATTTGCTCCTGCGTGGCCTTAAAGCTTTCATTGATTGAGGTTATCTGTATGGTGTAAAGACCGCCGCCGACCGTAACGTCCATGCCGTCTACAATGGCGAGTGTAAGCGGTATCTTGAGGAAAACGCTCATCCCGTAGCCGGGCTTGCTTTCGATGACAACCGTACCGCCGACTTTTTCAATATTCTTCTTCACCACGTCAAGCCCGACGCCGCGCCCTGAAAATTCGGTCACGGTATCCTTTGTGGAAAAGCCCGGCGCGCAAAGCAGCATATATGCTTCCTTTTCGGTATACTCGCTTGCCGGTTTTGTTAAGATACCGTTCGCTTTCGCTTTTGCAAGCAGCTTTTCCGCGTCAAGGCCCTTGCCGTCGTCGGAAACGGTAATCAGAATCTCGCCGCCCGTATTCTGCGCGCTGAGGGTGATAGTGGCTTTCGGGTGTTTACCGGCGGCCTCGCGCTCCTCGGGGGATTCAATGCCGTGGTCCATACAGTTGCGCACCAGATGCATGATGGGGTCGGCAATCCCGTCGATGATGGTCTTGTCGATATCGGTATCCTCGCCCATTGTCACAAGGTCGGCTTCCTTGCCAAGGGCGCGGCACATGTCGCGGACAATCCGGTGCATCTTCTGGAACGTACCGGCAATCGGCACCATCCTGACGGACATGACGATATCCTGAAGCTCATCGGTCAGTTTCCTTAACTGGCGCGCGGCTTTGTGGAAATTGTCAAGGTCGGCGATGCCTTTCAGGTCGGGCGAATGGGTAACCATTGATTCCGTGATGACGATCTCGCCCATAATATCCATTAAATCGTCAAGCTTGGAAAGGCTTACGTTGATGATGTTCGGCTTCGCCGGTCTGGCAGCCGGGTGAGCACCGCCGTTGGAGGCGGGCTTTCCTGCGGCTGCAGGCGCTTTTGCCGCGGGAGCGGACGCTTTCACGGCGGAAGATTCCGCTTCTACGGCTGCGGACGCTTCCGCCGCCGGAACGGCGGCTTCAGGCGTGTGCGCCGGCTTGTCCGGTTTTTCAGTCTTCGTGATGGAAGCATCCTGAACGTGCATAACGGGGCTGAACATTGCTTGAAGCTCACTTTGCGGCACAGGCGTTTCAAGTGTGACGTTAAACCCGTTCTTGGCAATTTCAAAGGCGGTTTCGGAATTGTTTTCAATGTCCGGCGGGCTGAAGCTTATGACCCTGCACTTCTGGCGCAGGGAATTAACCAGCATGAACGCGCGCAGGTTTTCCATGCTGCAATCTTCCTCAAACCTTACATGGATGCTGTACCGGTCGCCGCCGATATCCTCCGAAACAGCCGCCGGGACATCAATATCGACGGGTATGACGGCCGCTGTTTTCACATGCATGCTTTCCTCGATGATTTCCTGTAAATGGTATTGGTCTAAATCCGTTTCAACCATAAGATGGAAACCGCTTACCAGTATATGCGACGATGCGTCCTGATTTGTCTCAATATCCGGCGGGTCATAGCTTAAAATGTGGCACGTTGATTTCAATGTATTGACCAGCATGAACGCGCGCAGATTTTCCATGCCGCAGTCCTCATCAAACCAGACCTCCACGGAATAGGTCGCGCCGCCTGTAATGCTTTCCATGGCGGGCGCGGCGGGCGCATCTTCCGCCAGGGGAGCGGGTTGTTCGGCGGTGCTTCCCCCGAGCGGCTCTTCAGCCGCGCCGTCGCCGGCGGAGCCGTTCAACATGGCAAGTACACCGAGCACACGCTCGACAAGCTCGGGGTTTCCTTCCGAAAGTATGTCGCCGTTCTGGATTGCTTCAAGCTGGGATTTCAGAAAATCGGTCGCATCGAGCATGACGTCAAAAAGCGGGGTGAAAAACTGCTGCTCTATCCCGTTTTCGCGGATATAGAAAAAGGTATCCTCCAGTTTATGGGTTACCGTGGCAATCACGTCAAACTCCATCATCGCCGAGGAGCCTTTTATCGTATGCATAATTCTGAAAATTTCGTTTACGTCATCCTCGGTAAGAGCCTGATTCTTCTCGGACGTTAAGAGTATTTCATCAAGCTGGTCTATCAACGAAGACATTTCAAAAAGGAACATTTCCAGCATGGAATCGTTTGCGCTTCCACTCATAAACTTCACACCCACTACCTTTAATTTTTGATGGAGTAAAGGCTGTATAAACCATACAGATTTTATTATAACATACATTTATGGGATATATCAATGGGGCTGGGTGCTATTACCGCAAATTTCTTGAATTTTCTATAAGAAACGGGAGAAGGTTTCAGCCCCCAAAATTAGCGGGACCGGCGTAAAAATAAAAACTTGCAAATCCTTTGATATTATGATATAATTCCATGCGTAAAACACACGTCATAAATCCGGGGCTTTAAGCCCGGCGTTTTGGCCCGGGTTGCCGCGAAGAGCGGTGAGGGTTAAAATTGTGGCGGAGGTTACAAACCAAAAAGGAGGAAATATCAAAAATGGGCGTAGTATCCATGAAGCAACTACTCGAGGCGGGCGTTCACTTCGGTCACCAGACAAGAAGGTGGAACCCCAAAATGGCGCCGTATATCTTTACGGAGCGAAACGGCATTTACATCATCGACCTGCAAAAAACGGTGCGGAAGCTTGAGGACGCGTATATGTTCGTGCGCGAGCTTTCGGAGCAGGGGCGGACGCTTCTGTTCGTCGGTACCAAAAAGCAGGCGGGCGACTCCGTGAAGGAGGAAGCCTTAAGGTCCGGGGCGCACTATGTAAACGCGAGATGGCTCGGCGGAATGCTCACGAACTTCGGCACCATCAGGACGAGAATCGACAGGCTCGCGCAGCTTCGTAAAATGGAGGAGGACGGCACTTTCGACCGCCTGCCGAAAAAAGAAGTTGTAAAGCTGAACCTTGAAATCGAAAAGCTTGAAAAATTCTTAGGCGGCATCAAAACGATGAACAAGCTGCCGGGCGCGCTGTTCGTGGTAGACCCGAGGAAAGAAAAAATCGCGGTATCCGAGGCGAAGAAGCTCGGTATCCCGGTTGTCGCAATCGTCGATACAAACTGCGACCCCGACGATATCGACTATGTCATCCCCGGCAACGACGACGCGATCCGCGCCGTTAAGCTTATCAGCCAGATAATGGCAAATGCGCTGATAGAAGGCAGGCAGGGTCTTGACGCCGCCGAGGCCGCCGAGCAGGAAGAAATCGATACAGCGGAAGAAAAAGCCGAAGAAAACAAAAAGTTTTAATTTTAGAATGGAGACGTAAAAATGAAAAAATTAGTATGCTTTGTACTCGTTATCATGCTTACCATGAGTCTTTCGCTTGTTGCGGCAGCCGACAGCAATACCGAGGCGTATGAACTGTACAGGATTGCCGAGGCAAAAATGGAAAACAAATCGGTTGAGATACTGGGTGTGATGGAAATGACAATGTCCATCGGCGAAGACGTTACCGTGGAAACGACGACGAACTTCACGTCAAAAGCGCTTCAGAACAGCAAGGGCGAGATTGAAATGTCTACCGCGGGCACAATTGAGGCCCTCGGCGAGCAATATAAATTTGAGCAGTACTTTAAGGACGGCTTCCTCTACCAGAACGTAATGGGCGAGAAAATGAAGTCCGAAATGCCCGCCCTTGACGCATCAAGAGGGGTTATGCTCGAATCTCAGATTCCCCGGGAGTTTTTCAATGACGCCGTCGTTGAGGAAGTGGAAGGCGGAAAAAGAATCAGGGTCAGTCTCAGCGGCGATTACATGGAAGAGCTTGTAATGAGCGCTGTTGACGCCGCGTCGCTTGGCGAGCTGGATAACGTAAAATTTGGACGCACCACGCTTTGGATTACGGTAGGCGACGATGGCGCGATGAAAGAGATGGCGATGGTTTACAGAATGTCCACGGAAGTCGAAGGAGTTACCATGCAAATCCGGGCGGCGACAAACATGCATATCGTATCGGTCGGGCAGGTGCGGAGCATCAGCTTCCCGTCGGATCTTGCTTCTTACAAAGCAGCATAAGCTCTAAGAGTATAAACATGACAACGAGGGAGGGGTACCATGAAAAAATTAGCGTGCCTTGTTTTATCGGTCACGCTTCTGACGGGGCTTGCCTTTCCCGCTTATGCGGCGGAGCAATCGTCGGAGGCTTACCGGCTGTATCAAAACGCCATGAACAAGCTCGAAGGCAAATCGCTTGAGATGACCGGTGCTACGCACCTGTCGCTTTTGAGTGGCGGGGAAACCTACACAGTCAAAATCAATTTCACGGCAAAGCAGCTTGTAAGCAGCAAGGGCGAACAAGAAGCGGCTATAAAAATGAAAGTGACAATGCCTGATGACGGGCCGGCTGTAATTGAGCAGTATGTCAAGGATGGCTGGGTCTATACGAGGATTTCAGACGAGCATGGCGAAATGAAGTACCGGTCAAGAGTGGACGATACAGCTTTGACCGGCTTGACTCCTCAAGGTATAGCCGCAGGCACGATTCCCTTTTATACCATGGCTTCCTTTAACCCTAACCATTCGAGAGATTTTTTCAAGGATGCCTTAGTTGAGGATATTGAGGGCGGAAAAAAGACAAGGGCCAAAATGAGCGGAAGCGAAATTAGAAAATATATCCTTGACGCGCTTACCCGCCCATACACCTATGACAGCACCGGGTTGACGCAGGAAGAAATAGACATGCTTAACGAATATGCGGATTTGCTCGATGAATCCAATGAATCGATAAGCGAATCAATAAACGAGGTGCTTCAGTACTTTAGGTTCGGCAATCTAGTGGTTACCATGAAGACAGACAGCGGAGGGGCTTTGAAAACATATCAGACGAATTTCCAAATGGCTATAGTTGACGATGATGAGCAGATCGAGCTTAAATATGCGTCGATTCTAAGGATTGATTCTGTCGGCAGGCTGCAAAAAATAGACTTCCCGTCGGACCTTGCTTCTTACAAAGCAGCATAAGCTCTAAGAGTATAAACATGACAACGAGGGGGGGTATCATGAAAAAATTAGCGTGCCTTGTTTTATCGGTCACGCTTCTGGCGGGACTTGCCTTTCCCGCTTATGCGGCGGAGCAATCGTCGGAGGCTTACCGGCTGTATCAAAACGCCATGAAAAAGCTCGAAGGCAAATCGCTTGAGATGACCGGTGCGCTGAACATGTCAGTTTCCGGTGTTGGGGACGAATACGGAATCAAAGCAAATTTCACGACAAAGCAGCTTCAAAGCAGTAAGGGCGAGTTGGAAGCGCAGATGAAAATAAAAGCGGAGCTGATTGAGCTTGGTGCTGTCAATGAGCGGGCCGCGGTTGAGCAGCATGTCAAGGACGGCTGGGTTTACACGAACGTCACGGAAGAGGATGGCGAAAGCACAAAATACCGCGGAAGAGGAGTCACGCCTTTTACCTTGTCCGTCCCCGACATTCCAAAGGAATTCTTCAAGAACGCGACCGTTGAGGATATCGAGGGCGGAAAAAAGCTCAGGCTCCGGTTAAGCGGAAGCGACAGCAGGCGTTATGTCAAAGCGTTAGGCCATGAATTATACGATTTATTCCAAGCGGTTACATTCCAAGCGGTTACCATAACCATGACATTCGGTAATGACGGGGCGCTGAAAACCCATCAGACGAACTTCAAGATGTCCGTAAGAGAAGAAGATGGGGAGTTTGAGTTCAAATATGCGGTGATACTGAGAATCGATTCCATCGGAAAACTGCAAAAAATAGACTTCCCGTCAGACCTTGCTTCTTACAGTAATTACTAGGAGGATAAATATGTCATTTACGGCAAAAGATGTTCAAACCTTAAGAGAGCGTACCGGCGTCGGCATGATGGACTGTAAAAAGGCCCTTACCGAAGCCGGCGGCGATATGGAAAAAGCGGTGGAGCTTCTGCGTGAAAAGGGCCTTGCCGCCGCGGCGAAAAAAGCCGGGAGAATTGCGTCCGAGGGCATTGTACACGCGCACCGCGAGGACGGCGGCGGCGTTGTCGTCGAGGTGAACTCCGAGACCGACTTCGTTGGCAAAAATGAAGATTTCGTAGGTTTTGTAAAATCAATCGCGAAGACCATCCAGCATGAAAAACCGGCGGACGTCGCGGCGCTCATGGGCCACAAGCTGCACGGCGCCGCCCAAACCATCGAAGAAGCGTTGCGCGATAAAATCCTCGTCATAGGCGAAAACCTGAAAATCCGCCGTTTCGAGCGGTACGAGGGCCAGATTGCGACGTATACCCACGGCGGCGGCAGAATCGGCGTTATGGTACAGTTTGACACGTCCGATGAAATTGCCGAAACCGATGCGTTCCAAGCGGCGGCAAGGGACGTAGCCATGCAAATCGCGGCATCCAACCCGCTTTACGTGCGCCGCGAGGAAGTCCCCGCCGAGGTGCTTGAGAAGGAAAAGGAAATCCTCACCGCACAGGCTATGAACGAAGGCAAGCCGAAAGAAATCGCTGAAAAAATGGTAGCGGGCAGGATTGGCAAGTACTACAAGGAATTTTGCCTTGTCGAGCAGCCGTTTGTAAAAAATCCCGACGTTACGGTCCAGCAGTACCTCGATGAGGTTGGGCAAGGGCTTGGCGGAAAAATTGGCGTTGTAAAGTTCGTGCGCTTTGAAAAAGGCGAGGGCCTTGAAAAGCGCGAAGACAATTTCGCGGACGAAGTCGCCGGTATGATGAAATAAGAAACCTGTGATAGGAACAACCCGCCGGAAAAAGCCTTCCGGCGGGTTTTCATTTAAAGACTATTGTTTTTTACGGCGTAACGGTGTACACTAAAGGAGAATCCATGACAAAAGTGTATTGTACGATTTGACAGCAAATTGAGGTTTCAAAATGCACTCTAAGGCGAAGCAGGGGGGCGCACGCGATGCCGGACAAAAAAAAGAAAAAGCGCTTAAAGGTTTCCCGGATATTGCGCGGAGATTCCTCCAACATGCTGATGCAGCGGCGCAATGCCGTTGAAGTTTTTAAAAAGCTGATACGCCGTGAAAAAATACTCGATACGTTAAACGAAATGGCGGTTATGTTCCTTTCGCAAAGCGCGGGAACCTTCGGGGATATGATGACGGACGGCATCAAACAGGTTGTCGACGTGATTGATTTAGACAAGGTATCCGTCTGGCGGAACTTTACGCGGTCCGACGGGCTGTACCTGACGCAGGTTTACCGCTGGACAAGGGAAGCCGGGGGCACCACGGAGCCAATATCCGGGTTGGAAAACGTATCTTATGAAAAAATCGCGCCCGGTTGGGACAAGCGCCTCGCAGCCGGGGAAACCGTGAACGGCCCGGTACGGACTTTGCCCGTGGCTGATTTGTTTCGGCCTTTTGGTATCCGGTCGCTGTTTATAACGCCCGTGTTTATCAGGAATGAGTTTTGGGGCTTTGTGCTTTTTCAGGACGACCGGAGCGAACGCTGTTTTGAAGACGATTTTGTCGAGATGATGCGTTCGGCTGCGTTTTTATGCGTAAACACCATCATACGCGCCGAAATGGAGCATGAAGTCACAACGGCGCTGCGCAAGGAAACTGCCGCAAGCAAGGCGAAGGGCGAGTTTTTATCCAATATGAGCCATGAAATGCGCACACCCTTAAACGCAATCATCGGCATGACCACGATCGGCAGGGGCGCTGCGGACATTGAACGCAAAAACTACGCGCTTGAAAAAGTCGAGGATGCGTCAAAATACTTGCTTGGCCTGATAAACGATATCCTTGACATGTCGAAAATCGAGGCCAATAAGCTGGAATTGGCGCCCACCGGGTTTCATTTTGAAAAAATGCTGGACAAGGTCATTACCGTCGTCAATTTCCGCATGGATGAAAAGCGGCAGCATTTTTCGGTTACGGTAGACGGCAAGATGCCGTGCTTTATCGTAAGCGACGAGCAGCGCTTGGCACAGGTGATTACCAACCTTTTATCAAACGCGATAAAATTCACGCCGGAGGGCGGCGAAATCAGCCTTGACGCGGCGCTTGTCGGGGAAAAGGACGGGATTTGCGAGCTGCGTATTGAGGTTGCCGACAACGGGATAGGCATATTGCCGGAACAGCAGGAACATTTATTTGAAGCGTTTACGCAGGCCGAAAGCGGCATCAGCCGCAAATATGGCGGCACGGGGCTTGGGCTTGCCATTACAAAGCGCATTGTCGAGCTCATGGGCGGCAATATCTGGGTCTCGTCGGAGCTTGGGAAGGGCGCCCGCTTCATCTTCACCATCAAGGCGGCGCGCGGCAGGCAAACACCCGGCCAAACACTCAATCCTTCCATCGGCTGCGTGAACGGCTGCCTTGCCAAAGACACGGGCGAGGAGCCGCAGGACGGCGCGGATAACTATCTGGCGGGCAGGAACCTGCTGATTGCCGAGGATGTTGAAATCAACCGCGAGATTATCATATCGCTGCTGGAAGACACAGGGCTTGTCATCGACACCGCCTCGAACGGCAGGGAAGCGGTTGATTTGGTTGCGGCAAACCCCGGCAAATACGATTTGGTTTTTATGGACGTGCAAATGCCCGAAATGGACGGGCTTGAGGCGACGCGCCGCATACGCGGGCTGAACCTTGAACGCGAGAACAGGCTGCCCATCGTGGCGATGACCGCGAATGTGTTCAAGGACGATATCGAAAACTGTATCGCCGCCGGTATGGACAACCACATCGGCAAGCCCCTTGATGTGGACGAGGTGTTCCGGAAGCTGCGCCAGTATATCAAAAAGCGCGGCCAATAGCCATGGAGAGAAAGCTTTTTCGCAAAACCGATGTGATTATTATAGTACTTATGCTTCTGACGGCGGCGCTGTTCCAGCTTTTCATGCGCCAAAGCGGCACGGGGGAAGCATGCCGCGTATTGTATAACGGCGCGGTTGTAAAGACCGTTTCGCTCGGCGTTGACGGCGATTTTACCGTTCACGAGGCGCCGGATATGGTCTTTGAAATCAAAGGCGGCAGGGTGGCGGCGGCGCGTTCCGGCTGCCCCGACAAAACCTGTGTAAATACCGGGTTTATTGGCAGCCATGCGCAAAAAATCGTCTGCCTGCCAAATAAAATCGTAGTAGAGGTCACCACGGGGGGCACAGGCCCCGACGCGCCGGATATGGTGACGTGGTGAAACCGGAGGCGTTTCGGATGAACATAAGCGGAAAAACGCGCCATATATGCATGATGGGATTAATGCTTGCGGTGGTTGCCGCGATCTCGTGGCTTGAGCACGCCTTGCCGCAGCCGCCGTTTCTGCCGCCGGGCTTCCGGTTTGGGCTTTCCAATATTGTTGTGATGTACTGCTTCTTTTTTAAAGGGCGTGGCAGCGCCGCTTTGTTAAACGTTCTAAAGTCGCTGCTTGTAGTATTCATGCGCGGCCCTTTTGCGGGCGCGATGAGTTTTTGCGGCGGCATGGCGGCGATTCTTACACTGCTGCTGCTCACCTTGCTGTTTGGCGGCGGGCTGTCATACATGGCGGCGGGTATTTGCGGTGCGGTTGCCCACAATCTGGGGCAGCTTGCGGCGGCTTCGGCAGTCGTGCGGACAAATATTTTTTTAGCGTATCTGCCAATCCTGCTTGTTGCGGGCGTAGTGACGGGCGCGGTAACCGGAATCCTGCTCAAAGCCGCCATACCTCTGCTCGACCGTATACAAAAGCTATGATATAATAGACCTCTTACATAACTCCTCGCGGCGCTCATTCGGTCTTTATTCCAATGGGCTGTGTTCTCCTCCTGGCCGGGCGTAAGCCCGCCTGCGTCGTCGGCCTTGCCCATCGAAATAAATCCTCGAAAGAGCATCCACGATAAGTTATGCAAGAGGTCTAATCAATAAAGTTGAAAATGGGCGAAAGGTTTACGAGGATATTTTGCGTCTCGCAAGGTGGAGGACGGCAGCGGGCTGGTGCCCGCTTGGGACGACAACGTAACGAGATGCAAAATAGACCGCAAAGGCGAGCCTGTTTTTGATTTTGCTGACTCTAATATACAAGCGCCTCCACAGACGCGGGGGCGCTTTGTTTTAAGGTGATGTAAACGTAAAATGGAAAAGATAATACGTAACGGAATAATAGCCGCGCTATGCCTGATACTGGCGGCGCTTGCGGCCTGCGCGCCAAAATACGCGCGATTCGAGGCGTCTTTTATGGGGGTGTTTGATACCCATTCCGTCATAGTGGGGTACGCGCGCTCAAAAAAGGAATTCGACGGGTATGTGCAAATCATCTACAACCGGCTTTTGGCTTTGCACCAAAAATACGATATCTATAACAGCTACGAGGGTATAAACAATATAAAAACCATAAACGACAACGCCGGTATTGCCCCCGTTTTGGTTGACAAGGATATTATAGACCTGCTTATATTCGGTAAGCAGGCGTATGAAGATACAAACGGCGCGGTCAATATCGCGTTGGGCCCCGTGCTGCAGATTTGGCACAGCTATCGCACGGCGGGGCTTGCAGACCCCGAAAGCGCGGAGCTTCCGCCGCTTGATGAGCTTCATGCCGCGGCGGCGCTGACCGGCCTCGGCGGCCTGGTGATAGACGAAGAAGCGGGGACGGCCTATCTTGCGAAACGGGGCATGAGCCTGGACGTTGGGGCCATCGCAAAGGGGATGGCGTTACAGCTTGCCGCCGATGATGCGAAGCAAGCGGGGATGACCTCCGCGCTTGTGAGCGTGGGCGGGGATATCGTGTCGGTCGGGGGGCCGCTTGACGGCATCCGCGAGCAGTGGGGAATCGGCGTGCAAAACCCCGGAGATGGTATCTCGCAAGGCATTTTCGATGTAGTATTCGTAAACGATACGGCGGTTGCGACAAGCGGGAATTACCAGCGGTATTATACCGTAAACGGCAAGCGGTACAGCCATATCATAGACCCCGAAACGCTGAAGCCCACCGAACGGTTTGCCGCGGTAACGGCTATCGCCGGGGATTTACGTATCGCCGAAATCCTTTCGACCTGCCTTTTTATTATGCCGGTAGAGGAGGGCAAAGCCGTTCTTGCAAAAACCGGGGGCGAAGCCGTTTGGATACTGAATGACGGTGAGATTGAGATGACGCAGGGCTATCAAAAAATCTCGAAAACCTTCGAAGGGCATGGCTCTACAGGATAAAAAAATAGCGCGGCTTCGGTGCCGCGCTTATTCTATTTGCCGGCAAACGCGCGGCGGATTAAGATGCCTCCGGCCTTAGAACATGCTTTGAAACCAACCTCACAGGCTCAAAATACACCCCAGCCAAGCTTTATTGCTCAAGCTTCAGCAGCAAATTGTCAATCAGGGGCAGGAGCTCTTCATATTCCCCCGTCAGCTTTTTATGCAATATATTTTTAACGGCTTCACCGATTTCAGGCATTTGATTAAACTCCTTGAGTACCTTGGCGGAGTCGTTCATCGCGCCGATGTTAAAATCATCAATCGCCGTTTTTAGCGCATGAAGTTCGACCTTGAGCGGTTCCGTGTCAACCGGGTAGACATTTTTTGCACTTTCCTGCTCTAAAACGGTTCCTATGCCGCCAAGAACGGCATCCAACTCCGCCAGCAGCGCGGGGTTGCGGGATTTGACCAAATCGAAATCCCCCCGGTTCCCCGCGGATTCCAGCTCTTTTGACATATTTGACAAATTGTCGGCCCCGACAATCGCGGAAGCGCTTTTTAACGCGTGGACATGTACCGTGTAAAGGGGCAGGTTGTTGTGCTCAATGTTGGCGGTCAGCTCCTTGGCTTTTTCGACGCCGTCGTCGTAAAAGGTTTGCAGCGTTTGCAGATAGTCCTCGAAATCGCCGCCTGTCATACTGATACCCTTTTTGATATCGATTCCGTAAATCGAAATCGTGCCGTTGTTGTCCGGCTCCTTGTCCGGGGCGATGCTTTCAGGCAAACCGGCTTCGTCCGGAGCATAGTTTTTCCGGAGCTCCTTCGGAAGCCATTTTTCCAAAACGAAATTTAATTTAAGCATATCTATCGGCTTTGAGAGGAAATCATCAAACCCGTTTTCCAGGAACATTTCCTTCGCGCCTGAAACGGCGTTGGCGGTCAGCGCGACAATCGGCACGCTTTGGTAATACAAATCAAGGCTGTCAAGCGCCCTGATGCGCGACACGGCCTCCATGCCGTTTAGCTCGGGCATCATATGGTCCATAAACACCAAATCATAGCGCTTTGACTGTATTTTTTCAATCGCGTCAAGACCGCCCTTGCAGGTGTCAACCTGCATTTTATAAGGCAGCAGCAGGCCTTCCGTTACCTTCAGGTTGGTGGTGATATCGTCAACGACAAGCACCTTTGCGTCCGGCGCGATGAAGCTTGCGGCATACTTGCTTGTTTTGCCACCGGCAAAGCTTTCGGGCGCGTCGTTTAAAATATTGGCGATGGAAAGCGAATAAATCGGCATGGCAAGCGAGGCGGTGTTCAGCGCGGCGACCGCTTCGCCAAAATCGGTCAGTAAAACGATTCTGGCGTTTGAACCAAGCTCCGCCAGGATATGCTTTATGCCGTCGAACAAAAACGACGAAATAAAAATAAAAGAGTACGGGCGGCTTTGGAGCTGGTTGTGAAGCTCGGAATTGGAAGAAACCGTCGTGCTTTCAACGCCTAAATTATCTAGTGTTCGAACGATCGCATCGATGTACATGCGGCGGCGCTCGTAGACAAGCACGCTTTTTTCCTGCGGGTTTTCAACCGTCGCCAGCTTTTCGTGCGAGCGGATTTTTTGCGGTATGGTGATAATGAACGTGCTGCCTTCGCCATACCCCGAGGAAACGTCGATGCTTCCGTCCATTTGTTTTACAAGGCTCCACGCGATTGCAAGGCTAAGGCCCGTGCCTTCAATATCCTTGCCGCTTTCAAGGTCAAGCTGGACAAACTCGCCGAACAGCTTTTCGATGTCGTCTTTTTTGATGCCTTTGCCGCTGTCGGCAATTTCCATGCGCAAGAGAATGGTATCGCCGTCCACGGCTTCGCCGGTTACGGTAAAGGATACAAAGCCTTTTTCCGTATATTTAAACGCGTTGTTTAAAACACTCAAAAGAACCTGGCGGATTCTCACGCTATCCCCGTAAAGCGCGTTTGGTATGTTGCAGTCGATGTTGATGGTAAAGCGCAAATGGGAGTCTATCATCTTCATCCTGATAATGCTGACGACGTCGTTTATCAGTGATACAAGCGAATACTCCACAGGAGCCAGCTTTAATTTCCCCGACTCCATTTTAGAATAATCCAAAATATCGTTTATGATGGCTAAAAGGCTCACACTTGCCTGCTTGATGGTCAAAATATTTTCCCGGGCGGCCCCCGGCATGCCGTTTTCGCGTAAGGCAAGCTCCGTCATGCCGATGATGGAGTTCATGGGCGTGCGGATTTCGTGGCTCATCCTGGCAAGGAAATCGCTCTTGGCTTTCGACGAAGCCTCCGCTTCCTCGGCAAGATTTGAAATGGTAACGAGATTCTCCTGGTTTTTCGACAGCATATCCTTTAAGTCCTGGCGCAGCTTCCATGCCTGATAACGCAGGTCGTTCTGGCTGAACATAAGCAAAATGCTGACAAAAGTCCAAACCAGAAGGTCAACCGCGATGTACCCGATGGCGGGGGATGAAAAATCCAGCCCGGCGGCTGCGCCCGCCGCGAAAAAGATAAAAAGGGAGCCTATGGAGATAAAAATCTTTGCCTTTACCGGGGACGGCGCGAACACCGGGAACATGATGGATACCATGTATCCGCCGATATAAATGGAAATGGCATCGCCTGCCGTAGCGGCGGTGAGGGCGTTGCAAAAACAAAAATACGCGACTAATATCATAACCGGAATATCGGCACGGCACCGGAAGCGTTTTGTAAACCGGAGCGCAATGATACAAAGGGCAAGCAAGCTAAACCCGACGTTTACGGAAACGGCAAGGGCCGGATGCGGGTGCAGGCTCATATCGCTTGGGATATAGGTCAGCCACAGGACAAGCGCCACAAAAGCCAGATAGAAAATTTTGCCGGATTCATAGTTCAGCTCGCCCCCGAACGTCTCGCGGGAAGCTTCTCCACCGGGTACTTCAAAAATACTTCTGTATTTGTCCGTAATTGCCTTTATCCCTTTTATCATCAGTCAGCTTCCCCCAAAGAATAATGCTTGTTAACAAGCTCTAACTGTAAACCTCTAATACCTCTTCAAACTTATCCGCAATGTTGAGGAATAAATCAACAAGTACAGGGTCGAAGTGCGTGCCCTTTTCAGATACGATGATATCAATCGCCTGCTTGTGCGTAAACGCGCTTTTATACGGCCTGTGGGAAACAAGCGCGTCATAAACGTCGGCAATCGCCATCAAACGCCCCGGAAGCGGGATTTCCATATACCTGAGCCCTCTCGGATACCCGCTGCCATCCCATTTTTCGTGGTGGGTGCCGGCCATAACCTTTGCATATTCCCAAAAGGACTGCTCATCCGTGCTCTGTTTGATTTTGTCCAGCAGCTTTTCCCCATATGCCGCGTGCGCCTTGATTTCTTCAAATTCTTCATTGGTCAGCTTTCCGGGCTTTTGCAGGATATTATCCTTAACCGCGATTTTGCCGACGTCATGAAGCTGCGCCGATTGCAGGACAAGCTCCGTGTCCCAAGAGGAAACCTCGTTTTTATATAGATCCTCCCTTAGCAGCTCGTCGATTAGAAGCCGCATATAGTTTTGCGTCCTGTCGATGTGGCCGCCCGTAATCTCGTCGCGAAATTCAACAAGCTCCGCCATTGTTTTCAAAAGTGTATTTTGCATTTCCACAACCGTCTTGGTTTTGGATTCAACCATATCATGCAGGTTTTTATTGTAGCCGATAAGCTCCCGCTTTTGGGATTCCAAAAGCAAATGCAGCTCGATGCGCTTTAACAGGAGCGATTGCGAAAACGGTTTGATTATGTAATCCACAGCGCCCAGGGACAGGCCGTAAAGCTCGCTTTCGCTTTTCGCTGTGAGGAAAATCACCGGAATGTCGCGGGTCGATTCCTTTTCCTTGATAAGCTTTATGGTTTGGTAACCGTTCATTTCCGGCATTTCAACGTCTAAAAGGATTAAATCGGGGATATGGCTTTCAAGGATTTTTAAAAGCCGTGCGCCGGAGTTCAGGGTCAGAACCGCATATGATTTGGAAAGCGCGTCGTTTCCCGCTTTTAGGTTAATCAGATCGTCGTCAACCAAAAAAATGGTTTTACGCTTCGGGTTCATAACACTCACACGCCTTTCAAGATAGCTGGGACATGTTGTGCTTTGTTGATGTCATATATTAAGCATTATAGCAAATTATAAGCAAAAAGGCAATCAAATCCAGCGAAAAACTAAAGGTGACGGCAGAGGGCTAAAACAGGGACGTCTGGCTGCTTTCAGGCAGCCCCTTCAGCGTGCCGATTTCATGAAGCGATTCCAAAACGGTTTTTGAGACCGACGTCCTTGCAAGAATATCGTCGCGCGAGATAAACGCGCCCTCCAGCGCGGCCTTTTGCAGGCTTTTGGCGGCGGTTTCGCCAAGCCCCCTGATACAGCAGAACGGCAGCCTTATTTTTCCGTCCTCCACCAGATATTTTACCGCGTCGGATTTGTATAAATCCACGTTTAAGAGCTCAACCCCCCGCGCCAGCATTTCGCCGATGACTTGAAGTGTATCGAGCGTTGCGGTTTCTTTTGCCGTGCGCTCGTTGCCTTTTTGCGCAAGGCTTTGGATTTTTTCCCTGACCGTCGCTCTGCCCCTGATTGCGGAGACGGCATCGAAATCGTCGCCGCGTACCGTAAACAGCGCCGCGTAAAACGGGGTGGGATGGTACAGCTTATACCAGGCCAGCCGCACCGCCGCCATGACGTACGCGGCCGCGTGCGCCTTCGGGAACATATATTTTATTTTCAGGCAGCTTTCGATATACCATTCCGGCACGCCGCACGCGCGCATGGCGTCCTTGTGCTCACCGGTGAGGAGCTTCGCGGCTAAGCCCTTACGCGTAATTTCCATGACGTCAAACGCTATTTTGTGGTTAAGCCCTTTTTGTATCAGATACGTCATAATTGAGTCGCGCGTACCGATAACCCCGGATATCGTACAGATTCTGCTTTGGATTAAATCCCTCGCGTTGCCAAGCCAGACATCGGTGCCGTGCGACAACCCCGATATTTGCAGCAAATCCGCAAAGCCGCGCGGCTGCGCTTCTATCAGCATCCCGCGGACAAAGCTTGTACCCATTTCGGGAATCGCAAGCGTGCCGGTTTTGCAGCCGATGTCATCGGACGTGACGCCAAGCGCTTCCGGCGAGGTAAACAGGCTCATGACTTTTTCGTCGCTCATGGGGACGTCCGCGATTTTTACGCCGGTCATATCCTCCAAATGCTTGTAGAGCGTCGGGACGTCGTGGCCGAGGATATCGAGCTTTAAAATGGTGTCGTGCAGGGAATGGAAATCGAAATGTGTGGTTATCACGTCGGATTCGTCTTTGTCTGCCGGGCGCTGCACCGGCGTGAAATCGTAGATTTCGTAGTCTGCCGGAACGACAACCATGCCGCCGGGGTGCTGGCCCGTGGTGCGCTTAACGCCGGAGCAGCCCATGATAAGGCGGTTTTCCTCCGCTCTGTGGACGATCTTCCCTTTTTCCTCAAGATAATTTTTAACAAACCCGAACGCCGTTTTTTCCTGCACGGCGCTGATGGTGCCGGCCTTAAACACGTTCGACGAGCCGAAAAGCTCCTCGGTGTATTTGTGCGCGGCGCCCTGGTACTCGCCGGAGAAATTCAGGTCGATATCAGGCGCCTTGTCGCCGTCAAAGCCAAGGAACGTCTCAAACGGGATGTTGTGCCCGTCGCGCGTATACGGCGCGCCGCAATCGGGGCAATCCATCGGCGCCAGGTCAAACCCGCTGCCGACACTGCCGTCCTCAATAAAAACGCTGCGCTTGCATTTCGGGCAGACGTAATGCGGGGGCAGGGGATTCACCTCGGAAATTCCCGCCATTGTCGCGACAAACGACGAGCCGACGGAGCCTCTGGAGCCGACGAGATAGCCGTCCGTCTCGGATTTCGCCACAAGCTTTTGCGCGACGATGTAAAGCACCGCAAAGCCGTGCTTGATGATGGGCGAAAGCTCACGTGTCAGCCTGTCCTCAATGATTGTAGGCAAGGGGTCTCCGTAAAGCTCCTTCGCTTTACGGAATGTAATGTCCTGCAATTCCTGTTCCGCGCCTTCGATTTCCGGCACAAATGTGCCGTTTGGAATGGGCCTGATATCTTCGACCATATCCGCGATTTTGTTAGGGTTTTCCACGGCAATTTCATACGCCTTTTTCGCGCCGAGATAAGAAAACTCCGCAAGCATTTCGGTTGTCGTCTTAAAGTAAAGCGGTGCCTGCTCGCCGGAATCATGAAATCCCATGCCGTACATTAAAATTTCCCGGAAAATCTTGTCGCCCTCGTTTAAATAATGCACGTCGCCCGTCGCGACGACGGGTATCTCCAGCTTTTCGCCCAGCCTGACGACGGTTTTGTTGTATTCACGCAGGTTTTCCTCCGTAAGGCTTGGGTTTTTCCGCAGCATAAACGCATTGTTCGCGATTGGCTGAATCTCAAGGTAATCGTAGAATTTTGCTATTTTCACAAGCTCGCCCCAGCTTTTTCCGTCGGTTACCGCACGGAAAAGCTCGCCGGATTCGCACGCGCTGCCGACAATCAGTCCCTCGCGGTATTTTTGCAGTTCCGATTTTGGTATCAGCGGTCTCTTGTGGAAGTATTTGAGATGGCTCATTGAGACAAGGCGGTATAAATTTTTAAGCCCTGTTAAATTTTTTGCAATCAATATCTGATGATACGATGGAAGCTTTTTGGGGTTGCCGTTCACGCAGGCGGTGTTGATATCAGATACGCGCACGGCAGACTTTGCGTTCAGTTCTTTTATCATGAATATGAAAATATCCGCCAGCACTTTCGAATCGTCACATGCGCGGTGGTGTTTAAACGGCGGTAGCTTCAGGTATTTCGCAATCGTATTCAACTTATAATTTTTAACGTCGGGATAAAGCGAGCGTGCCATCGACACGGTATCCATATATGTAAAGCCACAAGGCTTTCCACACCTTTTCGCGGCGGCGCTGATAAATCCCATATCAAATGATGCGTTATGCGCGACCAGAATCGCGCCGTCGCCGCCGCAAAAATCATAAAACGCGGAGAGCGCGTTGTTTTCGCTGGGGGCGCCCTTCAGCATTTCGTCTGTAATACCGGTAAGCTCCACCACTTCAGGCGGTACATTTTTTTCGGGGTCAACAAACGTAGAAAACGTATCCGTTACAGTGCCGTTTTCGAGCTTTACCGCGCCGATTTCCGTCATGCGCTCCGCGCTCGGGGAAAGCCCCGTCGTTTCAACGTCAAACACGATAAATACGCCGGTTTTTAAATCCGCGTCAAGGCTTCCGGTAACAACCGGCGCCATATCGTTTATAAAATAATTCTCAACGCCGTACAGGACTTTAAAATCTCCGCCGTCCTTTTGGATTTGAAAGACCGCCTTCATCGCGTCCGGGAACGCCTGTACAACGCCGTGGTCAGTCACGGCGACAGCCTTGTGCCCCCACGTGTGGGCCTGTTTTATCAGCTTGTCCACGGGCATCATGGCATCCATTGCCGACATGTTTGTGTGCAGGTGTAGCTCGACGCGTTTTTGTTCCGCGTCGTCGGTGCGGCGCAAAATCTCACAGATGCTTACGTCAAGCGGCTTTATGCTGGTTTCGCGGTCATATTTGTCATATTCGGCATTGCCGCGCACGATTATCGCGTCGCCCTTGTTTATTTCATCGACCCATTCATGCTTCCCGGGATCGGCAAACGCTTTCACCGAGCTTGAGCCGGTGCCGTCGGTAAAAGATATGGTATGGACAACCTTTGCGCCGTTTTGTATTTCACGTTTTTGGATTGAAAAAATTTCACCCCAGACGACCACCTCGCCGCTTTCGGAGCCAACCTCGACAAGCGGCACGGGCAGAGATCTTATCGCCTTGCCTTTTATAACTGTAATGCTATCAGGCTTTACAGGAAGTTTACTTACATCAAAAGCGGGTTTTGCGGTTGTTTTTATGTTCTTTTGTCTTGTGCCGTATTCAGGCTCCGGCTTGATGTCGTACTGGGCGGTTGCGGAATCCGCAATCTGCCTTGCGGCGGCAATTACGGCGGAGTCTTCGCGTTCCCGTATATTCTGTGGCGGCTTGGAATCATCGCCTGAAATTTCGGCGGTAATGTGCCTTGAAAACTCATCTGAGACGATTTTGCTGATTGCGCCGGATGTATCGCAGCCGCGCAGGAATTCCATGCCGCCGCCGCTTAGCTCAATCTTTAAAATGTCGCCGTCAAGCATGGCGGCGGCTCCCTCTAGGAATCCGTTTACGGGAAAGCCGCGCTCCCGCAGAGAATATGTAAGCTCCGGCAGGTATTCTCCCGAAAAAAGCCCGGGGCTGTACCGCGGCAGGATTCTACATTCGTTAAGCGAAAGCTGTTCCTTTAGCTGTTTTGCAACAGCGCTCAAAACGGGCTTCGGCACAATTTCAGGCATCTCGGCGGTAACTTCAAGCGTTCCACGGTTTTTGTCAAGCGACACTTGTAAAACCTGTGCATCACTTGGCAAACCAGATCCATCAGCGGGCAAGTGCGTGCCAAAAAGCTCTAAAAAACTAGGCATCGGATGGTTCCTCCTTACATGTAAAGATATTTACCTGCTCAATCAATACGGGTATGATTTCTTCCTGCGAGAGTGTTTTTACAAAGCTGCCACGCACAAACAGCGCGGCGGAATTTTCCCCTCCGCAAACACATATATCGGCTTCACGCGCTTCCCCGGGGCCGTTTACGGTGCACCCCATAACGGCAACCGTAAGCTTTTTCACGTGGTTTTTCAACGCGGCTTCGGCTTCTGCCGCAAGCCCGGCAATATCAAGCGACGTGCGCCCGCATGTGGGGCAGGATATGACCGTGATGCCGCTTTTGTTTTTTTGAAGCGCCAAAAGGATATCCTTTGCGGCGGCGATTTCTTCCACCGGCGGCGCCGTCAGCGAAACGCGTATCGTATCGCCGATGCCGTCAAGCAAAAGCGCGCCGATGCCGATTGACGAGCGAATCAGCCCCATCCGGCTTGTCCCCGCCTCGGTTATGCCTAAATGCAAGGGATAATCCCGCTTTTGCACCATCAGCCTGTATGCGTCCACGGTTCTTTTCACGCTGCTGGATTTCAGTGAAATTATAATATTATCAAAATTAAATTTTTCGAGCAGGGAAGCGTGATACAACGCGCTTTCCACCATTGCCTCCGCCGTGGGGGAGCCGTACTTTTTCAGGATTTCCTTTTCAAGCGAGCCGGAATTTACCCCGATTCGTATCGGGATATCTTTGCGCCTGCAAGCGTCGGCAACCTGTTTGACCCGGTCGTTTTCCCCGATATTGCCGGGGTTTATGCGAATTTTGTCGGCTCCTGCGGCCACCGCCTCAAGCGCCAGCCTGTAATCGAAGTGAATGTCGGCGACAAGCGGTATGCCGATGCTTTCTTTTATCGCGGGAATAAGCGCGGCGCTCGTCTTGTCGGGTACCGCGACGCGCAGGATTTCACAGCCGGCCCGCTCAAGCCCCACGGCCTGCTTCACGTTGCCGCCGATGTCGTCATGCCGTGCCGAAAGCATGGACTGCACGGCGATATCGCATCCGCCGCCGATTGTTACGTTTCCGATTTTAACTTTTCGCGTTACCGCCATAAAACTTCTCCCTAGCCCAAAGATAAAGCCGCTAATTGAGCGGCTTTATTGATTGTTATAGTCGAACCACCTCAAAATCGACACAGGATTAGCGAGGATATTTTTTTGACTCACAAGGCGGAGGACGCAGGCGGGGTAGCGCCCCGCCAGGGC
>Ga0099364_10000205_pt1 | contig 98841 bp, 92 predicted proteins | sample TergutTh196P3_FD_73070 | JGI IMG/M metagenome (GOLD analysis project Ga0099364, IMG submission 73070) | Microcerotermes parvus P3 segment gut microbial communities from Pointe-Noire, Republic of the Congo - Th196 P3 | ecosystem: Host-associated > Arthropoda: Insects > Digestive system > Gut ...
TGGTCGAAACCAGCTTGCCCCAGGGACCCCACGCCCCTGCCGCGACACGCCACGACCCCGTCACCGCAGGTCAGGCCCAATGCCGACGGCCTACGTCATTTACCTGGTGAGAAAACCTCATTGTAGCCGAGATGTCAGGCGTGAAGAGCCACGGTGTGGGTAAGATTGCTTCTCTCAACCTAGGTGACATGAGCGCTTCACCCGACTTCGAACAGCACGGCCCTGTGCTCAGAGTCAACGGTAACGGCATGTCCGGTCTACGGCTTTTCCGAGTCGTCGCCGATCGGGTGGTTCCGATGGTTCGTCAATACGGGGTCGCGATTGCAGGTGCCGTGAACTTTACGCGATACAGTTCACTCTACCCATATACAGAAAAGATTGCGAAGGCGGGATATGTATCCATCATGATCAACTCGGCGGGCCCGCCGGCTGTGGCTCCTTTCGGATCCTACGATCCCATCACTGGCACCAATCCGCTATGCATATCAATACCGTCGGCAGGTACCGTACAGACGTTTGACATGACAACAGCTGAAGTGGTTTGGGGAGAAATACGCCAGGCCGAACTGGAGGGCAGGCCCCTCAGGGGATCAACCTTCTACTCGGTGTTCGGAGAGTTTACTACCGACCCGAACGAAGTACACTCCGTCATGTCATTTGGTGGCGCCAGAGGATTCGCGATCAACCTCGCGATTGAGATGTTTTGCGGCCCGCTTCTAGGAGCACCGGGTGGGCTATCGGTTAAAGGTGAACTCGACTGCGGCGCGTTGCTGCTGGCGATCGATCCTGGGAAAATGGGTGCGAAAGACGACTTTGGGTCACGAATCGCAAGTTTGCTAGGAGAGGTCAGAGCAGCTTCCCCACTTCGGGGGAGCGACGAGGTGCGCGCGCCAGGTGACCGCAATCGAGGACGTATTTTGATCGAGGACCATCTCAGAGAGACATTTGATATAGCGGACTCGACTGTATCATTCCTCGAAAGGATGGGGAGGGGCGAGAAGATCGCAGAATTATCGTCCAATCCAAAATTCAACTAGTACGCTCGGAGACATGTGATGTGTCACGTGCAGGGTATTCAGTGGGGCGACGTATCGTCGTGGGTATCCGGTGTCGCCACGGTCGCTGCAATAGCGGTTGCACTCTATCAATCACGCCGTGCCGAGCGTCTAGCACACCAGAGGGACCTAACGTCAGTGTTCGCATGGTTCGCGAGTGCCGCCAACGACGAAGGGCGCGGGTTTTTGAAGATGGTCAATAATACCAAGTCGCCGATATATCGCTGGCGCGCGATCGTCGAAGACCCATCTGATGGCGTGAAGGTATCTGTAGGCGATATTGAATTCGGACTGTTCCCGCCAGGGGAGTACAGTCATCCATGCAATGCGGACCTTGCTGCGGCCGGAAACGACAATTCTACAAGAACGACCTTGGTCTTCCGAACCGCTGACAATACTTGGCGCGTAAGGGACGGAGCGGGCGTACTCAAGCGAGTGTCTGAAGCCAAGGCAAAGAGGCTAATGGATGACGGTGCCCGATGAGTAGTGATCCCAGACCACGACGCCGTCGACGACCCCCTGCCGACCCCGGAGTCGTGCAAGATGCGGCATGGAGGGACAGTATGGAAATCCATGACCCTCCACCGAAGGTAGACGAGACACCCTCGCTCTCCGAATACCGATGGCCGTATCAATGGTATGACTCTCTCAACGGGCTGTCGTCGAGGCGCGTCCGTCCGCTAGTCCAGGACGAAATATGCAGAGAAATCATTAAGGACGCGAAAAAATCCACTGTGACGACGCTGCTTGTATCAGGTGAGTTAGGCATAGGGAAGAGCACACTCAGTCGCCTTCTGGTTAACACTCTGTTTCCGCAGTACGCGGACCGAGAAACGGACGATAGCGTAAAGAATGCGCTTCTTACAACTCAAGTCATCGAGGCGTGGGATCTTGAAGATGATAGAAGTTTCGCTAGGAGAATTGATTCGTGCCCACCTACCACTCCATTGGTGATTCTCGCGCGCCCCATCATGGCTGAAAGTTCAATCCCACTTTCCACGAGAGAGCCGTCGGCAACGATAACGCTAGCACCGTTCGTAGTGTCGGACACAGTGTTTCGCGAATGTCTAGACATTATCTGCCGAAACGAGGGGATCACAAACCAGTTGGTTCGCGATCGAGTCGCTGAGGTATGCGGGACGTTCCCCGAGACCATGCTGACGCCGTTCTATTTTCGTGAAGCTGCTCGCAAAGTCCAGAGCAAGGAGTCAACCAATGGAATTGAAAGCCCCCTTGAATTGATTCTATCTTCGCTGGTGACAAGGATCGGGACTGGGACTGATGGGGTTGTCGCAAAGCTAAAGGAGATTGCTTGGGGAGAGAGGGAAGCGACGTCAGACCTCGCCATTGCAGGCATCATCGGCAACGACGGGCATTTCGTACATGCCGGGTATCGTTCGGTGCTCCTCGCCGTGACCGTGATCAAAGGCGAAAGAACGTTCGCTGATGTTTGCGCTCAGCCGATCTGCCGACCTTCCGTAGAACTCATTTTGAGCGAAGTCAGTTGGCAACTAAAGAGACGTGGCAGGGATGCCGAGCCCCGGATTGTAACTGAGATTGACGCCTATTGCCGTAGCGGCCAACTCCATGGGCCGGAGACTGTGGACATCAGAGCCAAAGCGGCCAACTTCCTTAGCGCGAGTATACGGTCAGACGACGCGACACAGGCAGTTCGTGAAGAGTGCATGACCCGACTTGGCGAAGACAACGACTCTCGATTCAGGTCGGCCATTGGATCGTTGTCGTCGGCATTGTCCACAGTCGGGCTACTTCCCCTGCTCAGGGCAAAGGATGAGAGATTCTCGGCGGCATCTGGCTACTTTAAGCACATCGATCGACTTGTATGCGAGATCGGCGCGAGTGCCGAACCCGAGCGAAAGGATGACGCGAAACCAGTACGATGCTATTCTCGGCAGGAGGTAGCGGTTGGACCGTTCTGGGTCAGCAGATTCCTCGTTACCAACGATCAGTTCAGGGAATTCTGGTCATGCTCTGAGCCTGAATCATATTACAAAGGTGCAGGTCGGCAGTGGGTATTGAGTGATAGGAAGTTGCTATCGCGGATCGAGAGCGATTTCGATCTGATCTCAGCGCGCTGCTTCTGGAAAGAAGTGAGTAAGCCCCACGGGTCTGATCTCGGTATTTCTATGCTCGAGATTGCAAAAGACAGAGCAACTAGAAAACTCAAGCACGTCCTTTGGGAGCAAGGGCGAATCAACGCTCGCTATAATGGCATGGGCTGTCCGGTGGTAGGAGTGACCTGGTGGGATGCGCAGGCGTTCTGCCGTTGGTGGGAGGATATGTATCTTGATGATTCTTTTGGACCCGGCGCTAGAGTGCAACTACTGACTGACTGGGAATGGGAAGCTCTCAGGCGAACCTATGTTGGTCGAGTGACCGGACGAACAGCGCACGTGCGACCGATCATACTCCCAGACAGGCGCAAGGCGCGGCAGGTGCCGATACTACGTCCGCTGCACGTTGGGCTGTTCTCGGGTGGTGACTTTGGCGGAGTCTGCGATCTCGTTGGGAACGTGTGGGAGTGGACACGCTCCAGGGTGTACGGTCGTATCGTGAACTCTCCTCGCAAGGACCAGGTTTATGGAGAGACGGCCTGGACCCATGGTCCGGTCGAGGACGAGAGAATTGCAAAGAGGCCTTGGCGTGATGTCGTAGACGAAGAGGACGACCTGTTCTACAGGTCTGTCCGCGGAGGCTCGTTCTTTGCGGTGGACCCAAACACGGCACTGGATCCAGCGTACAGGTTGTGCGATCCACCATTCAGTTCATACGCGGATCTCGGATTTCGCATTGCAGTCTATCCGAACACCGGGTCGGAGCAGCCGCTGTGATGGGTGCACAATTCACATCGCTGAAATAGTTATGCTGCCGATATGCAGGCACCCATGAAGGCGTTCGCGCTCGTTGCGCTTGGCTCTCTTTGCTTGCAACTGGGTTCAGCCTCAGCCTCTTTTGCCTTCAGCGGATTGGGTGTGTCCACAGTAGCGTCTCTTCGCTGGCTGGTCGCTGCTAGCCTGATGCTCGTCGCCGTTCGTCCGAAGGTTCGTGGTCGTTCACGCTTCTCCTGGACCATAATCGTTGCGTTCGGCATCTGTATGGCGACAACCAATCTGCTGTTCTACGGTGCAATATCCAGGATGCCGCTAGGAAATGCAGTAACGATCCAGTATCTGGGCCCGTGCGTAGTTGCGCTCATTGGATCGCGGAAAATTACCGAGGCCGGATGGGCAGTCGCTGCACTCGCCGGGGTCGCGCTCGTCGCACGGCCTGTGGGTTACTTCGACCTCTGGGGCCTCGTCTTGTCCCTCGGCGCGGCAACGACTCTCGGGGCCTACACTGTGCTTGCCGGAAAACTGGGCAGGGAGCACAGTACATCGAGTGACGTTGCGTTGGCTATGGGCGTAGCCGCGCTAGCGACGCTTCCGCTGGGTTTGCCCCGGGTCTCTGTTCCGACGGCACGCGACTGGGGGTTGATTGCACTCGCCGCCTTGCTTGCTGGCATTCTGACGAATCTGCTTGACGCAATGGCGGCGAAGCGAACCACCTCCAGAGGAATGGGACTATTCCTCGCGATGGATCCTCTCATGGCGATACCGGTGGGGATGCTACTTCTCTCCCAGGTTCCTAGTGCAGTTGAACTCGTCGGTATGGTTCTTGCGATTTCTGCAGGAACTGCAATGGTATGGACATCCGGCAATTCAGTGAGTCCATCGAAAACAGGAACCATCAGGTCTGAGTCCGACAGTCCATAGCCAAGTGACCTAACGACGAAGGAGCGGCGTCATGTGTCCGCATTTTACCAAGTAACCTGCCCGCGGTCAAGGGCCGAGCACCCATTGCTTCTTGGTCCGGATGGGCCTATGATGTTGAGTACTTCTACTGTTGGAGGCGTGCTCTGTGCCGAGTATTCGTGATAGACTCAGTGCTGTGTTGTTGAGTGCTGTTCTACTGACAATGGGTTGTGGCGTCAGGGACGGCGACCAAAACAGTGATGCTAGCCGTATCAGCGTTCCAGCAGATACCTCGGGTGCGAGTAGCATCTGTAAAGAAGGGGAGAGCATCAAATACTCTGGTCAGAATGAAAGAACTGTTCTGGACCTGTTGTTGGAAATTGATTCAAATGCCCGTGTAGTGGGCTCCGGCGCTAACGCCTACGTGGTGACGATCTGTGGTCGCGAAGCGAGCAACAGTGATCACGAGTACTGGGCACTGTATGTCAACGGAGAGTACGCACAAACTGGAGCAGGCTCCCTGATGACGAAGAACGGAGATGAGATCACATGGAAGATCGAGACCTACTGAGAAGCCCCTGGGTGGTCGCTCTCGTCGTCGGAGTGGTTATTATAGCGATCGTATGGCGTCTATGGAACCGCTCCGCAGGCTTCGCCCCGCCGAATGTCGAGTTGGTGACGAGTTCGGCAGTGATACTGGCACTGACGTTGGGCATCCGCTGGAAGGCTGCGGCGCTCGGGCCACTGGCAGTCGTGATCATCAGCGATCTGATCTTGGGCAACTCGCAAGTCTACCTCTTCACCTGGAGCGCGTGGCTGGTAATCGGCATCTTCGCCATCGTCGCACGACGACTGATCGACCGGCACAGGTTCCTTGGTGGCGTGGGGTTCGCGTTGGTTTCATCGACCTGGTTCTTCCTGTGGACCAACTTCGGTGTCTGGGCTCTCTGGCGCGGTACTTTCTACTCTGTCGATGCTAGCGGGTTGATCTCGTGCTACGCCGCTGGCATTCCATTCTACAGGAACATGCTCTTGGCGAACTTGGCTCTTGTTCCTCTATCTGCTCTATTGGCAGGGAGACTGATGGACCACCGCGTGTGCAGACACCCACATTCGCACATCCGCCCACACTTCAATAGCAGAAAGCAGCCCCTCGCACACTTTAGTCTAGATTCAGGTACCATCTAGTTGTATGAGGCCACTTTTCAGACGAGGCTGACATCATGTCCACTGAATACACATCGCTCCCGCATCCCCAATCTCATCTCACCTCTCTTCAGATTTCCGAGTCAGAGAGTACACCTTCGCCGCTGCATTCTCCTCTAAGAGGATCCGTTCTTCTTCTTAATCCGCCAGACATCGAGGAATCTACGTCCAACGCAGACCCGATCCCACTCGGACTCTTGTCGATGAAGGAATACATTGAAAACGTCGGAATGCAGGTGTCAGTTGTAAACTTAGCGCGGTGTAAGAGCTGGGATGCGGTCGTTGATGAAATTCGCAGCCTCATGCCAATTGCGTTTGCTGGAATAACTTGTTACACGCGTCAACGTTTCTCATGTGCACGACTTGCCTCCATTATTAAGGATATCACTCCGCAGACACTCGTTTGCTTTGGCGGACCGCATGCCACATACCTGGATTCTGCGTTGCTCGATCACATCAGTAGCGTCGATTTTGTGATTCGTGGCGAGGGAGAACTTGCACTTGCAGACCTCCTAAACATTCTGGCCCAGGGTGCCACTGTCGAGTCGCTCGCGACAGTCCCCGGCTTGACGTTCCGCTCTGGAACCCAAATTTTCAGGAATCCGCGCCGTTCGAAGAAACTTGATTTGCAGTTGTTTGCGCCTCCAGTTGTCCCTATGTCCGAACTTGGGCTGACCTCGGCAGCGGAATCGCTACGATTCCATTTCCCCACTCTCTCAAATGATCCTAACGCTAGAATTGCGCCGGTCATTAGTTCACGTGGCTGCGACGGAAACTGCACATTTTGCTGCAATAGCGCGTTCTGGGGGAAGCAGCGCTACCATACCTCTGATCACGTACTGTCTCAAGTGCGATACTATTATGATCAGGGTGTCCGACTATTCGACTTCTATGATGACGATTTTCCACGCAATAAGGTGAATGTGCTTGAGTTTTCAGAGATGATCAGTGCCGAAGGAATGGAGATCGCCTGGTGGTGTTCCAGTCGTGTGGATTCGGTGGATGAGGAGACTCTCATTGCGATGAAGAGGGCGGGTTGCTTCATGGTATCGTACGGGATTGAGTCTGGAAGCCAGCAAATCCTTAACCGCATGAACAAGAGAGTTACAATTGATCGCATTCGTGATGCTTGTCGGCTGACTCGACGAGCAGGACTTGGAGTGCGAGCAACGCTATCGATCGGGCACATAGGGGAATCATGGTCTACCATCGAGGAAACGAATGCTTTGCTCGCGGATATCAGACCCGACCAAATTGCCATCTTTGTGCTGAAGGTGTATCCAGGGACGCCAATCCACCATATGATGGTACGCGCAGGGCGCTTGGATGACGAGTATTGGTTCGATGAAGACCAACTGATCGTTCCGTACTTTACACTCGAGCGATCCGGAGAGGAGTTATTGGCGCTCAAAAATCACCTTGTTCACAGTTTGGCTGCGTACACCGTCCGGAAGTATGAGTATGAGGTTAGCAGCACTGAACTCGATCTTAACTGGGAATCAGTTCGGTGAGAGTGTCTGCGGTACTTCCTGATATACGATCGATCGCATTATGTGCACTCGCATAACGGGAGTGTGAGAGGAGTCACGGTGGGAACCTCGTCTATTGAGTTTCGCGATTGGCACCTGTGGGCTGACCAGGAGTTTTCAACTGAGCATACTAGCGGTTCATATTTCGATCAGATGCTTGCTATTGAGCCGACTTATACTCCCACCGCAATGATGAAGATAGCTATGGAACGGCTGGCAATCATGCGCGACTTCCAACAGCGATGCATAGATGTATTCAGAGCAGCCTTGTCTGGTGATGTTAGTGAACGGATCCGTGATTGGTTGCTGAACGATCTTCCAACTTGCCTTCGCGAGGAGTATCATCTTACCTTGGAAGACAGACACTATACCTTACCCATGTTCTTTCGCACTGACGAAGGTGGCGGAGGGAAGATCCTTGAAGTCCAGGCGCCTGGCTCGCTATGGGGTGATGTGGAATTGCTAGGACGCCTATGGAAAGATCGAAGTCTAGACGACAGCATCGCTCCTACCCCTTCTCAGCACTTCGTCGCTGCCCTGCATAGAGTCTGTCCAGAAGTGAAGAACGTGCAGCATATGTTAGACAACTCTTCTGGACAGCGAGGAATGAGATACTTTATCGACTGTACCCGACCCGCGCTAAAGTATTACGGCTACGACCCTGGTGTTACGATTGAGAACTGTCAGTTGATCCGCTCCCACTCGTTCTATGGCCTGGTCGCAGAGAACTTATTTCTTACGAAGCTGGCTCGTGTTGGCGATGGAGTGTACTTCGATTTCCCTCCACACGCTCTCTTTGATCAGAAGGCGTGCCTCGTACTTCCGTTCTGGTCTGAAACAGGATCGTATTTCGATGATTCAATCAGAGATCTGCTCTCTTTCAGTTCGCCTGTGCTTCCATCGGGCGTTGAGCTTCCAGACGGGACGCAGATGAGTCTTCAAGGATTCAGCCGCCTTCCGCGCCGCTTGAGACACTACTACCTTAAGTATGCGGGCGTCGATACAAATCGGAACTGGGGTAGCCGATCCGTGTTCCGTCTCAGCAATATGTCCAGGGCACAGTGCCTAGCAGTGTTGGAAGACGCGGCGGCGGGCCAGGGACAAAAGAATACCTGGCTAATACAGGCCGATTGTTCGATAGTTGGGGCAACTCGCTATATTGACCGCGCTGGAGACGTGGGCAATACGGGAGAGGTTCACGTTAAGCACTCTTCCTTCTTCGGGCCGGAAACGTATCTCGGGGCGATTGCACAGTACCGACGGCACTATAAGGTTCACGGACAGCCGGAGACGATTGTGGCGCCGCTGATTGGGCAGAAGGTGGACGGTTATGTACGCCAGAGCGGTGCCGCTCGATCTGTTGAAGGCTGAGCAGTCCCGCATCGGCAGCGAACTGGCCGACGCCAAGCAGAGTCTCGACGAAGCCACCCGGGCCGTCCGCAGTATGGAGGCCCACGTCGATGCCACGTTGACCCTGCTGACCAACGCCGATGTCCAGTACCGCGCCGCCGACAGCACCGGTCGTCAACTGATGAACCAAGCCGTCTTCGAAACCATCGAGGCCGCCCAGATGCACCCCGGGGTGGCCGACCTGGTGAGCGACGACCTGGCCGAGCAGTTGCGGCTCGATCAGGAAGAGGTCGGTTATGAGGCAGGAGAGACCGATGGTCGTGCCGTGCCGACGCAGGTTGGCCCGGGCAGCAGAACCGACACACGCGGTGTGGTTTCGGCCACTCCAACCTTCGCCACCGACCCGACCAACGCGGTGACAGCCACCGCACCGTTCATCGCCCGACTTCTGTGTTCCGGCAGGTCAGAGCGCATTCCGGGGCATCGGATCGACAGCAATGGCAATATGGAGCAAATTTTCGACAGAAGTGGACGCTGCTGGAGTGCGTTCTGGACGGAGTAGCATAGTTTAGGAGGCCGAACACTGTGGTTGCGAGAACTGACCGTGGCATAGATGGGTGGCGAAGGTTGTTCCCTTGGACACGACCGGAGCCTGGTGTGTATCAATTGTCCGAAGCGACGCACGAAACGATTGATGCTTCCCATCCGCTCCCAGAGCCAGACTTGAACGCGGCTGTTGATGCCAGAGATAATTATGCGAGAGCGCTGCTTCTGAGCGTCGTATATATGACCGTGATGGGACTATTGGTGGCGGCACTTGCTTTCCGATGGGTCCCTACGGCGCCAGAGTTCAAATTTGAGCCGATCTTTCTTCCGCCGACACTGACAGCCACCGCGCTTAGTGCTCTCGCCGCGATCGTAATCGCACTTCAGGTTGCGGCACGACAGCCTCTAGGCGCTGCGCGCGTAGAAGAGCATCTTGGGAGAGTCAGCATCATTGGAGGGATCGCCGGGGTCGCAGGAATCGGAGCCATAGTTCTTGTTTCCGGAGATTTGATGAGACAGGCGACAGACAATCCTTACGCGTTTCTCATCACTTTCGAATTTTGCGCGGGATTGCTTGTCGCGGCTGTTGCAGCCGATGCGGGTCGCGTCATTGAGAGCCGACACGTTGCCGAAATGCAAAGGATTGGGAGACGGGAAGACGTTAGTAAATTTCAGCAGGCCATTGATAGGGTTAGTGCCCACCCTGTCGCCAACAGGCGTAAGTACTACGTGCTGGATTCGGTTGCTCTCGCAACATCGGTCGTTCTGGCCGCAGTGGTTGCTGCGATTCTCCTCGAAAGACTGAGTCTACGGTCGCTCTCGATCCTCACCATCACCCTGGCCGGTTTGACCGTTGTGACCTTCCTGACCTGGACGATAGTTCGGGCAGACTTTCTGATCTCTTCTCGTGTCAGCGCCTTTTTTGGTGCCGCCGCCTACTTGCTTGCTATAACTCTCTTTGTATCCGGTTTCTTCGCCAAGATGGCCAAAGTGGGTGGAAGTTCCACGGCCTTCCGCGAGATTCTCGCATCCGTCCTGGTCTTCAGCATTCCTCTATATGCTGCCTCGTGGGCACATCGTCCTACGAGTGAAAATGTGACATGTTTGGGCGATTGGCTGGTGCTTCAGTTCCTGCGAATCCAAAAACCGAACCTAGACCGCACTCGCCGTCAAATCGCTATCCCATGGAGGGGGTGGCTCTCTCTACTCGTTGCTTTCTTAGTGCCTCTACTTGGGCTGCTAGGCGCCCTCCTTGTTGCGCGTGCGGAGGGGATCAAGTCGAGTGAAAGAGATCGGCACATTGCGCAGTGGGGTTGGGTAGCAGGACTTGGGGGAGTGCTGGCCGAGTTCGGCCTCTTCTTATATCTCTGGAATACCTATGCATAGTAGTTCAGGTGACTCGTGGGTCTCCCTGATCGCCTTTGGTTCAGGCCGTAGTCGGTGTCCGCCGCAGCACCTCCCAGACCGACGAGGGGGATACGCCGACCGTCCTGGCGATGGCTGCACATGACAGACCAGAGGTGCGCAGGTCGCAGATGCGGTTCGCCTTGGCGTCAGAGATGTAGTGGCGCCCGTGTCGCGCCCGGCCTGACGCACGTGCTTGGTGGCAGCCTTGCGGCTGATGCCGAACCTCGCTGCCAGACCGCGGAGCGTGGCGCCGTCGTCGTACGCAGCCACGATGGCCGCGATGTCGGCGGGGTGAAGTTTGGCGGTGCGCGGCACGATGCGGGTGGTGCGGAGGCTGGGTTGGCAGCCTCGGTGGCGGAGCCGCGATGCTCTAGGCATCTCAGGGCGGAGGTGAGTTTCTGGTTGGCACTGCTGAGGTGAGCCATGACCTGCACGTTAGAACCTTCGACATCCCGAACGGGTCGGAGGTTCTTTTCATGTCCAGGAATCGGCTCTGACCTGCGGTGAAGCACTCGATCGGCCAAGTAGGGAGCCGCAGTCTCGAGCCGCTCCAGCAGGGCGTTCGACGCTGCCGTCGGGGCCAGTTGGACGGGTTCGGCGGCGTTCGGTTGGCTCTTTGCGCCTGGCGGCGTGTCGTCCGCCGCTACGCCTTGGGCCGACTGCCTGTCCACCGCTGTACTCCTCATCGGTTGCTCGTCCTGGGCCAACTGCGCTTCCAGGTCGCTGCTCACCAACTCAGCCAGCCCCGGTCGCACCTCGGCTGCCTCGACGTCGGTCTGTAGGGCACGAACCATGGCCTGGCCCCTGAGGTCTCGCGGGCGATGGCACGATGTTCGCGGGAGAGCAGACTGGCGGGCATCACGATCTGGCTGGCGCTGTGGGGAACGATGTTGGACATGACGTGCTCTTTCGGTCTTGTATGCCAGTCGCGGACTGGCTGGCGACACCACCGTGGTGTACGACACCGTCCCCAGTCGTGACATGAAAGTGGCATGTACTGATAATGCTGTAGCCGCTCCTGGGCAGACGATCGGCTCTTGCGCCGTCGGTCTACCTGTGGTCACTGGAGGCTGGCTCTGGCTGTAGCCGCTTCCTGCGACGCTGGAGGGCAGCGGTGGGTCTTGTGGGACGACGGGTGTTGTGCCACGGTGGGCATCGACGCACCGTCAACTGCGGCGCAACCTGGGCCGAAGGCCCTTAACGTTCGCTTCGGCGAGTCGCCACACTGTGGACACCCTGCCGTGCCTCTGGAGGAGTACGGTGGTCCCAACCTCGACCACGAAGGGTGCTCAGCAGTGGCGGAACCGGGGCATGGAGGGATGTGTGACCCGTGCCAGCGCGGCAAGAGATCAGCCAAGACGTATGCCGAGCAGCCAGATGAGGGTGGACCGCCTCGCTTCGCGTCGTGCCGCACCGAGGGCGTCTGGCTTCAAAGGGACCATACCCGGGTCGTGTGCGCTGGACGCTCGCAGTTGCTGTCGTTGGCGATCGACCCTGGAGGCAGCGTGAACGATATGTCCGGGGTCTACAACGTCTATGATGACGATTTTAACGTAAAAGTTGGCGTAGCACACGTTAGTGTTCGGCTCGGCACCGCTCGCATTACGCTGAGAAGGACATTGAATCGGGTCCAGACAAAATACGGTAAACCACTCAGCTTTATTTACCGGGGCATCCGCAGGCAGGATTCTCTGGTGCTGTTCTTCCGTCAAATCGGCAATTCTTCACGCCATGGTGTCGCCATACTTATCTATCACGACGAGAAGGATGAATTCAAGGGGAACATCATGTACCGGGATGCAAACGGGATCAACTTTGACCGGCTGATGCTGTCGAAGCGACATCCAGGACGGAGCGATGATGACTAGGCGACGGTGGCGTGGTGGTGTAAAATGGTAGCAGTGAAGGAGCAGGTACCACTTCGACCCGAACGCATTGACGCGCCCGCCTTTCTACCTTTTGCGCCGAGCAAAAAACTCGCTTCGATTGGGAGGCGGACACTGTGGAAGTTGTCCCAGTCTCGCTCGCCGAAGTCGTTCAGGCATATCAGAGAACGCTTCTGGGGAAAGTTGCCTATGGAGGACCAGTTCGACCTGTTCGGGATCGATGGCGGCGGAGTCGCTTTCTGGAGTGCTGTCGTAGCCGGGGAAGAGTTTGAGAGGCGTGTCGGTACGTTCACCGAGATTAAGAAAGGCTGGGGGTTCGACACGCCGATGTTTGTCTCCGCCAGGAACCTTTCGGGCATCGTCATGGACAACTCTATTCATACCGGCGAGACGGCCCTTCAGGCTCTCAGGTCGGTCTCTGAAGTATCCGTCGTGCGATACTTCGTTAAACTGGTCGACTACGAAGACGAGGCCGAAGACCGCGCGGCCGGAGAGATAGCGTCCTACTTTCCGAATGTGTCGCTAGTATCGCTCTACACCGACACGGAGTTGTCTCGACTGGCGGAGAGCAGAATCGAGGAAGAGTGCCTACGGATCAGCCCTGGGTCATAGTTACGGGCGTTGCAGGAATCATTGGCTTCCTGATCACGCTTTTGACCGCTGTGATCCTTGGCTACGAATGGTCGCGGTCGCGCCGACTTGACGACTACAGGCGTATCGTCGGTGCTCGTCGGCTAAAGAGACGAGGAGCGCGAGGCGCGTGCCCGTACCCGCTCCGACTGTACCGAAGGCTGAAGTACTCTGACTACAGAAGAGTTCTCTACGGATTCTCTCGCTACTACGCAGAGGTTGATCATTTTCGTCCGGCCGCGATCATAGGGATCCATGTAGGAGGAATAGCGGTAGCGGCTGAACTTGCCCGTTCGGCGGGTCAGTACTGTCCGATTCACATGATCGAACTCAAGCGGAACAACCCGGACGAGCCCCCTGCGCAGAATCAAGTCTTCCCCAAATTTGATCCCGAGACCTTCCGCGATCAGCAGGTGCTCGTGGTGGACAATTCTATACGAAGCGGCAAGACGCTTCAGACGGTCACCGAATTGCTAAAGGAGCACGGAGTAATTTTTCGCACTTGCATCGCCTACAGGGAAAGTGAACTTGACGGTGAATGGATGGAGCCCGATTACGTAATCATGGAATCCTGGCGACGCAAGCGTATGCAGGGGTGGCTTCGCTAGGGACGCTGTACGCGCTACGCCTTGCTCCTGCTGATGACGACGCCGACGGTTACCAGCCGCTTCGACCACGACATCAGCGTCGAGTCGAGCCTGTTCCAGCAGGGCGACGCTGTACTTCGGCCACAGGGGTGCCCAGCGCAGCAGGAAGCGTGTCATCGTGTGATCGCCCAGGTTGAACCGAAGCGGCTGAACGAGCCGCTGGCATGTGTAGTTGGTGTCTGGTGGGGTCCAACCCGTACTTCCGAGCGATGGCGATGAACGAGGCAGTGACTTCGGCCCGGGCTTTGGCAGGCAGTTCGCGACCGTACTTGGTACGAAGGTATGGCTCGATGGTCGACAGGTCGGACGGTATGTTACATCCACTGGTTGCAGACAATAGGGTTTGTGAATTCTACAACACGGCACGTCGATGCGACCTGCGTGCAGGCATTCGTCAAGTTAACCCCATGACCAGCCCAAACGGGTCTAGGCAAGCGCTCCGCTTTGCGCTACAGTGACGGCATCGTTCCGAGATGGCTCGTCGTCCGTAGGGTGAGAGCCCATCATCCCTGGTCAGAGGTTCGACGATGGACAGGTCAAGTCGCGGTGCAGGTCACGCGCCAGGCGTGTCGCCGTGTGACGACCGGGTGTCGGGCAGCACGGGCCAGCGCAGGGACCTCCCGCAACCTCGACGCTATTGGGCAAATATGTTAATAATGTCCGCATATAGAACAACGTCATCCAAAAAGGGTTGTGGAGCAACGATCTGGACGCGACGAAAGCGATCAGCGACAGATCGGCAGGGCGGCGTTAGGTGTCTCACACGAGTTGGGAGAGTGTGACGTGAAGAGTATCAGGCAGCGAATGTATCACTTTCTTGCCAGGACTTGGGGTGCGGTGAAGGATATATTCGACGTCGATGACTCATCGGGTCCTGGCGTCTAGAGCCGCAGAATAGTCCGCATCGACAACTTTAGGAGCGAAGTTTTGTTTGAGACTATAGCCGATAAGTTTAAAGTACTGTTCTGCACTTCGCCAAAGTGTGATAAACCGGAAGAGCCCGAGACCGAGGCCGAGGCTATACTCGGAGCGTACTTCTACAGTCTACTTGCACACTCAGATTGGGTTGAGCGCAGGATCGTTTCCGTCGAGCCTATCGATGGCGAACGTTCGCTTAGGAAAGTCTCTATTGATATCAATGTCGATAAGGTTCGTAGGTTCGCCGATGATGCCGGTTTGAGTTCACAGGGCGGCCTACTGGTGCCACTCGGCCTCTTACGCAAAGAAATCATACTGGACTTCAGCGTCACCGATCAAGACGGCAGGCCGACATCTGTGCTGTTCAGTGAAAAAAATTCTGAAGTATGGAAAGAGGTTTTACTTTATATAGTCAGAACGGCGCCGGAATACCGGCGGTTTAGAGGTCAACACCAGGCCAGTCTGGATGAGATTTGTGACCTGCTCGGCAACGATATTTACGAAGTGGTGACACCCATCACTGCATGTGACCGCCTAGGGGCCTCGCCTGCAATGCTCGAATTGAGTTCAACGTTCGCACTTCGCGCGGCTATCAAGAGATACTTGGAAGACAAAGAAGATCCGGCCACCGCGCGACGTTGGGCACGCTTGAGCATTACTCGCGATGCTGTCTGGGACGAATTGTTTGGAGCGCCGATATCACAGCAGCGAGGCAAAATCTCATTCGTCGAACTCCTCAAGTGCGCCATTCTATGCTTTATACCTATCATCGAGATATACCCGGCTCCCGCTGCTAAGCAGATCGTGATCAAGTATGAGTTCCAGATGGTATCTAGCGTCATGCCGGTGCGGTGGTCATTTTCTAAATATAGCGCAAAGGTTCACGAGTCTATTGCCGAGAAAGAGCATGCGGAGGGGCGCAGAATGTCCTCGTTGAGACGCGTGCGTCGAAGTGCTACCGGCGGGATGCGCTGGATCCTAAAGTTTCTAGTGATCTGCGTAAATTGGCTGGCAGAGTTTCTAGGTTTCTTCGGATACAGGGTGAAGATCGACACTGCCATGGTTTCTCACGCATCTAGGGAACATCTGAAAGTGGTGTGCCCCGATGGGGTCTATGCCTGGCGTTTGAAGTATAAGCCGAGCCCGAACAACCCGGCAGCCTTGGCGCTCGTCTTGCCCCAGGAGTCCGGTGCGGCAAGCCAGATCCCAGAGTCCATCATGAAGAGGGTAACGAGAGATCGGGCTATTCTATACAATCGGTCTCGATACGTGGTGTTCGATCCGGCGCAAAGGTGCCGTGTCACCGCAAGGTTGCGTCCGCGCCTCACCGGATTTTCTATGGCCGCTCTCGTTACGCTTACTATAGCGACGACCCTTAGTTGGCTATGCAAAGAACGGCCTGACCTGCTCGCCGGTTCCGATCAGTTAGGCAGCGTTAACGCTTTTTCGACCGTACTGCTACTGTCCTCATCGCTATTCTCGTTCTACGCTGCCCGTCCAGATGAGCACAGATACCGAGGACTGATGCTGACCTTTCCTCGGACGGTCGTGGCATTGTCTGGCGCTGCACCAGCAGTTATCGCCATCACGGCGATGTACCACAGTGTGGGACCGGGCGCCTCTGACTGTGCGATAGAGGAAGCGGAAAAGCATATTACTAATGTTGCCGAGTGGGCGTTCCTCGGCTGCAGGATTATATTCGCGTACCTCCTTGCCTTTATCGTGGTTGGGTTGTTCGCAAGAGGGCTTACTCTACTGCACAAGGAGAACAACGTCGATCTTCTGAAGTAAATTTCGGATCGACAACGACAGAAGGAGCGGTTCTTCAGCCGCGTCAGGCATTGGTTCGGGGTTTGAAATGTAGATGCTACTAGTCCAGTAGGTTCTGCTGAGCCTCTGCCAGACAACCACCCGGAGCACCTCGCGTGCGCCGGAGCGGTGCCGCTCGATCTGCTGAAAGGCGAGCAGTCCCGCATCGGCGGCGAACTGGCCGACGCCAAGCAGGGCCTTGACGATGCCACCCGCGCCGTCCGCAGCATGGAGGCGCACGTCCACGCGGTGGGGTTTCGGCCACTCCGGCGTCTCCAACCTTCGACACCGACCTGACCGACGCGGTGACAGCCACCGCACCGTTCATCGCCCGACTTCTGTGTTCCGGCAGGTCAGAGCGGATTCCTGGACACACGAAGAACCTCCGCCACACTCGGTGTGTCGGAGGTTCTAACGAGACGATTTTGGTGGGCCCGGCCGGTTTCGAACCGACGACCTCCGCGGTGTAAACGCGGCGCTCTGACCAGCTGAGCTACAGGCCCCGGGGATCTGTACGTCCCGGTGGGCGCCTAGGCTACATGGTCGGAGTCGCTCGTAGAAGATCGCGTCGAGGAACCTTCAGGCGGGCGGCCCGACGGCGGTGATGCCCGACCGCCGAGCGCAGCCCTGAGGCACGGTCGTCCTGGCGACAGCGGGTTCGGGTAGGTTCGCGGGCATGGATCCTACGCTCCCGACCGTCGGTGACGCCGTCGCTGCCCTGGACCGTCGTCTCCCGCCGCGCCTGGCGATGGCCTGGGACCGGGTGGGGCTCGTCTGCGGCGACCCGGCTGCCCCGGTGCGCCGGGTGCTGTTCGCCGTGGACCCGGTGGCCGGTGTCGTCGACGAAGCCCTGGACACCGGTGCGGACCTGCTCGTCGTGCACCACCCGTTGCTGCTGCGCGGCGTGCACTCGGTGGCGGCCACGACGTTCAAGGGAGCCCTGGTGCACCGCCTGGTCACCGGTGGCGTCGCCCTGTACACCGCGCACACCAACGCCGACGCTGCCACCGGCGGCGTGGCCGACGCGCTCGCCGCCGCGATCGGGCTGGTCGACGTGACCCCGATGGTGCCCGATCCCGGTCCGGCGCTGGACAAGCACGTGGTGTTCGCGCCCGTCGCCGACGCGGCGGGCGTGGTCGACGCGATGTCCGCCGCGGGCGCCGGGGCGATCGGGGAGTACTCCCGCTGTGCCTGGACCACGACCGGCGAGGGCACGTTCGTCCCGTCCGCGCAGGCCACCCCCACGGTCGGGACGCCGGAGCAGGTGACGACGGTGGTCGAGGCCCGGGTCGAGATGGTCGCCCCGCGGGGTCGGCGGGCGGACGTCGTCGCCGCGATGCGCAGCGCCCACCCGTACGAGGAGCCCGCGTTCGACGTCCTGGAGCTGGCGACCTGGCCCGGTGCCACAGGGCTGGGCCGGGTCGGTCGCCTGCCCGCACCGGTGACCCTCGACCAGCTGGCGTGTACGGTGGCCGCGGCGCTGCCCGACACTGCGGCCGGGGTGCGCTACGCCGGACCACCGGACGCCCCGGTGCGTACCGTCGCCGTGGTCGGCGGGGCGGGGGACAGCGAGTTCGACGCGGTCCGCAGATGCGGCGCCGACGTCTATGTCACCGCCGATCTGCGCCACCACCCCGCGTCGGAGGCCCGGGAGCAGGCCGTCCACGAGGCGGCCACCGGACGGCGCGCCGCCGCGACGCCCTATCTGGTGGACGTCTCGCACGCTGCCTCAGAATGGCTGTGGCTGCCTGCTGCCGCTGAGAACCTTGCCGCCGATCTGGGCGGTAGCGTGGTCACCCAGGTGAGCGCCCTGCGCACCGACCCGTGGACCGGGCACGTCCCGTCGTCCTGAACCCCCGCCGCTCTGACCACAGAAGGACGAAGGAGAGTCGTGACCACAGCCTCCCATGCCGACCAGGTCCGGCTGCTCGACGTGCAGGGGTTCGACACCCGCACCGACCAGCTCGCCCACCAGCGCCGGACGGCGCCTGAGCTGGCCACGGTCGCCGCGCTGGAGTCCCGCCGTGCCGACCTGCACACGTCGCTGGCGGCCAGCCGTACCACCGTCGCCGACCTGGCCCGCGAGCTGGCCAAGGCCGAGGCCGACGTCGACCAGGTCCGCGCTCGCACCGCCCGCGACCAGGGTCGGCTGGACTCCGGTACGGCCAGCCTCAAGGACGTGCAGGCCCTCTCCGCCGAGATCGAGCATCTGGCCGGTCGTCAGGCTGTGCTGGAGGACGCCCAGCTGGCGGTGATGGAACGCCTGGAGGTGCGCCAGTCCGAGCTCGACGCCGCCCAGGAGGCGTTCGACGCCGTCGAGTCCGAGCTGGCGTCGGCCCGCGCCGCGGCCGACACGGCGGTTGCCGCGCTCGACGCTCAGGTCGCCGCGGTCGCCCAGCAGCGGGCTGCGGCTGTCGACGGTCTCGACGCGGGCCTGCTCGCCCTGTACGAGAAGCTGCGTACCCAGCGCGGCGGCCTGGGCACCGGCCGCCTGGTCGGCAACCGCTGCGAGGGCTGCCGCATGGAGCTCAACGCCCTGGACCTGGACGCGATCCGCGCCGCCCCGCTGGACCAGGTCGTCCGTTGCGAGGAGTGCGGCCGCATCCTGGTCCGCGCCTGATACTACGCCCCTGTAGTACCATTGGCGCATGGATCGTCTGGCTGCGCTCGACCGGATTGCCACCCTGCTCGTCCAGGCCGACGAGCCCAGCGTGGTGACCTCGGTGCGTGTGCCAGCCCCGTTGAAGGAAGCGCTCAGGCTGGCCGTCGAGCACCTCGGCCTGGACGTGTCGACCAGCTGGCTGGCGACCGACGCGATCCGGCTCACCCTGGAGGCCGCGGTGCTCGACGCCGGCCTGGCCGATATCTACGCCCGGTCCCCGGGCTCGCGGCCGAGCCTGGTCGATGTCGCGCTAGCGCTCGCCGAGCAGGACGGCTCGCCGATCGCCGATCGCTGCGACCTGCTGGACGTGGCCGCTCGCCAGCTTCTCGAACGGCACCCCGACGCCGATGCCCGCGACCTGCTGCTGTGGGTCGAGGCCCAGCAGGTCGCCGCGTGAGGACGGTGGGCCCGGTGAGTACCGTCGTGCTCGACAACGAGGCAGTCCAGGCACTGGCCGACCCGGCGCACCCCAAGCGGAACCGGGTGCTGGCCCACCTCGAGGCGGTGGCTACCGACCGGCGCCGCAGGCTCGCCAAGCTGCTTGTCGTCCCGGTTACCGTGCGGGTCGAGGCGGGCTGGGACCGGACCGACCCGCGTCGTTCCTCGGTCAACCATCTCACCGTCCGTGACCACTTCCTCGACCCGGCCACCACCGACCAGGCCGCACAGATCATCCGGCGCACCGGCATCACCCCTGCCGACGCGCACGTCGCGGTCGCCGCCCTGACCGCCGCCCCTGGCGACGTCGTCGTGCTGACCAGCGACATCCCCGACATCGCACGTGCCACCGACAGCCGTCCCGTCCGGGTCGTGCGCGTATAGCCTCGTGGGTCTGGCCGGTTTCGCGAACCGAAGGAGGTAGGCTGTCCGGTGCGGATGAGTCAGTCAGGCGGCCGCGTCGGGCCCACCAGGCCCGCCGAGGAACGTCCGGGCTCCGTAGGGCAGGGTGGTGGGTAACACCCACCCGGGGTGACCCGCGGGACAGTGCCACAGAGAACAGACCGCCGACCTCTCGGTCGGTAAGGGTGAAACGGTGGTGCAAGAGACCACCAGCGCACCGGGTGACCGGTGCGGCTAGGCAAACCCCACCCGGAGCAAGGCCAGACAGGGAGCGTTCGAGGGCGGCCCGCCCGAGTTCCCGGGTAGGCCGCTGGAGGCGTGCGGCAACGTACGTCGTAGATGGATGGTCGCCACCGCGCGGGGGTAACCGCGCGCGGAGACAGAACCCGGCGTACCGACTGGCTCATCCGCCCCAGACCAGGTCGGCGATGACAGCCCCTCCAATCCCCATCCGATAAGGAGTCCCAGTTCGAGGACCCGCCGCCGATCAGGTGGATAGAAGCACCTGATCGGCGTGAAAACCTCGAACCGGGACCGCGCAGGACCGATCAGATGACGGGCTGCGGTACGGTGCGTGCGCGGACGCGGGAGAGGAGCCGATGTACGAGCTGGCGCGCTGTGTGGTCACCGGCGACGGTGTCACCCTCATCGGATACGTGGAGCATTTCGACTCCGCGGTGCTCGCGGTGCGGTTCGACGAGCCGGTCCAGGACCTGGGGGTGGGGGACGACGTCGAGGTTCGGGCGCTCGACGACGTGCGGGGCGAGGTGCACTTCGGTGCGTCGGTGGCTGAGGTGGACCACACGGTGGTCCACCTGGAGGGCCTGTACGAGATCGCGGTGCGGCAGCGCCGGGCCGCTGCCCGGGTGCGTATCAGCCTGCTGCTGACCGGCATGGTCGTCTCTGGTGACCCACCGGTCGTCGCGCCGCTGAAGCTCACCGTGCTGGACGTCTCCGCCTCGGGTGCCAAGCTGCTCGTCGCTGACAAGCTCCCCTCGGACGCGAAGGTGGCGTTCACGTTCCCGATCAGTGATGACGACGCCGTGGACCTGGTGGCCGAGGTGGTCTGGTCCGAGGAGTCGGCGTCCGGGTGGCGGTACGGCTGCCGGTACATCGGTATCGGCCCGAAGGACGTCGAGCTGTTGTTCCGCTACGTCCTGCTCACCCAGGGCGCACAGCTGCGCCAGTCCCGCGCCGCGGACGGCTGAGGGCGCGTCTCCCGGTTGGCTAGGCGTCCGCGGCCAGCCGGGCCGCGCCGACGATACCGGCCGCGTTGCGCAGGGCCGCCGGCACGATCGGGGCGTGCAGGTCCAGCAGCGGCAGGAACAGCTGGTGCTTCTTGCTCACACCGCCGCCGACGACGATGAGGTCGGGGGAGAACAGCCGCTCCACGACGTCGAAGTAGCGCTGCAGCCGGGCCGCCCAGGTCGGCCAGTCGAGGTCCTCCCGTTCCCGGGCGGAGTCGGCGGCGCGGGACTCCGCGTCGACCCCGTCGATCTCCAGGTGGCCCAGCTCGGTGTTCGGCACCAGGTGCTGGTCGACGACCAGCGCCGACCCGATCCCGGTGCCCAGGGTCACGACGAGCACCACCCCGGGCACGTCCCGGGCTGCGCCGTACACCACCTCGGCGTACCCGGCTGCGTCGGCGTCGTTGACCACGTGGACTGCCCGGCCGGTGGCTGCCCCGACCACCCGCTGCACGTCGGTGCCGATCCACTCTGGGGCGACGTTGGCAGCCGACTGGGCCACACCGTGCCGGACGACCGCCGGGAAGGTCACCCCGACCGGCAGGTCGCGGCCCAGCCCGAACCGGTCCACGACCTGCGCCACCGTCTCCGCGACGGCCGCGGGGGTGGCGGGCTGCGGGGTGGGGATGCGCACCCGTGCGGCGGCCAGCGCCCCGGTGACCAGGTCCACCGGGGCGCCCTTGATCCCGGACCCGCCGATGTCCACGCCGAACGCGACCGTCGGTTCCGGCTTGCCGCTCACTGCGTCTCCTCGCCGCGGGTCAGGATCTCGGCGCCGTCGGCCGTCACCAGCAGCGTGTGCTCGAACTGGGCCGACCAGCGGCCGTCGGCGGTGACCACGGTCCAGCCGTCGTCCCACATCACCCAGTCGGGGGTGCCCAGGTCGAGCATCGGTTCGATGGTGAACACCATGCCCGGTTCCATCACCGTGTCGTGGCCGGGTGCGGCGTCGTAGTGGGGGACGACCAGGCCGGTGTGGAACGCCGGGCCCACGCCGTGCCCGGTGTAGTCGCGCACCACGCCGTAGCCGAACCGGTTGGCGTACTGCTCGATGACCCGGCCGATGACGTTGATCTCGCGGCCCGGGCGCACTGCCTTGACGGCCCGGGCCAGCGCCGCGCGGGTGCGTTCCACCAGGAGCCGGGCCTCGTCGTCGACGTCCCCGGCCAGGAAGGTGGCGTTGGTGTCGCCGTGCACCCCGTCCAGGTAGGCGGTGATGTCGACGTTCACGATGTCGCCGTCGGCGATCACCGTCGAGTCGGGGATACCGTGGCAGATCACCTCGTTCAGCGACGTGCACAGCGACTTGGGGAAGCCTCGGTAGCCCAGCGTCGACGGGTAGGCGCCGTGGTCGACGAGGAACTCGTGCCCGACCGCGTCGAGCTGGTCGGTGGTCACCCCGGGGGCGACGTGCCGACCGACCTCCGCCAGGGCCTGCGCGGCCAGCCGGGACGCGACCCGGATCCGGTCGACCGTCTCGTCGGCCAGCACGTTCGGCCCGGTGTAGGGGGTCGGGGCGGGTCGGCCGACGTACTCCGGACGCTGGATCGAGGCGGGGACAGGACGGCGCGGCGAGATCTTTCCGGGCCTGAGGGGGGCTCTGCGGCCGTGCGGGACGCTCATACCTGGCAGTCTACGAAGGTGTCGGTCCGGCGTCGGACCGAGGGAGGTCGGCCGCGCGTCGTGTTCGGGAAGAAGAAGTTCTACTACAACCTCAAGACCGGCCAGGTCGAGGAGGGTCGCCAGTCGTCCTGGACCGACCTGATGGGGCCCTACCCGACCCGGGAGGCCGCCGAGCGTGCCCTGGAGATCGCCCGGGCCCGCACCCAGGAGTGGGACGCCACCGAGCAGGGCTGGAGCGACAGGACGAGCCGGGGAGACCGGCACGACGACGACTGACCGGGTCGGTCAGGTCACTGGGCGAACGAGTGGGCGTCGTCGGGGAAGGTGCCGCCGCGGACCTCGGCCACATAGGCCCGGGCGGCCTCGCCCAGCGCCTGGCCGACCTCGCCGAAACGTCTGGCGAACCGGGGGGACCAGTCGGTCATCCCCGCCATGTCCACCCAGACCAGCACCTGGCCGTCGCAGTCAGGACCAGCGCCGATGCCGATCGTCGGGACGTTCACCCGCCAGGTCACCATCGCCGCGACGGGTGCGGGGACCATCTCCAGCACGATGGCCACCACCCCGGCGTCGGCCAGGGCCTGAGCGTCGACGAGCAGGCGCTCGGCTGAGCTCTCTCCCCGTCCCTGGACCCGTGGCCCGCCCAGCAGGTGCTCGGACTGCGGGGTGTACCCCAGGTGCCCCACGACGGGTATCCCGGCGTCGGTCAGAGCCCGGACCTGGGGGACGACCCGTTGGCCCCCTTCGAGCTTCACCGCCTCGACCTGTGCTTCTTTCATCAGCCGGACAGCGCTGGCCAGGGCCTGGGTCGGTCCGGCCTCGTACGTGCCGAAAGGCAGGTCGGCCACGACCAGGGCCCGCTGGGTGCCCCGCACGACAGCCCGGGCGGCCACGACCATCTCGTCGAGGGTGACGGGCAGGGTGGTGGTGCGGCCGTGCATGGTGTTGCCCACCGAGTCGCCGACGAGCAGCATATCGGTCCCGGCGGCGTCGAGGATCCGGGCGGTGACCGCGTCGTACGCGGTCAGCATGGTGAGCTTCGTACCGTCGGCCTTGGCCTGCGCCAGGTGGTGCACCCGTACCTTGCGGGGTCGGCCCGCGGCGGTCTGGTCCATGCGAAAACCCTCCCTCTGTCACCCCTGGTCGACGATCTGCATCCTATAGGGCTTCGCGTCCGGGCCAGTCGTGGGCCTGCGGGCCGACTATCCGGCAGGATGGGTCCATGGACAGGCAGCAGGACTACGTGCTCAGGGCCGTCGAAGAACGCGATATCCGGTTCATCAGGCTCTGGTTCACCGACGTTCTCGGCACCCTGAAGTCGGTGGCCATCGCCCCGGCCGAGCTGGAGTCGGCGTTCGAGGACGGTATCGGGTTCGACGGTTCGGCGATCGAGGGGCTGACCCGGGTCTACGAGGCCGATATGATCGCCCACCCCGACCCGTCGACGTTCCAGCTGGTGCCCTGGCGGGGGGAGGAGCACAGCACCGGGCGGATGTTCTGCGACCTGTTCACCCCCGACGGGGAGCCGTCCCTGGCCGACTCGCGCCAGGTGCTGCGCCGGACGCTGGGACGGGCCGCGGAGCAGGGCTTCACGTTCTACACCCACCCGGAGGTCGAGTTCTACCTGTTCCAGGCCCCGGTAGACCCCGACAACCTGGTGCCCGTCGACTGGGGTGGTTACTTCGACCACGTCCCCCGGGGCACCGGCCAGGACTTCCGGCGGGCCGCGATCACCATGCTGGAGTCCATGGGCATCTCGGTGGAGTTCTCCCACCACGAGGCCGGGCCCGGCCAGAACGAGATCGACCTGCGCTACGCCGACGCGCTGACCACCGCGGACAACATCATGTCGTTCCGCACCGTGGTCAAGGAGGTGGCGCTGGAGCACGGCGTCTTCGCCTCTTTCATGCCCAAGCCGATGGCGGACCACCCGGGGTCGGGCATGCACACCCACGTGTCGCTGTTCGAGGGCGACCACAACGCGTTCTACGAGCCGGGGACGCCGCTGGAGCTGTCGAAGGTCGGCCGGTCGTTCATCGCCGGGCTGCTGCGCCACGCCGCGGAGATCACCGCGGTGACCAACCAGTTCGTGAACTCCTACAAACGGTTGTGGGGCGGGGCGGAGGCGCCGTCGTACATCTGCTGGGGGCACAACAACCGCTCGGCCCTGGTGCGGGTGCCGATGTACTCCCCCGGGAAGGGGCAGTCCAGCCGTGTCGAGTACCGGGCGCTGGACTCCGCCGCCAACCCCTACCTGGCGTTCGCGGTCATCCTCGCAGCCGGGCTCCAGGGCGTCACCCAGGGCTACGAGCTACCCGAGGGCGCCGAGGACGACGTGTGGGAGCTGACCGACGCGGAACGGCGGGCGCTCGGGATCGAACCGCTGCCGACCTCCCTGGACGAGGCCATCACCGTCATGAAGTCCTCCGAGCTGGTCGCCGAGACCCTCGGCGAGCACGTGTTCGACTTCTTCCTGCGCAACAAGCGCCGGGAGTGGACCGAGTACCGGGCCCAGGTCACCCCCTACGAGCTGGCACGCTTCCTGCCGTCGTTGTGATCATGACCGGACCCGTCGGCCGGACCAGCCGTAACCGCCCTTCGCTCGCCGCCCGGCTGGGCCGGGCCGGGGTGCGCGAGGTGGAACGGACCGAACGGCTGCTCGCCGACCCCGCGCTGACCGCCGTCGTGCCGGAGACGACCGACCTGCCGGGGCTGCTGGGTGAGGTGGCCGACCCTGACCTGGCCGCGCTGGGCCTGGTCAAGGTCGCCGAGGCGGTGCGGTCCGACCCGGCGGCCAAGCAGGCCCGTACCGCGCTGACGCGGGCGCTGACCGGCCCGGGGTCCGGGGCAGCCCGGCTGCTCGCGGTGCTGGGGGCCTCGTCCGAGCTGGGCAACTTCGTCGTCACCCACCCGTGCGCGGTGCGCGCGGTGCTCGACGATGCACCAGCGGTCGGGGTGGACCCGCGCACGGTGCGGGCCGAGCTGCTGGCCGCTGTCGGGGCCGACCCCGACGCCGACCTGCCCGTGGCCGCCCCGGGTGGCTCGGACGGTGTCGACGCGATGCGCGTCGCCTACCGCACCCGGCTGGCCAGGATCGCGGCCGCCGACCTGGTCGCCGCGGATCCGCTGGGCACGATGCCCGAGATCGCCGCCGCGCTGGCCGACCTGGCCGCCGCCGCGCTGGAGGCCGCCCTGGCCCTGGCCCGCGCCGAGCTGGACGACCACGGCGCGGGCGTCCGTCTGGCCGTTATCGGGATGGGCAAGTGCGGTGGCCGCGAGCTGAACTACGTGTCCGACGTGGACGTGGTCTACGTCGCCGAGCCGCGGGACGGCACGGCTGAGGACGAGGCCATGGCCGTCGGCACCCGCCTGGCCGCGTCGCTGGCCCGGGCCTGCTCGGCGGTGTCCGGGGAGCCGGCGCTGTGGCCGGTGGACGCCGCGCTGCGCCCCGAGGGCAAGGACGGGCCGCTGGTGCGCACCCTGGCCAGCCACCGCACGTACTACGAGCGCTGGGCCCGCACCTGGGAGTTCCAGGCCCTGCTCAAGGCCCGTCCGCTGGCCGGGGACGCCGCGCTGGGCCGGGCCTACGTCGCCACGACCCAGCCGTTGGTGTGGTCGGCGGTGACCCGGGAGCACTTCGTCGAGGACTCCCAGGCCATGCGGCGCCGGGTCGAGGCGCACCTGCCGCGGGCCGAGGCGGACCGGCAGATCAAGCTCGGCGTCGGGGGCCTGCGCGACGTGGAGTTCACCGTGCAGCTGCTGCAGCTGGTGCACGGGCGGGCCGACGAGACGATCCGCTCCGGTACCACGCTGACCGCCCTGGCCGCGCTGGCCGCGGGCGGGTACGTCGGCCGGGACCACGCCGCCCAGCTGGCGCAGTGCTACCGCTTCCTGCGGGTGCTGGAGCACCGGCTGCAGCTGACCCGGATGCAACGCACCCACCTGCTGCCCACCGCCCCGGCCGACCTGGAACGGCTGGCCCGGTCTGTGGGTATGCGGGTCCAGGGCGCCGCGGGGCTGACCGACCGCTGGCGCTCCGTCCAGCGTGACGTGCGGCGCCTGCACGAAGAGGTCTTCTACCGGCCGCTGCTGCCAGCCACCGCCCAGCTGTCCACCGACGAGGCCCGGCTGGCCCCGGAGGCCGCCCAGGCCCGGCTGGCGGCCATCGGCTACCGCGACCCGACCGGTGCGGTGCGGCACATCGCGGCACTGACCGAGGGGCTGTCCCGGCGGGCCGCTATCCAGCGGCAGCTGCTGCCGGTCATGCTCGGCTGGTTCGCCGACGGTGCCGACCCGGACGCCGGGCTGCTGGCCTTCCGGTTGCTGTCGGACACCCTGGGCTCGACCCACTGGTACCTGAAGCTGCTACGTGACTCCGGCAGCGCCGCCCAGCGGCTGTCGGCGGTGCTGTCCACCTCCCGGTACGTCGCCGAGGCACTGACGCGGTCGCCGAAGTCGGTGATGTGGCTGGGCGACGACGCCGAGCTCGAACCCCGGTCGTTCGACCGGCTGTGGGCCGAGGCCGAAGCGATCTTGCGCCGCACCGAAGAACCCGCCGCGGCGGCCCTGGCGCTGCGGGGCCTGCGGCGGCGCGAGCTGGCCCGGGCGGCCAGCGCGCAGGTACTGGGCCAGGTCACCCTAGACCGGGTATCGGCGTCGGTGACGGTCGCGGCCGACGTGCTGCTCGCCGGGGGTCTGCGGATCGCCCGCCACCAGGCCCGCCAGGCGCTGGGCCTGGAGGCCGACCCGGCCCAGATGGCGGTCGTCGCCATGGGTCGGCTGGGCGGGGCGGAGATGAGCTATTCGTCCGACGCCGACATCATGTACGTCTACGACCCGGGCGCCGACGAGACGCTGGCCCAGGAGTGGGCGCTCCAGGTGGCCACCGGCCTGCGGGCCCTGCTGGTCGACACCGCCGCCGAACCGCCCCTGGAGCTGGACACCGACCTGCGCCCAGAAGGCCGCAACGGCCCGCTGGTGCGTACCCTGGCAGCGTACGAGGAGTACTACGAACGCTGGTCGTCGGTGTGGGAGGCCCAGGCTCTGCTGCGGGCCCGCCCGGTGGCCGGGGATCCCGGGCTGGGGGAGCAGTTCGTCGCGCTGGCCGATCCTGTGCGCTACCCGGCGGGCGGGCTGAGCCTGGCCGACGTGCGCGAGATCCGCCGCATCAAGGCCCGGGTCGAGGGCGAACGGCTGCCGCGCGGCGTCGAACCGGCGCGGCACGTCAAGCTCGGCCCCGGCGGGCTGGCCGACGTGGAGTGGACCGCCCAGCTGTACCAGCTGCGCCACGCCCACGAGGTGCCAGCCCTGCGCACCACCTCGACCCGTGACGCCCTGGCCGCGGCCGGCGACGCCGGTCTGCTCGACCGGGACGACGTGGAGGTGCTGCGCACCGCCTGGGAGCTGGCCCTGCGGGTCCGCGACGCCAACACCCTGTGGTCGGGCCGCACCGACGCCACACACGTCGACCAGCTGCCGCACGACCGTCGCACCCTGGCCGGAGTCGCCCGGGTGATGGGCTACGGCCCCGGCGGCGGCGCGGCCCTGGAAGAGGAGTACCTGCGCTCCGCCCGCCGGGCCCGGGCCGTCGTCGAACGCGTCTTCTACGGCTGAACCCGGTGGGGGAACGTGGCCAACAGACCAGAACCAGTCCCCTAGGCTGGTGGTGCACGAGAGGAGGAGGCGCTGATGCTCAAGGCACTACCGGTGGTCGTCGCGGTCGCGCTGTTCGTCTACTGCCTGATCGACAGCATCCAGGCCGACGAGAGCCGGGTCCGCAACCTGCCGCGGCTGCTGTGGATGGTCGTCATCGTTGCCGTGCCGGTGGTCGGACCGGTCGCCTGGCTGGTGGCGGGCCGTCCGCTGTGGCAGCCGCCGTGGCACGCCACCCAGGAGCCGACCCGTCCGCTCGCCCCCGACGACGACCCGGACTTCCTCGCCTCGATCCATGCTTCGGACACCCGCCACGAGGAGATGCTCGCCGAGTGGGAGGCCCAGCTGCGCGAACGCGAACGCCGCCTGCGCGAGCACGAGTCCGACGACCCGCCCGACCTGGGCCGCTGACGGCACGAGCGCCAGGTACCTGACCTGCACGTCCACTGAGTCCGTGCAGGGTTAAGAGGCCGCTCGTGTGCTTCTGTCAGCCCCACTCGAACAATCCCACCGGACCACACGCGGGGGTCGCGGGGGGGGGCTTGCCCCCGTGCGGGTGCGGGGCTGGGCCCCGCACAACATGACGAGAGCGACGAGGCTTGCCATCGGCAAGCACACCCCACCCTCGATCTTGTGTCCGGAAGGGGACTTGAACCCCTACGCCCTGTACGGGCACTAGCACCTCAAGCTAGCGCGTCTGCCATTCCGCCACCCGGACTTGGTGGTCGTCCACAGGTGCGAACGTGACCCGGGACGCGGTCGGTAACGATAGCATGGCGGTCGCCGGAAGCTCTACCTGGTTCACCCCCGGGCGCGCCGTCAGCCGAGGCGTGGTCGCCTGGGCCACACTGTGCGACCAGGGGCGACCTACCAGATCCGCGGCACCGCCGTACGGAGGAAAGATGACACCGTCTCGCAAGGCCGGTCCGGGCCGTCCCGCGGCGTCGGCGCGTCAGGGCACGGCGCTGGCCGACGACGCGCCCAAGGCTAAGGGCTCTCGGCCGCCGTTCGAGGCTGTTCCTGACGACGGTACGCGCTGGGTGGCCCAGCCTGACGGTGACTCGTGGCGGCTGGTCGACGTCGACCCGTCGGCGCCGCGCTGGCTGCGCAAGGGGGCGGCGACGTCCTGGCGGCTCATCGTCCTGGTCGCGGCGGTGTCGCTGGTGTTCTACGCCACGTCCAAGGTCCTGCTGCTGTTCGTCGCGATATTCCTGGCTCTGGTCTTCGCCGCGGTGCTGCGTCCCTTCGTGCAGCTGCTGGACAAGGTCATGCCGCGCGCTGCGGCCACAGGGCTGGCGCTGCTGACCGGGGTGGCGGTGGTGGGCGGGATGATCACCTACGTCGTCTACTCCATCGTCAACCAGTGGGAAGACCTGTCGTCGCAGGTCGGTGCCGGTCTGCAGCGCATCGTCGAGTGGGTGGACACCTCGGGCGGCACGGTGCAGCGCATGGGCCGTGGTGACCACATGGTCCCGCCGTTCGAGGACAAGACGCCCGACGATACGCCGACGGCGATGTTCACGGTCACCAAGGAGCAGGTCGCCCAGTGGCTCGACAGTGCCAAGCAGTGGCTGACCGACAACGCCGGCGATCTCGTCGGCCGGGTCGCGGCCACCGCCGGGACTACCGTCGAGGTGTTCGCCTGCCTGGCTCTGGCTGTGTTCTGCACGGTGTTCTTCCTGGCCCGCGGTGACCAGATGTGGCAGTGGTGCCTGGGTCAGCTGCCGGTGCGGATGCGTGACCGGGCCCAGGCTGCGGCCTCGGTGGGCTGGTACACCTTCTCCGGCTACACCCGGGGAACCTTGATCATCGCGGGGACCAACGCGTTCATGGTGTTCTGGCTGCTGGTCATCGTCGGGGTGCCGCTGGCTGCGCCGCTGGCGGTGCTGGTGTTCATCGGTTCGTTCATCCCGCTGATCGGGGCGCCGACGGCGATGATCATCGCGACGATCGTGGCGCTGGCGGCGCTGGGGCCGTGGCACGCGGTCCTCATCTGCCTGGGCATCGCGTTCCTCGGGCAGATCGAGGGGCACGTCCTGCAGCCGCTGGTCATGGGCCACCAGGTGTCGTTGCACCCGGTGGTCGTGGCGGTCGCCGTCGTCGGGGGGACGCTCACCGCGGGTATCTTCGGTGCGGTGGTCGCGGTGCCGCTGGTCTCGGTGGCCTGGGCGGTCTTCGCCCGGTTGCGCCCACCGGTGGAGCAGCTGGACGGTGAGGACCCGGCCGGGCCGGACGACGACGGCACGGACGAGGGCGAACCGCCCGGGCGCCCGCAGGTACCGTGGAGCAAGGCCAGTGTCTGGTTGCGTCACCTGCGAGAACGCCAGAAGGGCGAAGCCCGGGCCTGACCGGCTGGTGTCAGGGTGCCAGGCTGATGTCCCCGGCGGTGAGCAGGATCGGGAAGCTCGACTCCCAGGCAGCCTTGACCAGCAGGTCGGTGTCCGTCACCCCGTTGTCCAGGGCTTCGATCATCCGGTCGGCGATGTCCGGGGCGTCCATGTGCTCGGTGTCGCGCAGCGCCAGCTCGCCGTAGGCGACCGAGAAGACGTTCCGGGCGCCGAACAGGCGGGCACGCTGCACCGCGTCGGGCTCGGTGATCGCCCGGCTGTGCGCCTCGACGGCGCACTGGAAGGCGTACACCGTCAGCTCGTGGGCGTCGGCGGCCGAGACCGAGTGGTCGCCCCCCCTGGCTTTCGCCTCGAGCCGGGAGGCCAGGTCGGCCTCCGCCTCGCGCATCCCGCGGTAGTACTCGGCCACGGCCGGGGCGTCCGAACCGGGGCCTGGACGTTGCGCGGCACCGGCCATCCGGACGTCCAGGAGCGCCTGGGCCGCCTCTGGGGTCAGACCGACGTTGGGGAGCGGGTCGAGCTGACCGACCTCGCGTCCGTCCAGGGTCACGCTGCACCTCCGAGCTAGACAGTCGTCCAGTCGTCCGTTCGGCCGACCTGGATCCGTTCTTAGCCTATCGACTACGCGGACCTTTCGACCACGTAGACCTGATGGTATGCCGTGGTCGGCCCGCGGCGGGTCGGCGTCAGGCCCAACGGCGCAGCAGGGCGTGGGTCTGGGCGACGTAGCCGCCGCCGAACAGCACCGCGTGCACCCCGACCGGGAACAGCTGGTGCAGACCGGTCCGGTGGCGCCATCCGGGCCGCAGCCGGTGCACGGACTGGTACCCGGCGACGACAGCGTCCAGGTGCGGCAGGCCGAACAGCGCGAGCATCGCCAGGTCGGTCTCCCGGTGCCCGCCGTGCGCAGCCGGGTCGATGAGGGTCGCCCCGGCGGCCGTCCACATGACGTTGCCGCTCCACAGGTCGCCGTGCAGGCGGGCGGGCGGGTCGTCGTCGTCCAGGTCGCCCGCGCACAGCCGGGCGGTCAGCCGGTCCAGGTCGGCGGCGGCCTCGGGCGGCAGGTCCCCGGTGGCGCGCAGCGCCTCGCCGATCGGGGACAGCCGGGCCCGGGCGTAGTACTCGCCCCAGGTCTCGAAGCTGGCGCTGACCAGCGGGCACCGGCCGATGAACCCGTCGCCGTCCCACCCCGGTGGTGGGGCGCCGAAGGCGTCGGCACCGGCGTCGTGCAGCCGGGCCAGCCCCGCCCCGAAGGTCCGGGCCGCTGCTGCGGTGGGCGTCACCGACGTCAGGGCGGCCAGGTCCAGGTGGTCGTCGGCGATATCGAGCACGTCCACGACGGGCAGGGCGTCGGCTGCCGCGAGCCAGGCCAGGCCCGCGGCCTCCCAGCGCAGCGCCCGCGCCGCGCCGGGCTTGCGGAAGACCGGACGGTTCACGACGACGATCCTGCCCTGTGCGACGACCGCCCCGCCAGGCCGCTCGCCCTCGGTGAGCGGGTCTGGTCCATGATGGACGGATGAGCGAGCACGATCTCGACCCGACCAACCCGTTCGCCCGCCCGTCGCCGCTGCCCTACGGGCTGCCCGACTACGCGACCGTCCGCGAGGAGCACTACCGCCCCGCCCTGCTCGCGGGGATCGCCCAGCACCGGGCCGAGGTGGCTGCCGTCGCCGCTGATCCGGCCCCGCCGACCTTCGCCAACACGCTGGTCGCCCTGGAACGCTCCGGCCGGCTGCTCGACCGCGTCGCCCGGGCGTTCTACAACCAGCTGTCCGCCGATGCCACGCCTGGTCTGGAGGCGCTGGAGGAGGAGGTCGCGCCGCTGCTGTCCGAGCTGGACGACGCCGTCCACCTGGACTCGCGGCTGTTCGCGCGGGTCGACGCCCTGCACCGCCAGGCCGCCGCGGGCGATCTGGACCTGGACGAGCAGGACGCCTGGCTGCTCACCCGGGTCCGCACCGATTTCGTCCTGGCCGGGGTCCACCTGGACGAGGCGGACAAGGACCGCCTGCGGGCCCTGAACACGCAGATCACCCAGCTTGACGCGGCTTTTGGCCGGACCCTGCTGGCGGCGACCAACGCCGCTGCGGTCACCGTGACGGACCCCGCCCGGCTGGTGGGTCTCTCGGACGACGAGACCGCCGCCGCGGCCCAGTCCGCCGCCGAGCACGGCGAGCCGGGCACCTGGCGGCTGGAGCTGGCGCTGCCCACCGACCAGCCGGTGCTGGCGTCCCTGGCCGACCGGTCGCTGCGGGAACGGATCTACCGGGCCGCGGCGACCCGGGGGCTGGGGGAGGAGAACAGCGGGGAGCACGACACCCGACCGATCCTGCTGCCGCTGGTCCGGGCCCGGGCCGAACGGGCCCGGCTGCTCGGTTTCGACCACCACGCGGCGGTGGTGGTCGCCGACGAGACCGCCGGGTCGGCCCAGGCCGTCGCGGACATGCTCGGTCGGCTGACCGGCCCGGCCGTGGCCAACGCCCGCCGGGAGGCCGAGGCGCTGACCGCCGCGCTGGTCGTCGACCACCCGGGGGCCCGGCTGGAGCCCTGGGACTGGACGTACTACGCGCAGCGGGTGCGGGCCCAGACCCGGTCCCTGGACGACGCGGCGCTGCGCCCCTACCTGGAGCTGGACCGGGTGCTGCACGACGGCGTCTTCTACGCCGCGCACCGGCTGTACGGGCTGACCTTCACCGAACGGCCCGATCTGCCCGGCTACGCCGACGGGGTGCGGGTCTTCGAGGTGCACGACGACCAGGGCGTCGGACGCGGGCTGTTCGTCGCCGACTTTTTCACCCGCGACGGCAAGCGCGGCGGCGCCTGGATGGACACGCTGGTCGACCAGTCGCACCTGCTCGACCAGCGGTGCGTGGTGGTGAACAACGCCAACGTGCCCCGTCCGGCGCCGGGCGAAGCGGCGTTGCTGTCCTGGGACTTCGTCATCACGATGTTCCACGAGTTCGGCCATGCGCTGCACGCGCTGCTGTCGGACGTGCGCTACCCGTCCCGGTCCGGCACCAACGTGCCGCGCGACTTCGTGGAGTACCCGTCCCAGGTCAACGAGATGTGGGCCTGGCACCCCGAGGTGATCGCGTCCTTCGCCCGGCATCACGCCACCGGCGAGGCCATGCCGTCCGGCTGGGTGGACACGCTGCTGGCCGCCCGGGCCGACGGGCAGGGTTTCGCCACCACCGAGTACCTGGCCGCCGCCTGGCTGGACCAGGCGTGGCACCGTCTGGCGCCCGAGGAGGTCCCGACCGACCGGGAGCAGGTCGAGGCGTTCGAGGCCGATGCGCTGGCCCGGGTCGGTGCGGCGCTGGGCCCGGTGCCGCCCCGGTACCGCACGACGTACTTCAACCACATCTTCGGCGGCGGGTACTCCGCCGGGTACTACGCGTATGTCTGGTCCGAGGTGCTGGACGCCGACACCGTCGAGTGGTTCACCGAGAACGGCGGTCTGACCAGGCAGAACGGCGACCGGTTCGCAGCCGGGGTGCTGTCCCTCGGCGGTTCGGTCGACCCGATGGCGGCCTACGAGCGGTTCCGCGGACGCCGGGCCCGGATCGAGCCGCTGCTCGCCCGGCGGCGCCTGGGGGACAGCCCAGCCGAGCCGACGGTCGAGGCCGACCGGTGACCGAGCGGCGCGGTCCAGGCCCGGTGACGGCGGCCGACGAGGTCGTGCCCATGACGCAGGAGCTCGTCCGGTTCGACACGTCGAACTACGGCGACGACTCCGGGCCGGGGGAGCGGGCCGCGGCCGAGTACGTCGTGGGCCTGCTCCAGGACGTCGGGTTCGACCTGGAGGTGTTCGAGTCCCGGCCGGGCCGCACCTCGGTGGTGACCCGCTGGGAGGGCCGCGACCCGGACCGTCCGGCGCTGGTGCTGCACGGCCACCTGGACGTCGTACCCGCTGTGCGGCACGGAGGGGCCGACGACTGGCAGGTGGACCCGTTCGCCGGCGAGCTGCACGACGGCCTGGTGTGGGGCCGCGGCGCGGTGGACATGAAGGACATGGACGCCATGATCCTGTCCGTCGTGCGCCAGCGGGTGCGCGAGGGTCGCCCGCCCGCCAGAGACGTGGTGCTGGCTATGTTCGCCGACGAGGAGTCCGGCGGGGTGCTGGGGTCGCACTGGGCCGTCGAGCACCGTCCTGAGCTGTTCGCCGGGGCCACCGAGGCGATCAGCGAGGTCGGTGGCTACTCGGTGGAGGTCGGCGGGCGGCGCGCCTACCTGCTGCAGACCGCGGAGAAGGGCCTGGCCTGGCTGCGTCTGGTCGCCGAGGGCCGCGCCGGGCACGGCTCGGCGGTGAACCCCGACAACCCGGTGACCGAGCTGGCCGCGGCCGTCGCCCGGATCGGGGCGCACCGCTGGCCGCTGCACCTGGTACCCGCCGCCCAGCGGCTCCTAGAAGGCGTGGCCGACCTGGCTGGGCTGCGCTACGACCCGGACGACGAGACCGCGGTGGCCGCGCTGGTCGACGCGCTCGGCCCGGCCGCGCGGTTCGTCGGTGCGACGGTGCGGCAGACCACCACGCCGACGACGCTGACCGCCGGGTACAAGGTCAACGTCGTGCCTGGTCAGGCCCAGGCCGGGGTCGACGCCCGGTTCCTGCCGGGCACCGAGGACGAGCTCATGGCGCAGATCGCTGCGCTGGCCGGACCGGGAGTCCGCGTCGAGGTCCAGCACCGCGACGCGGCCCTGGAGGCCCCGGTGGACGCCCCGCTGGTCGCGGCGATGACGGCGGCGGTCACCGCCGAGGACCCCGGCGCCGTCGTGCTGCCCTACCTGCTGTCGGCCGGGACGGACAACAAGGCGCTGAGCCGGCTCGGCATCGCCGGGTACGGTTTCGCGCCCCTGCGGCTGCCCGCCGACCTGGACTTCCCGGCGATGTTCCACGGGGTGGACGAGCGGGTCCCGACCGATGCCCTGGTGTTCGGCACCCGGGTGCTGGACCGGCTGCTCGACACGGTGTGAACCGGGCGCGCGGGTCACGGTCGCGCGGGCCTGGACGATCCGGTGCGACAGTGCCTCACGGCGACCGTCGACGTGCAGCGGTGCCGCCGTCAGCAGTGGCCGCCGGTGGCGCCATGCTGCCTCCTCGGTCCGGTCGTTCCGTCACCCGATCGGATGGACATGTACTCCCCACCCGCGATCAGTTCGGTCGAACGAGCGAGCTTGTCCGCTTCTCTCGGCGATCAGGTGTGCCATTGTGCCCCGTCCACCGCTACGGTCTGATCATGACCGTCGACCCGCGCGCCGCCCTCGATCGCCTCATCGCCGCCCTGGAGGCCCACTACACGGCCGTCGTGGCTCGCACAGACCCGGACGACCCCAGCGTCGACGACGCCTATGACGTGCTCGCCGACGCCTTCGAGGTCTACGACGACGCGCTAGGCACCGTGCACGGCGAAGCGACCCCGTTCTACCTCGGTGAGGAGGACGACTCCGACGACGACGACGTGGACGAGGACGACCTCGACGACGGTCTTGACGACGACGGCCTGGACCTCGACGACGACGAGGACGACGTGGACGACGACGAGGACGACGAGGACGAGGACGACGACGAGGACTGACCCGCGGGTCGAGCTGAGGCGGCGCTGAGCGACCGGTCCGCTCCCGTGCCGTGGCGGGCTAAAGTTGCCCTTCATGAGCAACGGCATGGGCCTCCTGGAGGCCGCTTTCATGGGCTTGGTCCAGGGCTTGACCGAGTTCCTGCCGATCTCGTCGTCGGCGCACATCCGGATCCTCGGCGACCTCACCAATGAGGGCGAGCCGGGTGCCGCGTTCACGGCGATGATCCAGATCGGCACCGAGCTGGCGGTGCTGCTGTACTTCCGCCACGACATCGCCCGGATCGTCGTCGCCTGGGTGCGGGCGCTGGCCGGGGCCCAGGGGCGGGGCTGGCGGGCTCGCGTCGGGCTGGGCGGGACCGCCGTGACCGCCGATCTGGTGGACACCGCGCCGACCCGTCCCCCCACCGCCAGCCGGAGCGGTGGTGCCAGCCACGACGCGCTGATGGGCTGGTTCATCATCGTCGGGTCGATCCCGATCGTCGTGCTCGGCCTGCTCTTCAAGGACACCATCGAGTCCACGCTGCGCAACCTGTGGCTCACCGTGGCGATGCTGACCGTCTTCGCCCTGCTGCTCGGCTGGGCGGACAGGATCGCCCAGCAGCGCCGCGCCCTGGCAGACCTCACCGTCCGGCATGCTCTGCTCTTCGGCCTGTGGCAGGCGTTGGCGCTGATCCCGGGCGTGTCACGCTCGGGGGGCACGATCACCGGCGGGCTGTTCATGGGCTATACCCGCGAGGCCGCCGCCCGGTACTCGTTCCTGCTGGCCATGCCCGCGGTGTTCGGTGCGGGGCTGCTCCAGCTGGTCAGCTCGCTGGGCGAGTTCGGCCAGTGCAGCACGACCGAGGGCGTCGCGACCTACAACCCTTCGGTCGCCGCGACCCTGGTGGCGACGGTGGTCGCCTTCGTCGTCGGGTACGTCGTCATCATCGGGTTCCTCAAGATCGTCTCGACCTACTCGTACAAGCCGTTCGTCTACTACCGGCTGGCCCTGGCGGCCGTGGTCGCGCTGCTGCTGCTTACCGGGGTGCTGCATCCCACCCCGGAAGTGACCCAGTGCACCGGCTGAGCCCCCGCGCCGATCCCAGTGCATGGGTTCCACGCCGATCCACCGTTTCGAAACGGTGGATCGGCGTGGGACCCACGACCTGAGACATCCTTATCGGTCTGCTGTTGGGACGGGCGTTGCTGAGACGTCCGGTCGGGCCCGGGATAGTCTGCTTCGGTGATTGCCTGGTCTGCCCCGTCGGTGCCCGTGCTGCCTGGTCCCGCAGACCGTGCTGTGGTGCGGCTGCGCGATGCTTCCGGGCTGCTCAAGGAGTCGGCTGAGGGGCCGTCGGCGACGCTGTACGTGTGCGGGATCACCCCGTACGACTCCACCCACCTCGGCCACGCCGCGACCTACCTGGCGTTCGACGTGCTGCGCCGCGCCTGGCTGGACGCTGGTCTGCAGGTGCAGCACGCGTCGAACGTCACCGATGTCGACGACCCGCTGCTCGACCGTGCGACGGCCACCGGGGTGGACTGGCGCGACCTGGCCGCCGACCAGACCGCCAGGTTCTTCCAGGACATGACGGCGCTGCAGGTGCTGCCGCCGGACACCTACCTGGCCGTCAGCGAGACGGTGCCGCAGGTCGCCGAGGTGGTCGCCGCGCTGCTCGCAGCAGGCGCCGCCTACCAGGTGCCTGCCGACGATATCGCCGGACCCGGTGACGTCTACGCCGACCTGTCGCTGGACCCCGCGTTCGGCTCTGTGTTCTGTTCTGCCGCGGGCCTGGACGACGCCACGATGCGTGCCCTGTTCGCCGAGCGCGGCGGCGACCCGGACCGCCCGGGCAAACGTCACCCGCTGGACCCGCTGCTGTGGCGGGCCGAACGTCCCGGCGAACCCGCCTGGGACGCCGCCGCGCTGGGCCGGGGCCGCCCCGGCTGGCACGTCGAGTGCGCCGTCATCGCCGCCGCCGGTCTGGGCCCGGTCGTCGACGTCCAGGGCGGCGGTCGCGACCTGGTCTTCCCGCACCACGAGATGAGCACGTCCCACGCCCGGCTGCTCGGCACCACGGTCCGGGTGCAGGCCCATGCGGGCCTGGTCGCCTACGCCGGGCACAAGATGAGCAAGTCCCGGGGCAACCTGGTGTTCGTCCGCACCCTGCTGGCCGACGGTGCCGACCCGGCCGCCCTCCGCCTCGCCCTGCACGCCCACCACTACCGCGCCGACTGGGAGTGGACCGACGACCAGCTGGTCGCCGCGCACCAGCGCCTGGCCCGCTGGCGCGCCGCCGTGGCTCGTCCCTCGGCCGCCCCGGCCGAACCACTGCTGGCCACCGTCCGCGCCGCCCTGGCCGACGACCTGGACACCCCCGCAGCCCTGGCCGCCATCGACGCCTGGACCCAGGCCGACGGCACCGACCAGACCGCCCCAGGGCTGGTCCGCACCCTCACCGACGCCCTGATGGGCATCGAGCTGTAGGACGCATGCGATACCGTTTCAACGGGTCGCAGAAGACGCTTTCCGCCTGGTCGTCAGGGCGGCCGTCTCGAGAAGAGAGAAGACACCCTTGCGTGCAGCGAGGGTCATGGGGATGCGTACCGTCTCGGTCGTGCAGCCGCTCAGCCCTGGTCGCGGCGGCGCAGGTAGCGTTCGAACTCCTGGGCGATGGCCTCGCCGGTGGCCTCCGGCAGGTCGGCGGTGTCCTTGGCCTCTTCCAGGTGGCGCACGTACTCGCCGATCTCGGCGTCGTCGGAGGCCAGCTCGTCGACGCCCTGCTGCCAGGCCTGGGCGTCCTCGGCGAGGTCGCCGACCTCCAGGGACTGGCCGAGCAGCTTCTCCACCCCGCCGAGCAGGGCCAGGGTCGCCTTCGGTGACGGCGGGTGGGCGACGTAGTGGGGCACCGCCGCCCACAGCGCGACCGTCGCCAGGCCGCGGCGCCGGGCTTCCGCGGCGAGCACCCCGACGATCCCGACCGGGCCCTCGTAGGTGCTCGGCTCCAGGTCCAGCAGGGCGCGTACCTTGGCGTCCTCGCTGCTCATCGTCACCGGGATAGGGCGGGTGTGCGGCACGTCGGCCAGCAGCGCGCCCACCGTGACCACGGTGTGCACCCGCTGCTCGACGGCCCGGTCGAGCAGGTCGGCGCAGAACCGGCGCCAGCGCAGCGACGGCTCGTAGCCCTGCGCCAGGACCACCCGGCGACGACCGACCTTGGTCACGGACAGCGTGGTCGTGGGCCAGACCAGCTCGCGGTGGCCGTCCTCGTCGGCTTCGATGGTCGGGCGGTTCACCTGGAAGTCGTGGTACTCCTCGGGGTCCAGCGCGGCGACGCGCCGGGCGGACCACACCTCGTGCAGGTGCTCCAGGGCGTCGCTGGCCGCACTGCCGGCGTCGTTCCAGCCTTCGAAGGCTGCGAGCATCACGGTCTGGTCCCCGGGCAGTGCCCCCGATCGTCGTGCGCTCACTCATCCAGCCTACGCAACCGCGGCAGGTCTTGGCGGTCAGGACGGGCCCGGACCCTGGTGTCGCGGGCGCGACACTACGCTGGTCGGGTGCAGCAGCGTAGCGGACATGCCACCAGCCGCCCGACCGGGGGGTCGGGCTGGGTCGTCGGCCGGGTGGCTGGCGCTCCCGTGGTGGTGGAACCCAGCGTCCTGGTCGGGGCGCTGGTGCTGGCGGTCGTGTTCTACCCGGCGCAGGCCGGACTGGGTTCGGCGGCGCTGCTGGTGGCCGCGGCCTTCGTGGCGGTCCTGTTCGCCTCGGTGCTGCTCCACGAGCTGGCGCACGGGCTGGCCGGGCGGGCGCTGGGGCACCAGCCGCAGGCGTTCACGCTGACCCTGTGGGGTGGGCACACCACGTTCGAGACCGACCTGGCGGCGCCGGGGCGGTCAGTCCTGGTGGCGGGTGCCGGGCCGGTCGCGAACCTGGCGCTCGGGGCGGCGTTCTTCTCGTTCTGGACGGTCGCCCTGCCGGGCACGGTGACGGCCTGGATGCTCGTGAACGCGGCATGGATCAACCTCGTCCTCGGGGTGTTCAACCTGGTACCGGGGCTGCCGCTGGACGGCGGTCACATACTGGAGGCGGTGGTCTGGAAGGTCACCGGTAGGCGGACGACTGGTACGGTCGTCGCCGCCTGGATCGGACGGGTCGTCGCGGTCGGTCTCGTCGTCGCGGTGGTGGTCGTGCCCTATCTGCGGGGCGGACGCCCGTCCACGTTCGGGGTGATCTGGGCGGTGATCATCGCCTGGACGCTGTGGGCCGGGGCGAGCGGGGCGCTGCGCTACGTCCGGCACACCACGGCGCTGCGCACGCTGAACCCGGCCACCGTGGGGCGCAAGGCCGTCGGGGTGGTCGCGGACACCACCGTGGCCCAGGCGCTGCACACGGCCCGCAGCGCCCAGGCCGTGGCCACCGTGATGCTCGGCCCGGACGGTCGCCCGGCGGCCTACGTGGACCCGAAGGCGGCGGCCAGCGTGCCGCGCGAGGCGCTCGCGATCACCGGTGTGTCGGCCGTGGCGGTGCCGCTGCCCGACGGCGCGGTGGTGGACGTCTCGGCCACCGGGGAACAGCTGCTCGCCGCGTTCGCCCGGACCGGGGGAGCGGTGCCGCTCGTCGTGACCAGCGGCGGGCGGGTGGTCGCGGTCGTCGTGCCCGGCGACGTCGCCCAGGTGCTCGGAACGTAGACTGGCCGACCGTGACGACCGTGACCGGTGCCGACAGGCGCCGCGGACCGCTGCGCGCCGGTGAGCGCGTCCAGCTGACCGACGCCAAGGGCCGACCGTCGACCATCACGCTGAGCCCCGGGGCGCTGTTCCACACCCACCGCGGTGCGCTGGCCCACGACGACCTGGTCGGGGCGTGCGAAGGCGTCGTGGTCACCACCACCGGGGGCGTGGAGTACCTGGCGCTGCGTCCGCTGCTGGCCGACCACGTGATGTCCATGCCGCGGGGCGCGGCCGTGGTGTACCCGAAGGACGCCGGACAGATCGTCACCATGGGCGACGTGTTCCCCGGCGCCCGGGTGGTCGAGGCCGGGGTGGGCTCCGGGGCGCTGACCCTGTCGCTGCTGCGGGCCGTGGGCGACGGCGGGTCGCTGCTGTCCGTGGAGCGTCGGGAGGACTTCGCACAGATCGCCCAGGGCAACGTCCAGGCGTTCTTCGGCGGCCCGCACCCAGCGTGGAGCCTCCAGGTGGGCGAGCTGGCGGACGTCCTGGGCACCCTGCCCGCCGCCAGCGTCGACCGGGTGGTGCTGGACATGCTCGCCCCCTGGGAGAACCTGGACGCCGTGGCCCGGGTGCTGGTCCCGGGCGGGGTGCTGGTGGCCTATGTGGCGACGACGACCCAGCTGTCCCGGACCGCCGAGGACGTGCGGGCCGACGGCCGGTACACCGAACCGTCGGCCTGGGAGTCGGTGGTGCGTGGTTGGCACCTCGAAGGTCTGGCGGTGCGGCCCGACCACCGGATGGTCGCGCACACCGGGTTCCTGCTCACCACCCGGCGCCTGGCCGACGGGACGGTCGCACCGCTGCGGCGGCGGCGTCCGGCCAAGGGCGCCTATCCCGTCGACGCCGACTGGTCGGCTGAGGAGCTGGACCCGCGGCCGGTCTCGGCCAAGAAGGTCCGGCGGGCACGTCGGGCGCTGGCTGGTGATCTCAGCCCCGACCCCGAAGCACTCAGTCGTACGGTGGACTAGCCGAACGGGTGTTGACACTCCCGGCTACCCTCGATGTGTCCGACCCCACTGTCCTCAGTCTTGCGGTACCAACAGGAAGTCGGAGGGCCATCATGACCGACCCGACGTACCAGCACCGCGAGCTGGCGTTGCTCGCAGCCAAGAACGAACGGCTGACCGCGGCGCTGGTCGCGGCCCGGGAGCAGATCGTCGAGCTCAAGCGTCAGGTGGACGACCTGGCCAAGCCCCCGGGGACGTACGCGACCTTCGTCGCCGCCCACGACGACGGCACCGTCGACGTGGTGGCCGCGGGCCGCAAGATGCACGTCGCGGTGACTCCGACCCTGGACGTCGCCGACCTGCTGCCCGGTCAGGAGGTCATGCTCAACGAGGCGCTGACCGTGGTCCGGGTGGCCGGGTACGAGCAGGTCGGCGAGCTGGTCACCGTCTCCGAGCTGCTCGGCGACGACCGGGCGCTGGTCGTCGGCCGCGGCGACGAGGAACGGGTCGTGCGTTTCGCCGGGCAGGTCGCCGACGCCGGGGTGCGGGTCGGCGACACGTTGACCATCGACTCGCGCTCCGGGTTCGTCTTCGAGGTGATCCCCAAGGCCGAGGTCCAGGACCTGGTCCTGGAAGAGGTCCCCGATATCGGTTATGACGATATCGGTGGTCTGGGCCCGCAGATCGGCGCGATCCGTGACGCCGTCGAGCTGCCGTTCGCCCACCCCGAGCTGTTCGCCGAGCACGGGCTGAAAGCCCCCAAGGGCATCTTGCTGTACGGCCCGCCGGGTTGCGGCAAGACGCTCATCGCCAAGGCCGTGGCCCATTCCCTGGCCGCCGCGGCGCGGGCCAAGAGCGGGGACGAGGCCGACGAACGGGCCTTCTTCCTCAACGTCAAAGGCCCCGAGCTGCTGAACAAGTACGTGGGGGAGACCGAGCGGCATATCCGGCTGATCTTCGCCCGGGCGCGGGAGAAGGCCTCCGAAGGGCACCCCGTCGTGGTGTTCTTCGACGAGATGGAGTCGCTGTTCCGCACCCGCGGCACCGGGGTGTCGTCGGACGTGGAGACGACGATCGTCCCGCAGCTGCTCAGCGAGATCGACGGGGTGGAACGGCTGGAGAACGTCATCGTCATCGGCGCGTCCAACCGGGAGGACATGATCGACCCGGCGATCCTGCGCCCCGGTCGGCTGGACGTGAAGATCAAGATCGAACGCCCCGACGCCGAGGGCGCCCGGGAGATCTTCGCCAAGTACCTCACCACCGACCTGCCGATCCACGCCGACGACATCGCCGAGCACGGTGGCGACAAGACCGCCACGGTCGAGGCGATGATCACCCGCGCCGTGGAGCGCATGTACGCCGAGTCAGAGGAGAACCGGTTCCTGGAGGTCACCTACGCCTCGGGCGACAAGGAGATCCTGTACTTCAAGGACTTCAACTCCGGCGCGATGATCCAGAACATCGTGGACCGGGCCAAGAAGTCCGCGATCAAAGAGCTCCTGGACACCGGGCAGCGCGGGATCCGCGTCGAGCACGTCGTCAACGCCTGCGTCGAGGAGTTCCGCGAGAACGAGGACCTGCCCAACACCACCAACCCCGACGACTGGGCCCGCATCTCCGGCAAGAAGGGCGAACGCATCGTCTTCGTCCGCACCGTCGTCGCCGGCAAGAGCGGCGCGTCGTCCCGCCGCATCGAGAACGTCACCAGCACCGGCCAGTACCTGTAGCCTCGCCGCAGGTTTCAACGGGACGCGACCGCGGGTCGGTCGGGGTCGTCGGTGACGGGGTCGTGGACTGCGAAGGCGAGTGCGGTGGCGGCGCGGGCGTACTGACGGTCGTGGGTCACGATGACCGGGGTGTCGCTGCGGATCCGTAGTGCGGCAGCCAGGTGCACCGCGTCCGCTCCGGAGATGACGCCGGGCACGGCGATGGCTTCGTGCATGAGTCTGGGGTCGACCTCTTGGATGTGGAAGTCGCGCAGATAGTCGTCGAGGATCGAGGCGTCACCGCCGTGGTTGGTGACCAGGTGCCGGGCTTCGACCTCCATGAAGCGTGAGGCGACCAGCGTGTCGCCGCGCGCCAGCAGCTGGTCGTACCAGTCGCTGGCGGCGGGGGAGCGACGGGTGGCCACGCTGATGAGGATGTTGGTGTCGATGTGCCACAGGGTCACTGCTGGGCCTCACGCTGGGCCTGGCGTTCGGCGATCGACTCGGCGACCAGGTCGACCGGCACCTTCAGCACCCGGCGCTTCGTCGGGGTCGGGTCCTGGCGCGGTGGGGTCGTACGGCCTGCCTCGACCTCGGCGGCCAGGGTCCTGGCGGGCGCGGTGATGTGCGACAGCCGGTAGGCAGGCACGCCGTCCCGCAGGATGAGCACGTCCTCGCTGTCGGCCATGCGGATCGCCGCCGAACGCTGCTGGTTGAACTCCGTCAGGGTCATCGTCACCATGATGCTAGACTAGCATATTAGTAGCCTGGTCTGCATTACGAGGCGCTGTGACCGTCCGTGCGACACTTCCACGCCAGAGCGACACTTCGAACTGTCGCTCTGGCGTGGAAGTGTCGCACAGGACGTCGGTCATGCGGCATCAGTCGGTGCCGAGGGCGAAGGCGGCGTCGAGGTCGTGGCGGGAGTAGGTGCGGAAGGCTATGTAGGTCTGGGTGCGCAGGACGCCTTCGACCTTGCTGACGGCGTCGGCGATGACGTCGGCCAGCTCTTCGTGCTCGCGGACCCGGACCATGGCGATGAGGTCGACCTCGCCGGTGACCGAGAAGACCTCGGAGACCTGGGGCAGCTCGGCGACCTGCTGGGCGACCTCCGGGATGCGGGCGGCGTCGGCGTCGATGTGGACGATGGCGGTGATCATGCTTCCCATCATGCCGTGCCCGCGGCGGTCGTGGCGCCTCCGGGTCTGGCCGGGTTTCCGCGAATCGGCCGGGTCGGCAGACCCGGCCCACTCACGGAAACCCGGCCAGACCCGGCTGGCGGGTGCTTCAGGGGTCGAGTTCGGGGCGGCGGTCCTGCCAGGCGGCGACAGCTGCTGCGGGGTCGGTGATCTGGGCGGTGCTGCGGACCGGCCAGGCCCAGGTGCCGTCGACGGCGACCAGGCGCACCCCGGGGCGGTCCAGCCAGGCGAGCAGCAGGTCGGTCTCCTCCGGGTGCGCCGCCGTGGCGGGCGGTACTGGGGCGGTGACGTGCTCGGCGGTGGCTCGTAGGGCGTCCACGGCGGGGCGGGGGTCGTGGCCGCGGGGGACCAGGGCCGTGGCGGCCAGGCGGCCGTAGCGCACCAGGACCAGCTCCCAGGCGCCGTCGTCGCACCGCTGGGCGGCGACGAGTTCGGCTATGCGGGCCAGCGGGTCGGACCGTTGCGACCGGCTGGCGGCCCGCAGGTAGGCGTCCAGCCGGTCGCGCACGCCTGCGGCCTCCTCGAACCGTTCCGCGGCCGTCAAGGCGGTCAGGCGCCGGGCGTGCGCCGCGACGACCGCTGTGGGGTCGCCGGTCATCGCCGAGCGCAACGCGGCCACGGTGGTCGCGTACCGGCCGTCGTCGTGCTGGCAGGGCGCCAGGCAGCGGTCCAGCTCGACCAGGACGCACGGTACCGCGTCCGCCGCGGGCCGCCGCGGCAGCCGGGTGGTGCACCGGCGCACCGCGAAGGTCTCCTGCAGCGCCTCGACGGCCAGCCGCGCGGCACCGGCCGACGGCAGCGGGCCGATGTGCGTGGCACCGGGTGTCACGTCCCGGACCACGGACAGCCGCGGGTACGGCTCGTCGGTGAGGCGCACCCAGGGCATCCGCTCCGGGGCGCGGGAGCGTCTGTTGTAGCGTGGCGCGTGCTCGGCGATCAGGCGCAGCTCGCGCACCCGGGCCTCCAGCGGGGTGGCGCACACCACCGGGTCGACCCGGGTGGCCAGGCTCAGCATCTCGGTCATCCGGCTACGGCGCTCCGCGGCGGTGAAGTACGTCCGCACCCGGGTCCGCAACGACCGGGTGGCCACCCCGACGTAGAGCACCTCGTCGCCGGGGCCCCGGAACAGGTACACCCCAGGGGCGTCGGGCAACCCGTCGGCCAGGTGGCTGCGGCGTCGCACCTGGTCGGGCACCGGGTCGGCGGCGGTGGCCAGGTCTTCGGCGTGGCTGACGCCCAGCGGGGCCAGCCGTTCCAGCAGCGCGTGCAGCACGTCGACGGTGGCCCGGGCGTCGTCCAGGGCCCGGTGGGTCGGTGCGGTCGTGGCGCGGAACAGCCGGGCCAGGGTGGCCAGCCGGTGGTTCGGCGCCTCGTCGCGGGTGACCACCCGGCGGGCCAGCCGGACCGTGTCGACCACCTGGTTGCCCGGCCAGGCGTACCCGGCGCGCGACAGCGCGGCCTTGAGGAAGCCGACGTCGAACGGCGCGTTGTGCGCCACCAGCACCGTGCCGTGCACGAACTCCAGAAAGCTGGGCAGCACCTGCTCGATGCGCGGCGCCCCCACGACCATCGCCGTGGTGATCCCGGTGAGCACCTGGACGGCCGGAGGGATCGGTCGACCTGGGTCGACCAGGGTCGCCAGCTCGCCCAGCACCTGGCCGCCGCGCACCTTCACCGCACCGATCTCGGTGATCGCGCAGTCCGCCGCCCGGGTGCCGGTGGTCTCCAGGTCCACCACGACGAACGTCACCTCGCGCAGCGGGGTACCCGTCTGGTCCAGCCTTGGCTGGACGAACCGCCGGCCTGGCGGGAGATCCGGCCGCTGTACTTCGCGCATGCCCCGACGCTAACGACGACCACCCACGCCATCTCCCGCCGAGGGACCGGGCAAGACCGACCACGACCTGGACTGGTCACCAGGCTGGGGGGCCAGTGAAGGGCTAACGTCGGTTTCACGACGAGGAGGACGAGGCCGTGCACGCCATCGGAGTGGATATCGGCGGGACGAAGATCGCGGCCGGGGTAGTGACGGCGGACGGTCAGATCGTCGCCAAGACGACGCTGCGCACCGACACGACCGAGGCCAGCACGGTGGACGACGGTATCGTCGCGGCCTGCGAGTCGCTGCTGGCCGACTACGAGGTGGAGGCGGTCGGCCTGGCCGCGCCCGGGTTCATCGCCTCGGACCGGACGACGGTGCGGTTCTCCCCGAACCTGCCGTGGCGCGACCACCCGCTGCGGGACGTCGTGGCGCAGCGGCTGGGTATCGACGCGGTGGTCGTGGAGAACGACGCCAACGCCGCCGGGTGGGCCGAGTCGCGGTTCGGGGTGGCGCGGGGGCTGTCCGACATCGTGATGCTCACCCTGGGCACCGGTCTGGGCGGGGCGATCGTCACCGACGGGCAGCTGGTGCGCGGGGCCGGGGGGGCGGCCGGGGAGATCGGGCACCTGCGGGTGGTCCCGGAGGGGCACCACTGCGGCTGCGGCCAGGAGGGCTGCTGGGAGCAGTACGTGTCCGGGTCGGCGCTGGTCCGCGAGGCGCACGCCGTGGCCGTGTCCCGCCCGGTGCGGGCCACCCGGCTGCTGGAGCTGGCCGGGGGCAAGGCCCGCAAGATCACCGGGCAGCACATCACCAAGGCCGCCCAGGAGGGCGACGAGCTGGCGGTCGAGCTGCTGGCCTGGATCGGCCGCTGGCTGGGGGAGGGCGCCGCGTCGTTGGTCGCGGTGCTGGACCCGGCGATGGTCGTGGTGGGCGGGGGGCTGTCCGCGGCGGCCGACCTGGTGCTCGGCCCGGCCCGGCACGCGTTCGACCGGCGGCTGTCCGCCGGGGGGTACCGGCCGGTCGTCCCGATCGAGGTGGCGGCGATGGGCAACGACGCCGGGATCGTCGGGGCCGCCGACCTGGCCCGTACCTGACGACGCTCGTCGGTGCCGGACCGCGGTGTCAGACCACTGCGCCAGTGTCCTCGTCGTCCGGGTCGCGCCGGTGCGGCATCCGCCAGAACAGCACCGCCAGACCGGCGAAGAACACCACCGCGGACGCCTGCACCAGCACCCGGGGTGCGGACCACACGACGAGCACGACCAGCCAGAGCAGCGGCATGCCGATCACGGCGAACCAGGCCATGGTGAGCAGCGGGTCGCCGCCGAGCACCGGCGGCGGCTCGGGCGGGACGAAGTGCTCAGTCTCGTCCACCTCCCGCTCGGCGGCGTCGATCTGCTCGGTGCCGTCCCAGTCGCGACCGCTGCGCGCGGTGGCCGGGTCGGGCAGCCGCAGCTCACCCAGGCTGCCGAGGTCGGCGACGATATCCGCCCAGCGTGCGTCGTCGGTCGCCTCCGGTCGGTCCGGCTCCGGTGCCGACTGTTCGGGCGAGTCTGGTGACGGTTCGGGCGCGGCGTCCGATGGGACGTCTGGGTCTGGCGGCTCCGGGATGGAAGAGCCGACGGGCTCGTCGTCGTCACGGCTGACCATGGGAGCACTTTAGGGTGTGGACCTGGGTAGAGTCGTCGAAACATCCCCGGCGAGGCGGGCATGAGAGGATCACGGTGTTCTACTGGCTGATGAAGCGGGTGGTCTTCGGTCCGCTGCTCAAGCTCGTGTACCGGCCGTGGATCCGCGGGGCGGGCAACGTGCCCGCGACCGGCGCGGCGATCCTGGCCTCGAACCACCAGGCCGTCGTCGACTCGTTCTTCCTGGCGGCGATGCTGGACCGGCGGCTGGTGTTCATCGGCAAGCAGGAGTACTTCACCGGTTCGGGTATCAAAGGGCGTCTGGTCTCAGGTTTCATGCGCGGCGTGGGCACCATCCCGGTGGACCGCGGCGGCGGACGGGGCAGCGAGGCGGCCCTGGCCACGGGCCTGCGGCAGCTGCGCGAGGGCGGGCTGTTCGGCATCTACCCGGAGGGCACCCGCAGCCCGGACGGGCGGCTGTACCGGGGCAAGACCGGCGTGGCCCGGCTGGCCCTGGAGTCCGGCGTCCCGGTGATCCCGGTGGCGATGATCGGCACCGCCGACGCCCAGCCGATCGGGCGGCGGATCCCCAAGATCATGCGGATCGGCGTGGTCGTGGGCGAACCGCTGGACTTCACCCGCTACCGCGGTATGGAGAACGACCGGTTCATCCTGCGCTCGGTGACCGACGAGATCATGTACGCGATCATGAGCCTGTCCGGGCAGGAGTACGTGGACGTGTACGCCGCGACCCAGAAGGCCCGGATCGCCACCGGCCACCCGGCGGTCTCCGGCGACGCGGCCGACCACCTGCCTGTCGCGCCCGGGGGGCGCCCGGTGCCCGACGTGGAGCCACCGGAACCCCCTGGCGACGAGACTGCCGACGGTCCGCCCGACGGTGACGCGGCGTCGTGAGGGCGGCGCTGACCCCGGTGCTGAAGATGGCGCTGACGATGGTGCCGACGGCCGGTGGGACGACGTACCGGTGGGATGACGGGGGCCGTCCGCCGGTAGGATGACGGCGTCGCGCGGCGCACGCCGTGCCTGCCGGGTGGCCGACGAGGCGCACCTGGCGCGAGTCGACCCGAAGAGGTGCATGATGACCGTCCGCCGTGTCGCGCTGCTCACCGCCGGTGGTTTCGCCCCTTGCCTGTCGTCCGCCGTGGGTGGGCTGATCGAGCGGTACACCGAGATCGCGCCCGAGGTCGAGATCATCGCCTACCAGCACGGCTACCACGGCCTGCTGCTGGGCGAGAAGACCGTGGTGGACGACGAGGTGCGTCGGCACGCGGGGCTGCTGCACCGGTTCGGCGGCTCGCCGATCGGCAACTCCCGGGTCAAGCTCACCAACCAGGCCGACGCGGTCAAGCGCGGCCTGGTCGAGCCGGGCCAGGACCCGCTGCAGGTGGCGGCCGACCAGCTCAAGGCCGACGGTGTGGACGTGCTGCACACCATCGGCGGTGACGACACCAACACCACGGCCGCCGACCTGGCCGCCTACCTGCACGACAACGGCTACGAGCTGACCGTCGTCGGGCTGCCCAAGACGATCGACAACGACGTGGTGCCGATCCGTCAGTCCCTGGGTGCCTGGACCGCGGCCGAGCAGACCGCGCGCTTCGCGGCGAACATCATCGGCGAGCACCGGTCCGGTCCCCGGATGCTCATCGTCCACGAGGTGATGGGCCGCAACTGCGGCTGGCTGACCGCGGCGGCCGCGGTGAAGTACCGCGAGTGGCTGGACGCCCAGCAGTGGCTGCCAGGTATCGGCCTGACCCGCCAGCGCTGGGACGTGCACGCGGTGCTCATCCCCGAGCTGGCCATCGATATCGCCGCCGAGGCCGACCGGCTCAAGGCGATCATGGACACCCAGGGCAACGTCAATATCTTCCTGTCCGAGGGCGCCGGGCTGCACGAGATCGTCGCCCAGATCCAGGCCGCGGGCGAGCAGGTCCAGCGTGACGCGTTCGGGCACGTCCGGCTGGACACCATCAACCCCGGTCAGTGGTTCGCCAAGCAGTTCGCCGCGCAGCTGGGTGCCGAGAAGGTCATGGTGCAGAAGTCGGGCTACTACTCCCGGGCGGCGGCGGCCAATGCTGAGGACCTGCGCCTGATCAAGTCGATGACGGACCTGGCCGTGGAGTGCGCCCTGCGCGGCGAGTCCGGTGTGATCGGCCACGACGAGGCGGCCGACGACCGGCTGCGGGCCATCGAGTTCCCCCGGATCGCCGGCGGCAAGCCGTTCGACGTCACCCAGCCGTGGTTCACCGATCTGCTGACGGCGATCGGCCAGCCGTTCGCCCTCCCGGACGCCTCCCAGCCGAGCGGCCGATGAGCATCGAGCCGGATCCCGAGCTGCTCGGCGCGCTGGACGCCTGGCAGCACCGTGCGGTGGCCCACCAGCCGCCCTGGCCGGACGCGGCGCACCTGGCCGCGGTACGCGACCGGCTGACGACGCTGCCGCCGCTGGTGTTCGCCGGGGAGGCCGACGCGCTGCGCGCCGAGCTGGCCGCCGCCGGGGCGGGGGAGGCCTTCGTGCTCCAGGGCGGCGACTGCGCGGAGAGCTTCGCCGACGCCACCGCGGACAATATCCGCAACAAGATCAAGCTTCTGCTGCAGATGGCCGTCGTGCTGACCTACGGCGCGTCCATGCCGGTGGTGAAGATCGGCCGGATGGCCGGGCAGTACGCCAAGCCCCGGTCGGCGCAGACCGAGACCCGCCAGACCGAGGACCGCGGCGCCGTCACGCTGCCGTCGTTCTACGGCGACTGCGTCAACTCGCACCTGTTCGACGCCCGGTCCCGCACCCCGGACCCCGAGCGCCTGCTCGACGGCTATCACGCGGCCGCGTCCACGCTGAACCTGATCCGGGCCTTCACCACCGGCGGGTTCGCGTCGCTGCTGCGGGTGCACGAGTGGAACCGGGGGTTCACCCGGAACCCGGCCTACGCCCGGTACGAGGAGATCGCCGCGGAGATCGACCGGGCGATCCGCTTCATGGCGGCCTGCGGGGTGGACGTCGAGTCGCTGCGCACCGTGGACCTGTTCTCCTCCCACGAGGCGCTGCTGCTGGACTACGAACGGCCCCTGACCCGGATCGACTCGCGCACCGGGCTGGCCTACGACTGCTCGGCCCACTTCCTGTGGATCGGGGAGCGCACCCGTGACCCTGAGGGCGCCCACGTGGACTACTTCGCCCAGGTGCGCAACCCGCTGGGGGTGAAGCTGGGTCCGTCCGTCACCGGTGACGACGCGCTGCGCCTGCTGGACCGGCTGAACCCGACCGGGGAGCCGGGCCGGATCACGTTCATCACCCGGATGGGCGCGGGCACGGTGCGCGACGCGCTGCCCGCCCTGGTGGAGAAGGTCACCGCCGACGGTCGTCCGGTCACCTGGACCTGCGACCCGATGCACGGCAACACCATCACCGTCAACGGGTACAAGACCCGGCGTTTCTCCGACGTGGTCGACGAGGTCGCGGGTTTCTTCGAGGTCCACCGCGGGCTGGGCACCGTGCCCGGCGGCCTGCACGTCGAGCTGACCGGGGACGATGTCACCGAGGTGCTGGGCGGGTCGGAGCAGATCGACGCCGACGGCCTGGCTCGCCGCTACGAGACCCTGGTCGACCCGCGTCTGAACCACCAGCAGGGCTTGGAGCTGGCGTTCCAGGTGGTGGAGCTGCTCCGGGCGCACTGACGACGAGCCCAGCGTGGACGCAGTCAGTGCGAGGTGATCACCGCGCACCCTGTGGTGGCTACGGGGTCATGGCGCGACCCGGTTGGTGTACAGGGTGACGACTGTTCCCTTGGCTCTCAGCGAGCCGCCTGACGGGTCCTGACCAAGGACCAGCCCCCGTTGGCGACCGTCGACGCTGACCTCGAACCCAGCGTCGACGAGCCGCTGCCTCGCCTGGTCGACCATCATCAGCGTGACGTCGGGCACCGGGTACAGCTCAGGTCCCTTGGAGACGGTGACGGCGATGGTGTCGCCGCGGTGCAGTGAGGTGCCCGCCTCGGGGGTCTGGCTGAGGATCTCGCCGGTCGGCCGGTCCGACCAGACCTCGCTGATGTCCAGTTGCAGCGCGGCGTCGTCGAGCAGTGTCTCGACCTCGGAGACGGTGCGGTCGACCAGCTCGGGCACGATGACCGGGGCCGGTCCCTTCGACACGGTGAGCGTCACCGTGTCGCCGCGCATCGCCTGGGTGCCGCCCGTCGCGTCGCTGCCGTCGGGCAGCGTGGCGCTCAGCACCTCCCCGGCCGGGACGGTGTCGCTGTAGTCCTCCAGGGGCGGGTCGGCACTGACCAGGCCAGCCGCGGTGAGGGCCGCGACGGCGTCGGCGAGGTCCTTGCCGACCAGGCCGTCTGGTACCTGGATCCAGTCGGGGCCCTTGGACACCATGAGGGACACCTTGGCTCTGCGGTCCAGCCGGGTGCCTCTCTCCGGGTCGCTGGAGATCACCTTGCCCGGGGGCATCGTGGGGTGGAATGCCTCGGTGACCTGCGGTTCGAGATTGGCCTTGCGCAGGGCCGCCTCTGCGTCCGCCTGGTCCAGACCGACGACCATGGGGACCGTCGTCCTGGCTCCCGGGCCCTGTCCGAACCACCAGACGGTCCCACCGCCGCCCAGCACCAGCAGCGCGACGACACCGCTGACCAGCCAGACCAGCGCGCGGCGCCGACGGTCCTCCTCCAGGGATCCGGGCGGAGCGACGGCAGGTGGCTGGGCGTACGACAGCAGGTGGTCGGGGCCGACCTCGGGTCCGGGGCCAGGTGTCGGACCGAGCCCCAGTCCCAGCGGCAGGGCGACCGTGGGGTCGCGTCCTGAGTCCGGCGAGAAGACCGCGGTCGCCGGGCCGGGTGCTGGCACCTCCGGGGCGTTCGTCCGGCCGACGGTGCCTGCGTTGCGGGCCAGCGTGCCGAGGTCCAGGTTTACCCGCAGGTGCTTGATCATCGCCAGGGCCGCGGCGGCGTCGACCGGCCGGTCTGCCGGGGCGCGGGCGGCCAGCGCCCGCACCAGGTCGTCCACCTCGGCGGGCATCCAGCTGACCAGGTCGGACGGGGCGGGGATCTCGTGGTGCACGTGCTGGAAGGCGATCTGCACCGGGCTGGTGCCGGAGAACGGCTGGCACCCGGTGAGGACCTCGTAGAGCAGCACGCCGACCGCGTACACGTCGGTGCGGGCGTCGGCGGTGCCCACCGAGATGAGCTCGGGGGCCAGGTAGGCGGCGGTGCCCATGACGACGGACGCCCCGGTCGTCATCTCGGTGACCGCCCGGGCGAGGCCGAAGTCGGCCAGCTTGACCCGCCCGTCGGTGGCGATGAGCACGTTCTCCGGTTTCACGTCGCGGTGCACCAGCCCCGCGTGGTGGGCCGTGGCCAGGGCTTCGAGCACCTGCTCGACGAGGTCCAGCGCCTCGCCCAGCGGCAGCGCTTGACGGTCCACGAGCATCTGGCGCAGGTTGGTGCCGTCGACGTACTCCATCGCCAGGTAGGTGGTCCTGCCGTCGACCCCCTGGTCGAACACCTGGACCAGACCCGGGTGGACCAGCTTGGCCACGGTCCGGGCCTCGCGGCGGAACCGGGCGACGAAGTCGCCGTTCTGGGTGTCGGCCAGGTGCTGGTGCAGCACCTTGAGCGCGATCTCACGGTCCAGCCGCCTGTCCACCGCCAGGTAGACGGTCGCCATCCCGCCGCTGGCGATCCGGGAACGGACCTCGTACCGTCCGTCGACCACGTGCCCCAGCAAGGGGTCGGTCACAGTCGGCTCCACAGTCCCGGACTCTACGTCATCGGACGCGGCTGTAGGTGCCGATCGTGGTCCGCCTTGCGTCGGCGCGGGCGAATTCGCGGGCGCAGGACGGTGGGGGACGGTTCCTGCTGTGCTCACCTGAGAACCGGAGGACAGCAGGACCGGCGTACTGCCAGAGCCTGGGTAGGCTGGGCCCTCGTGAACGCTACGGACAGCGAAACGGTCGGTGCGGGTGCTGGTTCTTGGCTGACCGTTCCCGACCTGGCCGAGCGTCTCGGTCTGACGCTCGCGAAGGCGCGGCGGCTGGTCAGCGACCGTTACGTGCTGGGCACCCGGCGTGACGGGGTGCTCGTCGTACCCGCGGAGTTCCTGGTACCGGGGCACCTGGCCAACCCGGCCGCGCCCGGCGACCCGGCGTCGGCCCCAGCCTGGGTGGTGCTGGCGTCGCTGCCAGGCACCATCACCGTCCTGACCGACGTGGGGTTCTCCGACGACGAGGCGCTGGACTGGCTGTTCGCTCCCGACGACCAGCTCGGTACCACCCCGGTCGCGGCGCTGCGCGCCGGGCACAAGTCCGCGGTCCGCCGGCTGGCCCAGTCCCTGCTGTGAGGTGACGGTCGCGGTGTCAGGCCCGCCGGGCGACGGCGGCCTGGGCCAGGGTGCGCAGCGTGGAGGCGGCCGGGTCGGCCCAGCCCTGGTCGTCGATCAGCGCCAGGGCCTGGGCGGACAGGCGGGTGATCATCGCCTCGACGTCGGCCACCGCCCCGGTGGCCTCGATCGCCGCGGTGAGCCGGGCGACATCGGCGGCGGAGGCGTCGCGGTTGCCCAGGACCGTGCCGAGCAGCCGCAGGGTGGTCTCGTCGAAGGCGCCGCGGGCGCGGGCCGTCGCCCGGGCGACGATCACGGTCCGCTTGCCCTCGCGCAGGTCGTCGCCGATGGGCTTGCCGGTGACGTCCGGGTCGCCGAGCAGGCCGAGCAGGTCGTCGCGCAGCTGGAACGCCTCGCCCAGCGGCAGGCCGACCGCCCGGCAGACGGCGACCTGGTCGTCGTCGGCACCGGCCAGCAGCGCACCGATAACTAGCGGGTGCTCCACGGAGTAGCGGGCGGACTTGGCCCGGATCACCTGGCGGGCCCGGGCCTCGTCGTCGGTATCGGCGCCCCAGGGGCGGGCCTGGGAGAACATGTCCAGGTACTGGCCGAGCTCGACCTCGGCGCGCATCAGGTCGAACACGTCGCGGATGGCGTCGGCCCGCTCCTTGGGCTCGTCGCGCAGCGCGGCGGTCAGCGCAGCGTCGGAGGCCACCAGGGCCAGGTCGCCGAGCAGGACCGCCGCTGCATCGCCGAAGCGGCGCGGGTGGCCGGTCAGTCCCTGGTCCTGGTGCAGGGCGGCGAACGCCTGGTGCACCGCGGGTCGGCCCCGGCGGGTGTCGGAGTCGTCCATGACGTCGTCGTGGATCAGCGCGGCGGCCTGGAACAGCTCGTGGGCGGCCCCGATGCTGACCACGGCGGCGACCTGCGGGCTGTCCGGCTCGCCGCCGTGCACCCGCCAGCCCCAGTAGGTGAACGAGGCGCGCAGCCGCTTGCCGCCGTCGAGCATCTGGGCGAGGACGTCGACCATGGGCGCGGCGTCGGGTGCGACGGTGCCGACCAGGTCGCGCAGGGCCGCGGTCTGCTCGGCCAGGGCCTCGTCCACCGCCGCCCGGGGGTCCTCAGCCGTTGCCATCGGGCACCTGGGTCATGACTGAGCCTCCTATGGTGAGGGTGCGGACGGTGCCGTCGTCGAGGACTGCCATGTTAAGAACCTCGCCTTCGGCGCGGGAGAAGGTGGACAGGGCCGCGGCGCCGGCAGCCGGGGGGTCGGTCTGCTCGGCGAACCCGGCGGCCAGCAGCGGCTGCCGCGCGGTGTCGAGCAGCTCGGCGACGTCCATGGTGGTGCGGATGTTGAAGCTGATGTTCCAGAACCCGTCAGCCTGGGTGGCGCACGACACCAACAGCTCGGCGCCGGGCGGCAGCGGCAGCAGCTCGGTCGGGAACCCTGGGGGCGGTGCGTCGACCGGGCAGCCAGGATCACCCGGGGTCAGGAGCGCGGTGGGGGTGGGCCGCACCGGCGCGCTGGTGGGCGCCAACGAGGCCGGCTCGGACGTCGCGCACCCCGCTGACAGGGCCGTGACCAGGACAACCGCCAGCGCGGCGGTGACACCCGGTCGGTCAGCCATGACTCCAGCCTAGCTGTCTGTCGAACCGTCCCCAGCCCACGTCCGTGCACGGTCGTCCACAGAAAGGCCCGCGACGGTCCATAGGACGGGTCCCGTCGGCGGTGAGGTAGAGGCATGACGACGATCACCATCTCCCATCCCCGCGAGCTGCTGGCCCTGGTGCCCCACCAGATCGGGTTCGTGCCCGAGGACTCGGTCGTGGTGCTGAGCCTGCGCCGCCCGCGCGGCCGTCTCGGGCTGGTGGCCCGGGTCGACCTGGCCGGGCTCGCCGACCGCGTCGACGGTCCGCGCCTGGCGCACGGCCTGGTCAGGCACCTGGAACGCGACCACGCCCGCTCCGTCGTGCTCGTGGTCTACACCGCTGCCGACCCGCGCGGCGTCGACCACCCGGCCCACCAGGCCGTGCGGCGGCTGCGCCGGGTCGGGGAGGGCGCCTTCGGTCCGATACCGGCCTGGGCGGTGACCCGCACCGGGTACCTCAACCTCGACTGCGTCGGCGAGTGCTGCCCGCCGGGCGGACGGCCGCTGACCGAGCTGTCCAGCAGCGCCGTCGGGGTGCGGATGGTCGTGGCCGGCTCTGCGGTGGCCGACCGGCGTGAGGACGTGGCGACCATCGCCCCGGCCTCGGGCCAGGCGCGTCGGGCCGTGGCCCGGGTGTGCGCCCGCTGGGCGGCTCGTGGCGCCTGCGCGGCAACGGAAGGGGCGCTGCCGCTGGAGCGCTGGCGGACCGACAGCGTCCAGGCGTGGCGCGACGAGGTGGCCCGGGCCGCGGCCCGTCCCGGTACCGGGCACGGGTCACGCCTCGGCCGGGTCGAGGCGGGCCTGCGCGACGGACGGGTGCGTGACGCGGTACTCGCCGCGATGGTCCCGGGCAGCGGCGACCTGCCCGAACGGCTGGTGCGCGGAGTCCAGGCAGACCCGGAGGCCAGCCGCGCGCTGACCGCCGCCCTGGACCGGGTGTTCTCGCTACGCTCGACCGGCTCGGACAGGCAAGCCAGCTCGCTTGCCTCTCGCCTCGACCGGGCGCACCGGCCGTCCGCCGCGGCGCCACCCCCGCGGCCGTCCGACGCCTGTGTGCGCGTCCTGGAGGGCGTGGTGGCGCACGGTCGTCGTGACCACCAGGCCCCGGCGCTGACCCTGCTGGCGCTGGCTGCCTGGTGGGCGGGGGAGGGTGCCCGCGCGAACCTGCTGCTGAGCAGGGCGTTGCACGACGATCCGGACCACCAGCTGGCCCTGCTGCTGGCTCAGGCGACCGCGGCTGGCGTGGTTCCGGGCTGGGTCGTGGCCCGCCGATGACCAGCAACGAGAGGTCGGCGGGCGGCAGACCCCCGCGCATCGGTACAATACGAGTTCGTCCAGCGGCTCAGCGAGCCGATTGACTGGTTGCCGAAAGGTCCCCTGTGCCCTCCAAGACTTCAGTCTCCATGCCCGCAGACGAGTCCGCTGTCGACCAGTCCACCGAGGATTCCGCCGTCCCCGAGCCCCGGCGGCCCTCACGACGCCCCAAGGCCCGCAAGACCGCTGCCGCCGCTCCCAGCGCCGGTCAGGACGCCGACTCGCCGTCCGGTACCGCCGGGTCGGGCCCGGCGAAGGCCAGCACCAGGACTCGTACCGCCAGGACCACCAAGGCCAGGACCACCGCCAAGGCCGACGCTGCCGAGCCGACGCAGGCCCCGGCCGAGAGCGCACCGGCCAGGCGGAGCAGGGCCAAGGCCAAGTCCGAACCGGCTCCGGTCGAGACGGAGGACGTCGTCGAGGACGAGGACGCCGAGCCGAACGAGGTCGAAGACCTCACCGATATCGAGGAGGTCGATGTCGAGGCGGAGGTCGGCGATGTCGTCGGCGACGACGTCTCGGGCGACGACGAGCCGACCGACGAGCCGGACGAGTCCGACGACCCGGACGACACCAAGACCGCCAAGCCGACGAAGGCCAAGGGCCCCGCCGTTGTCGAGGAGCCCGAGCCGGAGGACTCCGGCTTCGTCTTCTCCGACGCCGACGACGACGACGCCCCTGCCCAGCAGGTCGTCACCGCCGGTGCCACCGCCGACCCGGTGAAGGACTACCTCAAGCAGATCGGCAAGGTCGCGCTGCTCAACGCCGAGCAGGAGGTCGAGCTGGCCAAGCGGATCGAGGCGGGCCTGTTCGCCGAGGAGAAGCTGGCCAAGGAGCGCGACGAGCTGGTCGGCAAGCTGCGCCGCGAGCTGGAGTGGATCGCCCAGGACGGCCGCCGCGCCAAGAACCACCTGCTGGAGGCCAACCTGCGCCTGGTGGTCTCCCTGGCCAAGCGGTACACCGGCCGGGGGATGCTGTTCCTGGACCTCATCCAGGAGGGCAACCTGGGCCTGATCCGCGCGGTGGAGAAGTTCGACTACACCAAGGGCTACAAGTTCTCCACCTACGCCACCTGGTGGATCCGCCAGGCCATCACCCGCGCCATGGCCGACCAGGCCCGGACCATCCGGATCCCGGTGCACATGGTCGAGGTGATCAACAAGCTGGCGAGGGTGCAGCGTCAGATGCTGCAGGACCTGGGCCGCGAGCCCACCCCCGAAGAGCTGGCCAGAGAGCTGGACATGACCCCGGAGAAGGTCGTCGAGGTCCAGAAGTACGGCCGTGAGCCGATCTCCCTGGCCACGCCGCTGGGCGAGGACGGCGACAGCGAGTTCGGCGACCTCATCGAGGACTCCGAGGCCGTCGTGCCCGCCGACGCGGTCAGCTTCACCCTCCTGCAGGAGCAGCTGCACCAGGTGCTGGACACCCTGTCCGAGCGCGAGGCGGGCGTGGTGTCCATGCGCTTCGGCCTCACGGACGGTCAGCCCAAGACCCTGGACGAGATCGGCAAGGTGTACGGCGTCACCCGGGAACGGATCCGCCAGATCGAGTCCAAGACCATGTCCAAGCTGCGCCACCCGTCACGCTCCCAGGTGCTGCGCGACTACCTGGACTGAGACCTGTGCCGTCTGAACTGCGTTCGTGCAGATCAAGTGCCCTGTTTGGGTGACTGACCCGCCAAGAGTACCCCCGAGCCCAGACGTGGTCGGCAGCGTACGTGACCGCGTCGACCGGCGAACGCCAACAGGTGGCGTTCTCGCCGGTCGGTCTGACTGTACGTCGGGGCTAGAGGTCTTCGAGGCGCTTGCGCCAGTAGCCTGGGCGCCTGCGTGCGTGCGCGTAGGCGACGACGATCACCTCGTCGTCGCGGACGAAGTAGATGATTCCGTAAGGGAAGACGTCGATGCTCTTTCGGCGAACCCGCGGGAGGCGACGCCCCCGGTACAGGGGCGGTGCGTCTGGCCACTGCCGGACGAAGGCGACGCCAGCAGCGATCTCGTCCGCGAGGCGGTCACCCAGACCAGGTTCCTGGTCGTCGTACCAGTCGAGGGCGGAGAAGAGCTCTTCGCGAGCAGCCGGGTGCTCTCTCCAGTGCAGGGTCACTTGCGTCGCGCTGCCATCCGGGCGCGGGCCATGGCCAGGGTCTCTTCGCCGTCGACGAGCGCGACCTTGCCGGTGAGGATCTCCTCGACCCGGTGGTCGACCTCCTCGTCCCAGGCGGCGTCGATCTCGGCCTGCTCGGACTCGTCGACATGCTGGAGAGCGAGTGCGGCGATCTCGCGCTCGTCGGCATCGAGCGCCCTGCCCGCTTCGATGTAGTCCGCCAACCGTGGTGTCATGCATCGAGTGTACGGCGGCACCCCGACATCAGACAGGGCCGTCTGGGCTTCAGCCGACCATGTCGGCCGTCCGCTTCTGGCTGGTCTATGGTGGGAGGGCAGATGCGGCATACCGGGCATCGGCAAGGGCAGGACCATCGGGTTTCACCGTCTAGGGGAAGGTGGGGACGTGCCAGGTTGGGTTGTGGCTGTGGACTTCGGGACGGTGAACACCGGAGCGGCGATCTGCCTGGGCGACGGGCGCACGGAGAAGGTCAAGCTGGACCCGAGCTCTGACACGATGCCCTCCGCGGTCGTCCTGACCGAGGGCCGCTGGAGAGTGGGCCAGGCAGCGCTCAACTCCCGCCGCACCCACCCCGACACGTTCATCAGCTCGCCCAAGGCCCGCCTGGGACAAGAACCGGTGGTCCTGGGCGACGATCTGGTCGAACCCGCCGCTATCGCGTCCCACGTGCTGGCGGCGGTGCGGGAACGGGCCATCCGCACCGCCGGCGGCACCGATCCCGACCGGCTGGTGCTGACCCACCCCGTGCGCTGGGGCCGGGCCCGTCTGGACGCCTTGCTCGAGGCCGCCCGCCTGGCCGGGTTCGCCACCGAGACCATCCGCCTGCTGCCCGAGCCCATCGCCGCTCTGCACGCCTACGTCTCACCCCGCTCCCTGCCGCCCGGGTCGCGGGTCGCCGTGGTCGACACCGGCGGAGGCACCTGCGACGTGGCGGTGCTCCAGACCACCGGCGACCCCACCCCGGGTAGAGACCTGCTGGTCGTGGCCCAGGAAGGCGACGACCGCCTGGGTGGCAACGACCTGGACGACCTGCTGTACCGATGGGTCCTGGCCCAGCTGGCAGCCTCGGGGCGCAACAGCGTCGTGACCGCGCTGCAGGACCCTCAGCACCTCGGAGCGGCCCTGACCCTGCTGGACGCGGTCCGCTCGGCAAAGCAGGACCTGTCCGAGCACACCACCGCCCCCATCGGCGTCGCCGTCGCGGGCCACGAGGCCACCTTGACCATCACCCGCGAAGAGTACGAGGGCCTGATCGCCGAACCCATGGCCCGCGCCGCTGCCCTCACCACCCGGGCCCTGTCCGCCTCGGGCACCACCGCCCTCGCCGGTCTGTACCTGACCGGTGGTACCGCCTACACCCCGGCCCTGTCCCGTGCCCTGCACCAGGTCACCGGCATCCTGACCGCCCCCATCGGCGACCCCAAGCTGGCCGTGGCCGTCGGCGCCCTCAAGACTCCCGCCGTCATGAATCCCGCCGGGCTGACTGCTCAAGCCCACCAGCCTGGGCAGCCGTCCATGGCTCCGACCACGGCCCAGGCGTCCCCGGTGCCTCCGCACCATGTCGGCAGCGGACCGACGCGAGACGTCCAGGCCCCCAGGCCGACAGAGCCGACCTCGCCCCAGCCGACTCCTCCAGCAGCGCAGCCGTACTCAGCCAGCGCACCCGGTCACGGCCCGGCTCCCGCGGCAGCCGCTCCCGGCCACGCAACCGGCCTGGGCCCACCGGCCAGCCCCTACCAGACGGCCCCTACGACCGTCCCGTCCTACGCGACCAGTGCGCCCTACGCACCGTCTTCGGCCTACGCGCCGTCCCCGACCTACGCCACAGGTTCGCCCTACACCCAAGGCCAGCCCACCAAGAAGCGGCCCCAGCTGGTCGCGGTCGTCGCCGTGCTCGCGGCGATCCTGCTCGTCGTCGGCGGCATCACGGTGGCCGTCTGGTTGCTGAACAGGCCCGGCGGAACCCCGGACGCCTCCAGCCCGTCGTCCGTCGACACACCGCCGCGGCCGACCCGCACACCCACCACACCGACCGACACACCTACTCCCACCGAGACCGGCTCCGGCACCATCACCGCGACGCGACCTCCGGGCTACCCCGCGCTGAACCCCGCCGACTTCTCCGACGAGTACTGCTCGGTCTGGCGCTCGACCGTCGGATCTTCGTCGGCACCAGACCGGTGGACCCCGGAAGGCTCCGTAGCGTTCCGCGACGGCTACACCCAGCTGGCGGCAGTCGCTCCCGCCGACGCCGAGATGTACCTCAGCACGATGGTCGACTTCTACACGCTCCTGGCCGACGCCCTCGACTCCACCAGTCCGACCAGGTCCGAGTCCTACGACGCTGTCATCGAGACGGACGAGCTGCGCCGCAACGCCGAGCTGATGCTCGCCGACTCCACGATCGCCGCCTGCCTGTTCTGACCGGTCAGCCCAGGTCAGAGGGTCCTACAGAGCGGCTCCGGCGCTGTCGGTCAGCAGGCGGTCCGTCTCGTCGTGGATGTGCGTCGCGACGTCGGCGAACTGAGGGGCGTGCTTGCGGTAGTGGTGGGCGCAGAAGAACAGCTCGCCGCTGGGCAGCGTGACGCGGACATAGGCCTGCGCACCGCAGCGGTCGCAGCGGTCAGCAGCGGACAGGGGTGCCTTCTGGTCGGGCGTCATGGTCATCACATCGACATGGAACCACTGTTCGTCAGGATCTATGCCCCGTTCGGGGCCAGCTTCGCTGAACGCGTACCTCCTTGTCGCGTCGGAGGCCGTGCCAGGTGGCCGTCCTCCGGGCTGGTCAGGAGTGCTCGGCGAAGATGACGCGCAGCATCCGCAGGTTGATGCGGACGAACCGGCCCGCCTGGACCAGCACGTTCTGACGGCGCCGGAGCGTGGCCGTGGTAGGCATCGGTGCGGTGGCGATGCGCTCGGCCTGGGCGGCACTGGCTGGCGAGAGGGCGCTGTCTGCCACGGGGGAACCTCCGTTGTCTGTCTGGGGCCGGGTCTGGGTCATTCGGGGATGAGGTACCAGAACGGCCGGGCCCTGGCCTTGTAGATGAACAGGAAGTGCAGCAGCACCTTGATCCAGTGGCCGGCCAGCCCGATCTCGCCGGACGTGCCCTTGGTGTCCCGACCGGTCGCCGGGTGGGCCACCCAGTCCGGTACCACTGGATACATCGTCATCGCCGCGGCCGAGCCTTGGCGCAGGCCGGTCCCGGTCGAGGCGACGCAGGCCGCACCGAGCGTCGTCAGCGACGCGCCATGGGCCGTCGCGCACCCGCCAGTCTTGATCCGGTCGCGGACGGTCTCGGCCACGACGCGGGCCATGACGGCCGACGGCATCCCGGTGCGGGGCGGGGAAGGCGTGATCACGGTGCCCCTGGTGCTGGTGCGGGGACGGGAGATCTGGTGCGGCGGGGCGAACGCGATGCCCGGGGCGAAGATGTTCGGGTAGGCCGGAGACTCGTAGGTGTGCGGCCAGTCCGCGGCCGACCACTCTTCGTACGGTTTAGATGTGTAGTCGGCGTCCACCTTGAGGAATCCGGACGGCGCGAACATGGTCGCGGTAATATCGGTGCCGTCCCGGTCGAACGCCTTGAGGTCGGCGCCGCGGAAAGGCGGCAGCAGCATCGCGAAGTCGAACTCCAGCTCTCGTTCCACGCCGTCCAGCTGCTCGTAGCGCAGCCGACCGTCCATCACCTCGTGGACGTGGGCCTGGGGGATGGCCCGCACGCCGCGCTCGCGGAACAGCGACTCGGCCCACATCTGACTGGACTGGCCAAAACCTCCCACGATGAAACGCATCCCGTCCACGCCGAAGTCGCCCAGCTCGTGCTCGTTGGTCAGGTACACCACGTCGGCCATATCGCGCACGCCGCGGGCCCGCAGCACCTGCTCGACGTTGAAGACGTACTCGAAGGCCGCCCCTTCGCAGGTGCAGGTGCCGTGCCCGGTGCCGACGACCAGCCGCTGGCGCTGGCCGGCCTCCAGCCTGGCGATGGTCGCCTCCAGCGCCTGCGCGGCCATGACGGCATGCTTGGCGGTGCATACCGACTGGGAGTAGCCTTCCGGGCCCAGGCCCGGGGTGGCGTCGAAGTTCAGCTTTGGCCCGGTCGCGTTGATCAGGTAGTCGTAGGAGGTCCGTTCGACCTCGCCCTCGTGGCCGGGGTCGGTGCGGGTGTACTCGACCTGGGGTGCGGGGTCCTGCGCGGTGCCCTCGGGGAAGATCGTCGTGGCCAGACCCTGGTGGAACACCACCTTCTTGCGCCGGTAGACCGGTGCCAGCGGGATCAGCACCTGCTCGGGGCGCATCTTGCCGACGCCGACCCAGATGTTCGACGGGATCCAGTTCCAGCTTGCGCCCGGCGAGACGACGACGACATCGTGCTCGCGGGACAACCAGCGGCGTAGGTACAAGGCAGCGGTGTGCCCTGCGATCCCGGCGCCGAGAATGACGACTCGCGCCATTGTTTCTCACCCTTACACTATGTCTCATCGCCCTCCGTCGGTCGGAGGTCCGCTGCATACCGGTGATGACGCTAACACTGGTCCTCGGGTATCCGGTGGGACCTTTTCTGGTATCCGGTGGGACCTGTGTGAAGTATTGGTATGCCCGCTCTGGTCTTGGAGCGGTGATTCTCGGCCTCGACCGCAGCGGGTCAGCGCCGTCGGTCGGTGCGAGGTGGACCAGCCTGCCTCGATCAGGCGCGGTCCGGCATGGTGGGAGCGTCCCCCGGCGCCCGGGCAGCTACCATCGCGTCGTGACGACGACCTCCGCGCAGTCCGCCTACACCGCTCGGCACCTGTCGGTGCTCGAAGGGCTCGAAGCCGTGCGCAAGCGGCCGGGCATGTACGTGGGCACCACCGACTCGCGCGGTCTGATGCACTGCCTGTGGGAGATCATCGACAACGCGGTGGACGAGGCCCTGGCCGGGTTCTGCCAGAAGATCGAGGTCGTGCTCCACGCCGACTCCTCGGTGGAGGTGCGCGACGACGGCCGGGGCATCCCGGTGGACGTCGAGCCGCGCACCGGCCTGTCCGGGGTCGAGGTGGTGTTCACCAAGCTGCACGCCGGGTCGAAGTTCGGCGGCGGGTCCTACGGTGCTACCGGCGGGCTGCACGGGGTGGGCGCGTCGGTGGTCAACGCGCTGTCCGCCCGGCTGGACGTCGAGGTGGACCGGGGCGGCAAGACCTGGGCCATGAGCTTCCACCGTGGTGAGCCCGGGGTGTACGACGACCAGGCCGGACGCACCCCAGAGGCACCGTTCGACCCGTTCGTCTCCGGGTCGGAGCTGGCCGTGGTGGGCAAGGTGGCCAAGGCGAAGACCGGCACCCGGGTGCGCTACTGGGCCGACCGGGAGATCTTCCTGGCGGCGGCGTCGTTCTCCTACGACGAGCTGGTCACCCGGGCCCGGCAGACGGCCTTCCTGGTACCGGGCCTGGCCATCACCGTGCGTGACGAGCGTGGCCTGGTCGGCACGCCCGGCGAGCACGGGCCGCACAGCGAGACCCACCGCTACACCGGCGGCGTGGTCGACTTCGTCGAGCACCTGGCGACCGACGCCGCGGTCACCGACGTGTGGCACCTGACCGGCGAGGGCAGCTTCACCGAGACCGTGCCGGTGCTCGACGACCACGGCCACATGCGACCGGCCGAGGTGGAACGCACCTGCGCCGTCGACGTGGCGCTGCGCTGGGGCACCGGGTACGACACCGACGTGCGGACCTTCGTCAACGTCGTCGCCACCCCCAAGGGCGGCACCCACGCCGCCGGGTTCGAGGCCGGTCTGCTCAAGGCGGTGCGGGCCGCGGTGGCCGCCAACGCCCGGCGGCTGAAGATCTCCGCCAAGGACGCCGCGACCGAACGGATCGAGAAGGACGACGCCCTGGCCGGGCTGACCGCCGTGGTCACGGTCCGGCTGGCCGAACCGCAGTTCGAGGGCCAGACCAAGGAGGTGCTGGGCACCGCGGCGGTGCGCGGTATCGTCGCCAAGACCGTCGAGCTTGGGCTGCGTCAGGCGCTGGAGACGACGAAAGGGCGCGGCAAGACCCAGGCCGCGGCCCTGCTGGACAAGGTCGTGGGGGAGATGCGCACCCGGCTGTCGGCGCGCAAGGCCAAGGAGATCTCCCGGCGCAAGAACGCCCTGGAGTCGTCGTCGCTGCCGGCCAAGCTGGCCGACTGCCGCAGCGACGACGTGGACCGCTCCGAGCTGTTCATCGTCGAGGGCGACTCGGCGCTGGGTACCGCCAAGCTGGCCCGGTCCAGCGACCACCAGGCGCTGCTGCCGATCCGGGGCAAGATCCTCAACGTCCAGAAGGCGTCGGTCACCGATATGCTGAAGAACGCCGAGTGCGCCGCGATCATCCAGGTGATCGGTGCCGGGTCGGGTCGCACGTTCGAGCTGGAGGCGGCCCGGTACGGCAAGGTCATCATGATGACCGACGCGGACACCGACGGGGCGCATATCCGGACCCTGCTGCTCACCCTGTTCTTCCGCTACATGCGCCCCCTGGTGGAGCAGGGCCGGGTGTTCGCGGCCGTGCCGCCGCTGCACCGCATCGAGCTGCTCGGTTCTGGGGGCAAGCCCCGCGAGTACAGGTACACCTACTCCGAGGCCGAGCTGCAGGCCACGCTGAAGAAGCTGGACCGCTCTGGTCGGCGCTACTCCTCGGACATCCAGCGTTACAAGGGCCTGGGCGAGATGGACGCCGACCAGCTCGCGACCACGACCATGGACCCCCGGTACCGCACGCTGCGCCGGGTCACCGTGGCGGCCGCGGCCCAGGCCGAGCAGATGTTCGAGCTGCTCATGGGGTCGGAGGTGGCACCGCGGCGCGACTTCATCGTCGCCGGGGCGGGCGACCTCGACCCGACCCGGATCGACGCGTGACCCCGCACCGACGGGCGAGCCTGGGCAGCCGCGCGATGCTGACACATGGCACTAGGGTCGAACCATGACTGCCGTCCTCGACCTGAAGAACGTCACCATCCGTCGGAGCAGGACTAACATCCTGGACGCCGTGAGCTGGGCCGTGGACGACGGCCAGCGCTGGGTGGTGCTCGGTCGCAACGGGGCTGGGAAGACGACGCTGCTGCAGGTCGCCGCCGCACGGATGCACCCCAGCAAGGGCACCGCCGCGGTGCTCGGCGAACGCCTGGGCCGGGTGGACGTGGCCGAGCTGAAGACCCGGATCGGGCTGTGCTCGGCGGTGCTGGCCGAGGAGATCCCCGCTGCCGAGACCGTGCTCGACGTCGTCCTGACCGGCGCCTACGGGATGACCGGCCGCTGGCGGGAGACCTACGAGAACGTCGACGAGGCCCGCGCCCGGGACCTGCTCACCGCTTTCCGGGTGGACGCCCTGGCCGACCGGACGTTCGGCACCCTGTCCGAAGGGGAGCGCAAGCGGGTGCAGATCGCCCGGGCGCTGATGGCCGACCCGGAGCTGCTGCTGCTCGACGAACCAGGCGCCGGGCTGGACCTCGGCGGCCGCGAAGAGCTGGTCGGCGCCCTGGCCGAGCTGGCCGGTGACCCCCGGTCGCCGGTGCTGGTGCTGGTCACCCACCACGTCGAGGAGATCCCGCCCGGTTTTACTCACGTCCTGCTGCTGCGCGAGGGCCAGGTGCACGCCGCCGGTCCCCTGGACGAGGTGCTGACGGCGGAGAACCTCACCGGGGCGTTCGGGCTGCCGCTGCACCTGGACCACGTCGACGGCCGGTGGTCGGCGCGGGCCGTGCCCGTCGGCGCCCGTCAGCCGCGGCGCCGCGCCAAGCACTGACGGCGCACCGACTTGACGGCGCAGCTTGATGGCGCAACGACGACAAACTTGGGACGTTTGGCGGCGTCAGGGGCACTAGGATCGACCTAGTGCGCCACCGGGGCGTACGGAGGAGGTCGGGGCGTGGCCTGGTTGGTGTGGGTCGGCGTGGCGTTGCTGCTCGGTATCGCCGAGATGCTCCTGCTGACGCTGGTGCTGATCATGCTGGCGGGTGGCGCGCTGGCGGCGGCCCTGGCCGCGGCGCTCGGCGCCCCCTGGTGGGTGCAGATGCTGACCATGGCAGTCGTCTCGGCGATCCTGCTCACTGCTCTGCGGCCCTGGTTGCTGCGCAACTGGCGGCGGCGGACGCCCCTGGTGGAGACCAACGTCGCGGGTTACGTCGGCAGGACGGCCGTGGTGATCGTGCCCGTCGACGCGGCCGGTGGTCGGGTCAAGCTGACCGGGCAGGTCTGGACTGCCCGGACCGAGACCGGTGGTGTGCTGCCCGCCGGGGCCACGGTGAGAGTCGTCCAGATCGACGGTGCTACCGCCGTCGTCGTCCCGCTCGAAGCAGGCTGAGCCTTCAGTCCCGTCCAACGGAGGAACCTTCGTGACCGTATTTCAGATGTTCGGCTGGACCGTCCTGGTCCTGGTGATCCTCTTCGTCGTCGTGGCGCTGCTGCGCTCGGTGCGACAGGTATCGCAGGGCACGACGCAGATCATCGAGCGGCTGGGCCGCTACCGCAGGACCCTGGAACCGGGCCTGCACCTGCTGGTCCCGTTCATCGACCGGGTGCGGGCCACGGTGGACATGCGCGAGCAGGTCGTGCCGTTCCCGCCGCAGTCGGTGATCACCTCGGACAACCTCGTGGTGAGCATCGACACGGTGATCTACTTCCAGGTCACCCAGCCGGCCGCCGCGGTGTACGAGATCGCCAACTACATCCAGGCGATCGAGCAGCTGACCGTGACCACGCTGCGTAACATCATCGGCACCATGGACCTGGAGCAGACCCTGACCAGCCGTGACCAGATCAACGGTCGGCTGTCCGGGGTGCTGGACGAGGCCACGGGCCGCTGGGGCATCAAGGTGAACCGGGTCGAGCTCAAGGCGATCGACCCGCCGCCGTCGGTGCAGGGCTCCATGGAGCAGCAGATGCGCGCCGAGCGGGACCGTCGGGCCGCGATCCTCACGGCCGAGGGCACCAAGCAGTCCCAGATCCTCACCGCCGAGGGCGAGAAGCAGGCCGCTATCCTGCGGGCCGAAGGTACCGCCCAGGCGGCGATCCTCACGGCCGAGGGTGAGGCCAAGGCCATCCTGCAGGTCTTCGACGCGGTGCACCGCGGTGACGCCGACCCCAAGCTGTTGGCCTACCAGTACCTGCAGATGATGCCGAAGATCGCGGCCAGCCCGTCGAACAAGATGTGGTTCCTGCCGGCCGAGCTGTCCGGAGCGCTGGGCGTGCTGGCCAAGGCGTTCGGCGGCGAGGCCGGGCCGGACGTCGAGTCCCGGCCCGCGGGCTCGTCGCCGCTGAAGGCTGAAGACCTGGAGTCCACGCTGACCGACCCGCGCGAGGCCGTGGCCGAGGCGCGGCGCGAGTCGGCCGCCGCGACGGCGGACGCCACCAGTGCCGGCGTGCAGTCCGGGGTGCCGTTCGACCCGGCCGTCGAGGCGGGGCAGCGACCCGGCAGCCCGCCCGTCGCCCCGCAGGCTCCGCACGTCCCCACGACGGCGCCGATCCCGCCCACCATGCCCACCATGCCGCCCGCGATGCCGCCGACGCAGTACCCACCGGCACCGCCGCAGCCCTGATCGAGCCTCTCCGCCCCGAGGGGCGCATCGGTGATCCGGTGCTGCGGTGATCCGGCGGTCGTCGGCCGCCTCGCCTACCGTGGTTCCGGCGGTGTCTGCCTGTGGTCGTGCTGGCGCGCGTCCCGGCTGACAAGGAGTGTCCATGCTGGTCCGTCTGCTGCGTGAGCAGCTGCGTCCCTACGTCGGTGCGGTGGTCGTCCTGCTGGTGTTCCAGCTGGCCCAGGTCCTTGCCACCTTGTACCTGCCGAGCCTCAACGCCAGGATCATCGACCGGGGGGTCACCGAGGGGAACACCTCGCTGATCTGGAGCACCGGCTGGGTGATGCTCGCGGTCAGCCTGGGCCAGGTGCTGACGGCGGTCGCGGCGACCTATATCGGCGCCCGGACCGCGATGCGGTTCGGACGGGACCTGCGGCGTCGGGTGTTCGTGCACGTCACCGAGCTCTCCGCGCGGGAGGTGGCCCGGTTCGGCGCGCCGACGCTCATCACCCGCACCACCAACGACGTGCAGCAGGTCACCATGGTCGTGTACATGACCATGGTCTTCTCGCTGATGGCCCCGATCATGCTGGTCGGCGGTGCGGTCATGGCCATGCGGGAGGACGTGCCGCTGTCGGCCGTGCTGCTGGTCGTCATCCCGGTGCTGGCCGGGGCGATCGGCTTGGTGGTGCGCCAGATGGTGCCGTACTTCCGCCAGATGCAGGAGCGTATCGACAAGGTCAACGCGGTGCTGCGCGAGCAGATCGCCGGGATGCGGGTGATCCGGGCCTTCGTCCGGGAGTCGCGCGAGTCGCAGCGGTTCGGCCAGGCCAACGACGACCTGTACGAAGTGTCCCTGGGCGCCGGTCGGCTGATGGCGCTGATGTTCCCGCTGGTCATGCTCATCATGAACCTGTCCAGCCTGGCCATCATGTGGTTCGGCGGGCAGCGCATCGCCTCCGGTGGGATGGCGGTCGGCCAGCTGACCGCGTTCGTCACCTACGTGATGTACATCCTCATGGCGGTGATGTTCTCCTCGATGATGTTCGTCATGGTGCCCCGGGCCATGGTCGCCGCCGGGCGTATCGGCGAGGTCGTGGACACCGTGCCGACGGTGCTGCCTCCCCACGACCCAGTGGCACCCACCGGGCCGCGGGGCCTGGTCGAGCTGGTCGGCCTGGGGTTCCGCTACCCGGGGGCCGAGCACCCGGTGCTGGGCGGTATCACCCTGCGGGCCGAGCCGGGGCAGACCACCGCGGTGGTCGGCGCCACCGGTTCGGGCAAGACGACCCTGCTGAACCTGGTGCCCCGGCTGTACGACGCGACCGAGGGCACGGTGCGGGTCTCCGGCACCGACGTGCGCGACCTGGCGCCGGAGGTGCTCTGGAACCAGATCGGCCTCGTCCCGCAGCGGCCCTACCTGTTCTCCGGCACGGTGCGCTCCAACCTCCAGTACGGCAAGGAGGACGCCACCGACGACGAGCTGTGGCACGCCCTGGGGGTGGCTCAGGCGCGGGACTTCGTCGCGGCCCTGGACGGTGGGCTCGATGCCGAGATCACCCAGGGCGGCACCAACGTGTCCGGTGGGCAGCGGCAGCGGCTGGCGATCGCCCGGGCGCTGGTCCGTCGGCCGTCGATCTACCTGTTCGACGACTCGTTCTCCGCCCTGGACTACGCCACCGACGCCGCTCTGCGCCAGGCGCTGGCCCCCGAGACCCGGGAGGCGACGGTCATCATCGTGGCCCAGCGGGTCGCGACCATCCGGTACGCCGACCGGATCGTCGTGCTCGACGACGGCCAGGTCGTAGACTCCGGCACCCACGCCGAGCTCATGGCCAGCTCGGCGACCTACCAGGAGATCGTGTACTCCCAGCTGTCGGCTGCCGAGGCCGCGCAGTGAGGGCGGCCGGACGGTGAGCGAGACCAGAAGACCCCCGGTCCGCCGGCACGGCCCGATGGCCGGCATGATGCCGACCGAGAAGTCGATGGACTTCGTCGGCTCGGGTCGGCGGCTGATCCGCACGCTGCGGCCCGAACGGCTGCGGCTGACCGCTGTGGTCGGGCTGTCGGTCGGGTCGGTGGCGCTGTCGGTCGTCGGGCCGAAGCTGTTGGGGCGGGCGACGGACATCATCTTCGAAGGCGTCGTCGGCCGGCTGGTGGGACGACAGCTGGAGAACCCGGAGTTCGGCCAGCTGCTGCAGAGCAAGGGGGTCGACCCGTCCCAGGCCACTATCACCGACGTGAGCCAGGCGCTGTCGAGCCTGGGCGGCAACGAGGCCAAGCTGGGTGACATGCTGGGCGGGATGTCCCACGTCGTGGTGGGTCAGGGCGTGGACTTCGGCCGGCTGGCCGTGGTGCTCGCGGCGGTCGTCGCGGTGTATCTCGGGTCGTTCGTGTTCGGCTGGGTGGCCGGTCGGCTCACCGCCCTGGCGGTGCAGAACACCGCGCGGTCCCTGCGCAACGATGTCGAGGCCAAGCTGTCCCGGCTGCCGCTGAAGTACGTGGACGGCCAGCCCCGCGGTGAGCTGCTGTCCCGGGTGACCAACGACATCGACAACGTCGCCCAGTCGTTGCAGCAGACCCTGTCCCAGCTGATCACGGCGCTGCTCACCGTGCTGGGCGTGCTGGCGATGATGTTCTGGATCTCCCCGGTGCTGGCGCTGGTCGCGCTGGTGACGGTGCCGCTGTCCGGTGTCGTGGCGGCGTTCATCGGCAAGCAGGCGCAGCCCAGCTTCGTCGGCCAGTGGAAGCACACCGGCGAGGTCAACGCCCATATCGAGGAGATGTTCACCGGGCACACCCTGATCACCGTGTTCGGTCGGCGGGAGCAGGCGCAGCGGGTGTTCGACGAACGCAACGCGGCCCTGTACGCCTCGGCGTTCCGGGCGATGTTCGTCTCGGGCACCATGCAGCCGGTGATGGGTTTTATCGCCAATATCAACTACCTGATCGTGGCGGTCTTCGGCGGGCTGAAGGTCGCCTCGGGCACGATGACGCTGGGTGACGTGCAGGCTTTCATCCAGTACTCGCGGCAGTTCACCCAGCCGATCACCCAGATCGCGTCCATGGCGAACCTCATGCAGTCCGGGGTGGCCTCGGCCGAGCGGGTGTTCGAGCTGCTGGACGCCACCGAGCAGGATCGGGACCCCGACCCGGCGGCGACGGTGGTCGATGTGCGCGGCCGGGTCGTGTTCGACGACGTGTCGTTCAGCTACGACCCGGCCTGCCCGCTCATCGAGCACCTGGACCTGGTGGCCGAGCCTGGCCAGACCATCGCCATCGTCGGCCCGACCGGGGCGGGCAAGACCACCCTGGTGAACCTCGTCATGCGGTTCTACGAGGTCGACGCCGGGCGGATCACTCTCGACGGGGTGGACACCCGCACGCTGACCCGCGACCACCTGCGCCACCAGATCGGCATGGTGCTGCAGGACACCTGGCTGTACTCGGGCACCATCGCCGACAACATCGCCTACGGCGTGGACGGTGCCACCCGCGAGCAGGTGGTCGAAGCCGCCAAGGCCACGCACGTCGACCGTTTCGTGCGGCACCTGCCCGACGGGTACGACACGATCGTCGACGACGACGGCGGCACCGTCTCGGCCGGTGAGAAACAGCTGCTGACCATCACCCGGGCCTTCCTGGCGGACCGGGCGATCCTCATCCTGGACGAGGCCACCAGCTCGGTGGACACCCGCACGGAAGTCCTCGTGCAGCAGGCCATGGCGACACTGCGCGCGGGGCGTACGTCGTTCGTCATCGCCCACCGGCTGTCCACCATCCGCGACGCCGACACGATCCTCGTCATGGAGCACGGCCAGATCGTCGAGCAGGGTTCCCACGACCAGCTGCTGGCGGCCGGTGGCGTCTACGCCCGGCTGTACCGCAGCCAGTTCGCCGCCGCCGCGGCCGAGTTCGACTGATGCCTACCGGGATCGCGTATGCGGGCTGAGCCGTGCCCGGTCGCGTCGGCCGACGACCCGCGGCTGGGCGACTACGTCGGGCTGACCGATGTCGCCCTGCGTACCCGGACCGAACCCGCCGCCGGGCTGTACATCGCGGAGAGCTCGACGGTGCTGGGTCGGGCCCTGGCCGCCGGGCACCGGCCCCGGTCGGTGCTGTGCGCCCCGCGCTGGTTGGACGACGTCGTCGCCCTGCTGGCCAGTTCGGGCCTCACGGCGGCGGCCGGTGAGGTCGTGCCGGTGTACGTGGCGGACGAGCCGGTGCTGGAGTCCATCACCGGGTTCCACGTGCACCGGGGAGCGCTGGCCGCGATGCACCGTCCCGCGCTGCTGCCCGTCGCGGACGTCGTCGCGGACGCCCGTCGTGTGGTCGTCCTGGAAGACCTGGTCGACCACACCAACGTCGGCGCCGCGTTCCGGGCCTGCGCCGGGCTGGGCGTGGACGCGGTGCTGGTCACCCCGTCGTGCGCCGACCCGCTGTACCGCCGATCGGTTCGCGTGTCCATGGGCGCGGTGTTCGGTGTCCCGTGGACGCGCCTGCCCAGCTGGCCGGACCCCCCGGTTGAGCACTGTCCGACAACGGGGTCTGTGTCGCGACTACGGGGTCCGGGACCCCGTAGTCGCGACACAAACCCCGCTCGCGCTGAGCAGGTCGATGCTGGCGCCGAGCCGTCTGGTGGTGTCCAGCAGCTGCGCGACCTGGGCTTTACCGTCGTCGCCCTGGCCTTGGACGACGACGCCACCACCCTGGACGCTCTGGCAGCTGCCCTGCCCGAGCGTCTGGCCCTGGTCTTCGGCACCGAGGGTGACGGTCTGCGCCGCCGCACCGTGGCGGCCTGCGACCGGGTGGTCCGCATCCCTATGTCCGGCGGCATCGACTCCCTCAACGTCGCCTCAGCCGTCGCCGTCGCCGCCTGGGCCACCCGCCCAGGCTGACTGTTCGACTGAGCGACGGCCACCAGAGCGGTGGTAGCTCGGGGTGGGGCGCACTGTGCAGGCCACCGTGCTGGAGACAGAGACAGCTTAGATACCAGAGAAGAGTCTCCAGTCCGGGCCGCAGGTCTCGGCCTCTCTCTCGTTATTCTTCTCGGCGGCTGGCGGCCGACGGGTCGACCCGGGTGACGGTGCGCGCCTTGTCGATGCCCTTGTCGAAAGAAGCGATCTCGGGGGTCTGGGTGTTCTCGGCGTAGGCCACCAGGTAGGCGTCTGCGAAGTCCATGCGGTCGTCGGAGTAGAGGTCGAGGGCTCGCAGGATGAGCGACGGATGCTCGCAGACGACGGACTCCATCGCGACCAGGGCTCGCAGTGCAGCCGCGGTCGTCGGACGCGGAGCCTGGTAGAACGACTGCAGGACGTACACCGTCTCGGCGGCGATGACGTCGGTCAGGACGAGACTGGTCGCCTGGCTCAGGTACGCGGTGGCGTCACGACCCATCGTGGGCGGGTCCTGAGTCAGGTGCCGGACGATGACGTTGGTGTCGAGCAGCGTGCTCACGACGTTGGTTCCCCCTCGGTAGACCAACGATCATACGTCGTGCTGACCGGTTGGCGGCTCACGCCTGCCCACGTTCTCGTCGTGCCGTCTCCAGGACATCTGCCCAGGTGGCTCCCCGGCGGTCCTCTGGCACGGGGATGCTCCCGGCCAGGGCGAGGAAGTCGCGGCTCTTCTCGACCACCATCCTGCCGTCCGTGACCGTGAACAGGAGCTTGTCTCCAGCCGAGATGGACAGCGCCCGGCGCACCGGAGCCGGTAGCGTCACCTGTCCTTTCGATGTGACAGTCGCAATGCTTGACATGATGGCTCCTTACCTTTCACGCAGGACAAGGATACCAGGTGGTGTCTCTGACGGTCCCTGTCCAGGCGGTCCGGTCGGGCTACGGTGCGCCGTCGTCGCAGGCCGCTGCCTACTTGTCCCAGGGCTGATGACCTCGATGCCAAGGTCGGCGAAGTCGGAGGTGTTGTGGGTGGCGACGGGTGGACGCGATCCCCGACGCCGTGGTCGACCTGGCGATGAGGATGCTGCACCTGCCCCGCCACCTGGGCATCCACCCCGGTGGCATGGTGATGTGCGACCGCCCGGTGGTCGAGGTCTGCCCGGTGGAGTGGGCCCGTAAGCCGGGCCGCACCGTGCTGCAGTGGGACAAGGACGACTGCGCCGACGCTGGGCTGGTGAAGTTCGACCTGCTGGGCCTGGGGGCTCTGACCGCGCTGTACCACACCTTCGGGTACTGGGACACCCCTGGGTAACCAGCTGCACAAACCGGACATCTCAGGCAACGAGTTACTGGACCAACCTGGCATAGCCGATGAAAACCCTGAGTCGAAGATAGGTGACCACACCTGGTCAGCCGGTGCGTTGGAGGGTGACCTGGTAGCCCATGGCCTCCAGCTGTGCGACGGCGCGGTTGTCCCAGGGGTTGATGATCTCGATGCCGAGGTCGGCGAAGTCGGAGGTGTTGCGGGTAGCGACGGATGCACCTGCGACCTTGGCGATGGCGGCGATCTGGCCGTCTTCGGCGGCGGGCTCGTGCCCGGCGCGACGAGCCTCGGCCCGAAGGTGGGCGTGGGCTCGAGCGGCGTCGCAGTCGTAGGCCAGGACGCGAGGGTGCAGGTCGGCGAGCATCTGCTCGACCTGCTTCTCTACGACGGTCTTGCGGTGGCCGTCGGGCAGCAGCGCGACGCCGTACCGCAGCTCGTGGACGGTGGTGACCGCCATGTAGACGTCGAGCGCGTGGGCCGCCATCCAGCCCAGCACCCGACCGTCGGGGTCTGGTCGCAAGGTCTCGGACCAGACGTTGGTGTCGACGACGATCACAACGCGTCGACCTCGCGCGACGTACGGCGGACCGGGACGGGGAGCTCGATACCACCGTGCTGGTCGCGGAACGCTGCGGCGTGGTCGAGCCAGGCCAGCACCGGGTCAGGCTGGTCGGCCGCCACCGCATCGACCAAGATCGCGCGCACCTCTGCCTCCATCGACCGCCGGTGCTTCGCAGCCCGGACACGCAGAGCCTCCTTGACCGATCCAGGTAGGTTCCGCACCAACAGCTGGGACATCTCGCACCTCCGATATCAACGATAGCACCCCAGTTGGTCACCGTCTATGGCTCCGGGCTGAGGGAGACCGGAGCGATGCGTGTCTTCAGACGGCCAGGTCGCGGCGCCGGGGAGGGCGACGAGCAGGCGCAGCCGGGAGCGGCGGACGCCGGAGTCGGTGATGACCGGGGGGCGGGCGTCGACGAGCAGCCGGTCCAGCCGTCCAGGCGGTCCGGTCTGGCTACAGGTGGCGAACACGGTCAGGCGGTACCCGTCGACGTGGTGGCGCGCTGGTGCCGGTGGTCGGCCGGGCCGGTCCAAGGTCGGTAGCATCGTCAGCGGCGTCACTCCGGCCACCGACGGTCCGGCTCGTCACCCGTGCGCCTCACCGATGCGAGGAGTCCAGTCCCGTGCCCCAGTCCCTGAACCTCACCGTCGACGGCGTCGCGACCACGGTGGCAGCAGGCACGACCGGCACTACGACCGGCGCAGAGCTGTTCGCCGGGCGGCGTGACGTCGTCGTGATGCGGGTCGACGGCCAGCTGTGCGACCTGGCCGCTGTGGTGGCCGACGGGGCGCAGGTCGAGTCGGTCACCATCGACTCCCCGGACGGCCTGGCGGTGCTGCGGCACTCCGCGGCGCACGTCCTGGCGCAAGCCGTGCAGGAGGTGGACCCGCAGGCCAGACTCGGGATCGGGCCGCCGATCACCGACGGGTTCTACTACGACTTCGACGTGGCCACCCCCTTCACACCCGACGACCTGCGGGCCCTGGAGAAGACCATGGCGCGGATCGTCAAGGAGGGGCAGACGTTCCACCGGGTGGAGGTCACCGAAGCCCAGGCCCGCGAGCTTGAGGCATCTGAGCCGTACAAGCTGGAGCTCATCGGGCTCAAGGGCGAGGCAGACGACACCGACGGGGCGTCGGTCGAGGTCGGGCTGGGCGGGCTCACCGTGTACGAGAACCGGCGGCGCGACGGTTCGGTGGCCTGGCAGGACCTGTGCCGTGGCCCGCACCTGCCGTCGACCCGGCTGATCGGCAACGGGTTCCGGCTCACCCGGTCGGCGGCGGCATACTGGCGCGGGTCGGAGAAGAACCCGCAGCTGCAGCGGATCTACGGCACTGCCTGGGCCTCCAAGGACGACCTGCGGGCGCACCTGGACCGGATCGCCGAGGCCGAGCGCAGAGACCACCGCAAGCTGGGCAACGAGCTGGACCTGTTCAGCTTCCCCGAGGAGATCGGGTCGGGCCTGCCGGTGTTCCACCCCAAGGGCGGGATCGTCCGCATGGAGATGGAGGACTACGCGCGGCGGCGCCACCTGGCCGCCGGGTACTCCTTCGTGACGACCCCGCACATCACCAAGGCCCGGCTGTTCGAGACCTCCAAGCACCTTCAGTGGTACGCCGACGGGATGTACCCGCCGATGCAGCTCGACGAGGAGCGCGACGCCCAGGGCAACGTGCGCCGGGCCGCCCAGGACTACTACCTCAAGCCCATGAACTGCCCGATGCACAACCTGATCTACTCCTCACGGGGCCGGTCGTACCGCGAGCTGCCGCTGCGGCTGTTCGAGTTCGGGACGGTGTACCGGTACGAGAAGTCCGGGGTGGTGCACGGCCTGACCCGGGCCCGGGGGTTCACCCAGGACGACGCGCATATCTACACGACACGCGAGCAGATGCGCGACGAGCTGGCGTCGCTGCTGGACTTCGTCCTCGGCCTGCTGCGCGACTACGGGCTGGCGGACTTCTACCTGGAGCTGTCCACCCGCGACCCAGAAAAGTCCGTCGGCGACGAGGCGACATGGGCGGAAGCAACCGAGACCCTGCGCCAGGTGGCCACCGCGTCCGGCCTGGACCTGGTCGACGACCCGGGCGGTGCCGCGTTCTACGGCCCGAAGATCTCCGTGCAGGCCAAGGACGCCATCGGCCGCACCTGGCAGCTGTCCACCATCCAGCTGGACTTCTTCGAGCCCGAGCTGTTCGAGCTGGAGTACACCGCGGCCGACGGCACCCGGCAGCGGCCGGTCATGATCCACCGGGCGCTGTTCGGGTCGATCGAACGGTTCTTCGCCATCCTCCTCGAGCACTACGCGGGGGTGTTCCCGGTCTGGCTGGCCCCCGTGCAGGTATTGGCCGTGCCGGTGGCCGAACCGTTCGAGGCCCACCTGGCCGACGTCGTCGCGCGGCTGCGCGCCCAGGGGATCCGGGCCGAGACGGACCTCTCCGACGACCGGTTCGGCAAGAAGATCCGCAACGCCGCCACCGCCAAGGTGCCGTTCGTGCTCATCGCGGGGGAGCAGGACGTCGCCGCGGGTGCCGTGTCGTTCCGGTACCGCGACGGACGGCAGGACAACCAGGTGCCTGTCGCCGAGGCCGTGGAACGGATCGTCGCCGCGGTGCGCGACCGGGTGCAGGTATGACGATGCCCACGCCGACGGACCAGACGCCCGACGAGCCTGTGCTGCCAGAAGGGCCGCCCGGGCTGGCCGGAGACCCCGACGGGATGCAGCGGCTGTGGGTGCCGCACCGGATGGTCTACCTCGGCGGGGCCGACAAGCCCTCCGACGACGGTCCCGGCCCCGGCTGCCCCTTCTGCCGGGTGCAGACCCAGGACGACGCGACCGCGCTCGTCGTGGCCCGGGGCGAGCGGGCGTTCGTCGTGCTCAACCTGTACCCGTACAACTCCGGGCACCTGCTGGTCTGCCCGTACCGGCACGTCGCCGACTACGTGGCGCTGGACGACGACGAGACAGCCGAGGTCACGGCGCTGACCCGCACTGCGATCCGGGCCCTGACCCACGCCTACCAGCCGCACGGCTTCAACCTGGGCATGAACCAGGGCGCGGTCGCCGGGGCGGGTATCGCCGCGCACCTGCACCAGCACGTCGTGCCACGGTGGTCCGGGGACGCGAACTTCCTGCCGATCGTCGCCCGCACCCGGGCCCTGCCCGAGCTGCTGGCCGACGCCCGGTCCCGTCTGGCGCAGGCGTGGACTGCCGTGACTGGAGGCTGAGACGTGCTCGACCGTCTGCGTGGCGCAGCGACCCGCCTGTTCACCCCGCTGGCCCGGGTGCTGCTGCGCGCCGGGGTCAGCCCGGACGCCGTGACGATCACCGGGACGGTCGTCGTCGTGGCCGTGGCGCTGTGGGCCTTCCCGACCGGGCACCTGTTCGTCGGCGCCGCGGTGATCGGCGCGATGGTGCTCACCGACACCCTGGACGGGATCATGGCGCGGGCCTCGGGCCGCTCCGGGCCGTGGGGGGCGTTCCTGGACTCCACCCTGGACCGGTTCGCCGACGCCGCGATCTTCGCCGGGCTGGTGCTGTGGTTCGCCGGGCGCGGCGACGACCGGCTCACCATGGTCCTGGCCCTGGCCTGCCTGGTGCTCGGGTCGGTCGTGCCCTACGCCCGGGCACGGGCCGAAGGGGTCGGCCTGACCGCCAGGGTCGGCATCGCCGAACGGGCCGACCGGCTGGCTGTCGCGCTGCTCAGTACCGGTCTGGTCGGGCTGGGCCTGCCGCTGGTGGTGCTCACGGTGGCGCTCGGGCTGCTGGCCGTGGCCTCCGCGGTCACCGTCGTCCAGCGGATGGCCACGGTGCACCAGCAGGCCAAGGCGCTGCCGGAACCGGAGGAGCCGTGATCGCCGCCAGGCTGCTCGCCCTGGCCTTCCGCTGGGCGCCCCGGCTGCCCGAACCGCTGGTCCGGGCCCTGGCCGCGGGGGTCGCCGATATCGCCTGGCTGCTGCGCGGCAAGGGCGTCCGCAGGCTGGAGGCCAATCTGGCCCGGGTCCGGCCCGGCCTCACCTGGGGGGGCCTGCTCCGGCTGTCGCACGCGGGGATGCGGTCGTACCTGCGCTACTACGCCGAGATGCTGGTCCAGTCCGGGTGGACCGAGGCCCAGGTCGACGCCCGGGTCAGCATCGTCAACGCAGCCTGGGCCCAAGAGGTGTTCGCGGAGGGCCGGTCCGTCGTGGCGGCGCTAGGGCACCTGGGCAACTGGGACCTGGCCGGGACCTGGGCCTGCCGCCACCTGGCACCGATCACCACCGTCGCCGAACGGCTGGAACCGGAGCGGGTGTTCCAGGACTATCTCACCCTGCGCCAGAACGCCGGTATGCGGATCGTGCCCCTGGGGCGCGGCGAGGGCGGTCAGGCCTTCCGGGCGCTGGCCCGGGACGTGCGGGCGGGCGGGCGGTTCCTCCCGCTGCTGGCCGACCGGGACCTGTCGCACAGCGGCGTCGAGGTCCAGCTGTTCGGGCACCCGGCGCGGGTGGCCCCCGGGCCCGCGGCACTGACCAGCGGCGGCCGGGCGCCGTTGTGCGTCGTGTCGATCACCTACGAACGGCTGCACGGGGAGCGGCGCCGCCGGGCCGGGTCCCCCTGGGGGATCCAGGTGGCCTTCTCCGACCCGATCGTGGTGGACGACGCGCTGACCGGGCGGGACCGGGTCCGGGCGGCCACCCAGGCCTGGGTGGACGTGCTGGCGCAGACCATCGCCGAGGCGCCGCAGGACTGGCACATGCTGCAGCGGCTGTTCGTCGCGGACCTCGACCCGGTCCGGGACGCCCAGGTCGCGGCCCAGGCTGACGGCACCCAGGCCGGGGGGGCGTGATGACGGTAGACCGGCCGCTGCGGGTCGGCGTGGTGTGCCCGTACTCGTTCGACCATCCCGGCGGCGTGCAGTTCCACGCCCGGGACCTGGCCGAGGCGCTGCTGGCCGACGGCCACCAGGTCTCCGTGCTGGCCCCCGCCGGGGACGGCACACCCGTACCGGAGTACCTGGTCCCCGCGGGCCGGGCGCTGGCCGTGCACTACAACGGGTCCGTCGCCCGGCTGGCCTTCGGGCCGGTCACCGCGGCCCGGGTGCGCAAGTGGCTGGCCACGGGCCAGTTCGACGTGCTGCACCTGCACGAGCCGGCCGTGCCCAGCCTGTCCATGCTGGCGCTGTGGATCGCGGAGGGCCCCGTGGTCGCGACCTTCCACTCGTCGTTGGTGCGGTCCCGGTCGCTGCAGATCGCCTACCCCTTCGTCCGGCAGTCGTTGGAGAAGATCACCGCGCGGATCGCGGTGTCCGAGGACGCCCGGCGCACCCTGGTCGAGCACCTCGGCGGCGATGCGGTGGTCATCCCAAACGGGGTGTACGTGGACCGGTTCGCGGCCGCCGCCCAGGACCCGGCCTGGACCGGCACCGCCGAGCGGCCGACCGTGGCCTTCCTCGGCCGTCTCGACGAGCCCCGCAAGGGCCTGAGCGTGCTGCTCAGTGCCGTGGCCCAGGTGCAGCGCACCATCCCGGGCATCCGGGTGCTGGTCGCCGGGGGCGGGGAGACCGGAGCCGACCAGGCCGCCGAGGCCGGACCCGAGGTGGCCGCCGCGGTCGAGCTGCTGGGCACCGTGACCGACGCCGAGAAGGCCCGTCTGCTGGCCTCGGCCGACGTGTACTGCGCCCCCCAGACCGGCGGGGAGAGCTTCGGCATCGTCCTGGTCGAGGCCATGGCGACCGACACCTGCGTCGTCGCCTCCGACCTGGGGGCGTTCCGCCGGGTGCTCGACGACGGCGCCGCCGGGGTGCTGTTCCGCAACGGCGACTCGGCCGACCTGGCCGCGACGCTGGTGCGGGTGCTGACCGACCGGGTCGGGGCCGCCGCCGCCCGGGCCCGGGCCGCCCAGGTGGTCCGTCGTTACGACTGGAGCGCCGTGACCAAGCAGGTGCTCGCCGTGTACGAGATGGCCCTGGCCGGCCGCGACGCGCCGGTCGGCGAAGACCCGTCGGTGCTCCGCCTGCTGCGCCGCGACCGGGGGGAGCCCCGATGAGACCCCTCGAAGTCTTCGCCGTGCTGTTCATCGTCCTGGCCCTGGTGCTCTGGGCGGTCTGGCTGCGGGCCTCGCGCCTGGACCGGCTGCACCGCAAGGTGGTCTCGGCCCGGGCCGTGGTCGCCGCCCAGCTGGTCCGACGGGCCACGGTCGCCGCCGAGCTGGCCACGTCCGGTCTGCTCGACCCGGTGAGCTCGGTGGTGCTGGGTGAGTCAGCCTGGCAGGCCCTGGCGGTCTCCACCACGGCGTCCACCACCGCCCCCGACACCCGGGCGGTGCTCGGCGACGCGGCGTCCGCCGTGCAACCAGGTCCCGGCCCGGCCGAGAGCGAGCTGACCGCGACCCTCACCGAGCTGCTGTCCGACGATCCGGAGGTCGACCGGCTGCGCGACGATCCGCTGGGTGCCGAGCTGCTCGACCAGCTGGCCGCCGCCTGGTACCGGGTGCAGCTGGCCCGGCGGATCCACAACGAGGCCGTGGCCCAGGCCCAGCGGGTGCGACGGGGCCGCCTGGTCCGCACCTTCCACCTGGCCGGGCACGCCGCGGAACCGAAGACGCTCGAGCTGGACGACTCCATGCCCCAGACTCTGAACGAGCAGAGCCGTACCTGAGCGCCGTCGCTACTATGGCCTGGCCGCAGCACCCGTGCGTGGCTGTCTACCGCCCCCCTTGTCGTGAAGAACGTCTGTTGTGAGGAACACCGAGAACATGAGCACTGGGACCACGCAGCCCACCGTCGGCACCGCCCGGGTCAAGCGAGGCATGGCCGAGATGCTCAAGGGCGGCGTCATCATGGACGTCGTCACCCCCGAGCAGGCGAAGATCGCCGAGGACGCCGGAGCCGTCGCCGTCATGGCCCTGGAACGGGTACCGGCCGATATCCGGGCCCAGGGTGGGGTGGCCCGGATGAGCGACCCGGACCTCATCGACCAGATCATCGCCACGGTATCGATCCCGGTGATGGCCAAGGCCCGGATCGGGCACTTCGTCGAGGCCCAGGTGCTGCAGTCGCTGGGGGTGGACTACGTCGACGAGTCCGAGGTGCTCACCCCGGCCGACTATGCCCACCACATCGACAAGTGGGCGTTCACCGTGCCGTTCGTGTGCGGGGCGACCAACCTGGGCGAGGCGCTGCGCCGGATCACCGAGGGCGCCGCGATGATCCGCTCCAAGGGCGAGGCCGGTACCGGTGACGTGTCCAACGCCACGACGCACATGCGGACGCTCCGCGACGAGATCCGCCGACTGACCGCGCTGCCGCCCGACGAGCTGTACCTGGCCGCCAAGGAGCTCGGAGCCCCCTACGAGCTGGTCGCCGAGGTAGCGCAGGCCGGTCGCCTCCCGGTGGTCCTGTTCACCGCGGGCGGGATCGCCACGCCCGCCGACGCGGCCATGATGATGCAGCTGGGTGCCGAGGGTGTGTTCGTCGGGTCGGGTATCTTCAAGTCCGGCGACCCGGCCGCCCGGGCTGCGGCGATCGTCAAGGCCACGACGTTCCACGACGACCCTGACGTCGTCGCGCAGGTCTCCCGGGGCCTGGGGGAGGCGATGGTCGGCATCAACGTCGACGACGTGCCGGCGCCGCACCGGTTGGCCGACCGGGGTTGGTGACCTCCCCCGGTGAGGGCGCCCCGGGCCCTCGTACCGCGGCGCTCGGGCGGCAGTGGCGTCGCGGGTCCGACGGGCGGCTGTTCCGCCGCGCGGCCCGGGTGATCCTGCTCGACCCGGACGACCGGGTGCTGCTGGTGCGCGGCCACGACGCGGACCAGCCCTCGCGCCGCTGGTGGTTCACCGTCGGCGGTGGCCTGGACGACGGTGAGACCGCCCAGGCGGCGGCGCTGCGCGAGCTGCGGGAGGAGACCGGTATCGAGCTGGCGGCCGGTGCGCTGGTCGGGCCGGTCTACACCCGGTCGGCGGTGTTCGACTTCGTCCGCGAGCACTGCCGCCAGGACGAGGCTCTGTTCTACGCCCGGGTCGGCTCCGGTACCAGGTTGAGCCGGTCCGGCTGGACGGACCTGGAGGGCGAGCTGCTGGACGACCTGCGCTGGTTCACCCTCGACGACCTCGCCCAGGTCACCGAAGAGGTGTTCCCCCAGGGACTGGTCGACCTGGTGCGGACCCTGCTGGACGGCTGGGACGGCGTGACCCGGCACCTGGACGAGACCTAAATACCCTGCCTGCCCGTCTGCTCAGTCTTGGTGCGGCAGCGCCGTCGACGTCGTCGGCTGTGACGGCAGTCCGTAGAGCGGGCGCCGACGGGTCTCGGTGCGGTCGGCCTGCGGTTCGGAGGCGATCTCGGACAGACCGTCGTGCAGCTTGCCGAGCAGATCAGCGGTCAGCGTCACGTCTTTGTTCAGCAGCCCGAGCTCGGCAGCCAGGGCGGCGGTCGATTCGATGGTCACGCTGACCAAGATACCTGGATAAAGGGGATGTTTCAGGCTTATACGCACCGGTGTGCCCCGTGCGCGGGACACAGTTTGGTCACGACGCTCGTGCGGTAGTCCGATCGGGTGGTGCCGCAGACCACGAGAAGCCTCCTGACAGCACGGCTTAGTATCGAAGCTTGTGAAACCCGTCGTCGGAGTCCTGGCCCTGCAGGGTGATGTGCCCGAGCACCTTGCCGCACTGCGGTCCGCGGGCGCCGACGCGGTACCGGTGCGCCGCCAGGCCGAGCTGGCCGCGCTCGACGGGATAGTGCTGCCCGGCGGGGAGTCCACGGCGATCGACCGGCTGCTGCGGGCCTTCGACCTGTTCGGGCCGCTGCGCGAGCGGCTGCGGGCCGGTCTGCCCGCCTACGGTTCGTGCGCCGGGATGGTCCTGCTCGCCGACCGGGTGCTCGACGGGACGGTCGACCAGCAGACCCTCGGCGGGCTGGACGTCACGGTCCGGCGCAACGCCTTCGGCCGCCAGGTGGACTCCTTCGAGACCGACCTGGACGTGGACCAGGTCCCCGGTCCGGTGCGCGCCGTGTTCATCCGGGCGCCGTGGGTGGAGGCGGTCGGACCGGCCGTCACGGTGCTGGCGCGGGCCTGTCTCCCGGCTCCCGGCACGCCGCGTGCCGCGAGCCGGGAGGCACGCCCTGCCGTGGAGGACGGGCCCGCCGCCGGTACCCCCGCCAGCGGGGCCGCCGGTAGGATCGTCGCGGTGCGCCAGGGGGTGCTGCTCGCGACGTCCTTCCATCCGGAGGTCACGGGCGACGACCGGGTGCACCGCCTGTTCGTGGACATGGTCCGCGGCAACCAGCCAAAGAGCCTTAGCAGACGCTAGACGGGAGCAGCACGTCCGATGTCCGGTCACTCCAAGTGGGCAACCACGAAGCACAAGAAGGCGCTGGTCGACGCCAAGCGCGGCAAGCTCTTCGCCAAGCTGATCAAGAACATCGAGGTGGCGGCCCGGACCGGCGGTGGTGATCCGGCCGGGAACCCGACCCTGTACGACGCTGTCCAGAAGGCCCGCAAGTCGTCGGTACCCGCCGACAACATCGACCGGGCCGTGAAACGTGGCTCCGGTGCCGAGGCGGGCGGCGCGGAGTACCAGTCGATCCTCTACGAGGGCTACGCCCCGGGCGGGGTCGCGGTGCTCGTGGAGTGCCTGACCGACAACCGGAACCGGGCCGCATCCGACGTCCGGGTGGCTTTCACCCGCAACGGTGGCGCCATGGCCGACCCCGGGTCGGTGGCCTACCTGTTCTCGCGCAAAGGTGTCGTCGTCGTGCCGAAAGAGGGCACGACCGAGGACGACGTCATGCTCGCCGTGCTGGACGCCGGGGCCGAAGAGGTGACGGACTCGGGGGAGTCGTTCGAGGTGCTGACCGAGGCGACCGACCTGGTCCCGGTCCGTCAGGCGCTGCAGGACGCCGGGATCGAGTACGACTCGGCCGATGTGGTGTTCTACCCGGCCACGGAGGTCGAGGTGGACGTCGAGGGGGCGCGCAAGGTCGTGCGCCTGGTGGACGCCCTGGAGGACTCCGACGACGTGCAGAGCGTGTACGCAAACTTCACGGCGTCCGACGCGGTGCTGGCCGCGCTGGAGGCCGAGGAGTAGGGCGCCGTCGCGCGGCCTGCTCGGCCGCCGCCCAGGTGCGCTGGGCCGCGGTGAGCGCGCCGGGCTCGCGCTGCGGGGCGCCGAGCGCCCCGGCCGGACGCCACAGGTGGCAGATGGCCAGGGCCAGGGCGTCGGCAGCGTCGGCGGGCCGGGGTCGTTCCGGCAGGTCCAGCAGCCGGGCTACCATCGTCTGGACCTGGGCCTTGTGCGCCGCACCGGTGCCGGTGACCGCGGCCTTCACCTCGCTGGGGGTGTGCGCCGCGACCGGGATGCGGCGGCGGGCGGCGGCGAGCATGGCGATCCCTGCCACCTGGGCGGTGCCCGTCACGGTGTGCATGTTGTGCTGGGCGAACACCCGTTCCACGGCCACGGTGTCCGGAGCGTGCCGCTCCAGCCACTCGTCGATCGTCTCGGCGATGACGAGCAGGCGCTGGTCGACGCCGAGCGCCGGGTCGGACCGGGCCAGGCCGACGGCGACCAGCCGCACGCGGCGGCCCGGCAGGGAGTCCACGACGCCGAGCCCGCACCGGGTCAGGCCGGGATCGACTCCGAGGACGCGCACAGGGGCTATCGTCGCAGCCGGGAGACGTGGAACCTGGTAGGTGTCCGGCGTGTCGGTCGTACAGGTGTTCGTCGCATGAGAAAGTGTCGTCGTCCAACAGTCGAGAGGAGTCCAGCAGGTGATCGCATCGGTGCACGGTGAGGTGCTGTCCGTCGGCCTGGACACCGCGGTGGTCGAGGTCGGCGGGGTCGGGCTGGCGGTCCAGGCCACCCCGGCGACGCTGGCCGGGCTGCGGGTCGGCTCGTCGGCCCGGCTGGCGACGTCGCTGCTGGTCCGGGAGGACGCCCTGACCCTGTTCGGGTTTGCCGACGCCGACGAGCGGGAGGTGTTCGAGACCGTGCAGACCGTCACCGGGATCGGCCCGCGCCTGGCGCTGGCCATGCTGGCGGTGCACACCCCGGACGGGCTGCGCCGAGCCGTGGCCGACGAGGACCTGGCGGCGCTGCAGCGGGTCCCAGGCGTGGGCCGCAAGAGCGCCCAGCGGATCGTCCTAGAGCTCAAGGACCGGCTCGGCGCCCCGGCACGCCCGTCCGGGACCGTCGCGTCGGCGGCTCCGGACGACCGCCGGGGCCAGGTGGTCGAGGCGCTGACCGGGCTGGGCTGGCCGGAACGGGCCGCCGTCGCCGCGGTGGAGCAGGTGCTGGACGGTTCGACCGACCCGGTCGGGGCCGCCGAGGTCTCCGGGGTGCTGCGGGCCGCGCTGCGGACGCTGGGCGGTGCCCGTGGCTGACGACGTGGGCACAGAGGTCGGCACAGAGATGGGCACAGACGTCGGGCACCCGGATATCGGTTCGCTGGTCCGGCCGGGCGCGGACGAGGCGGAACGAGCCGCTGAGGCGGCGCTGCGGCCCCGGACCCTGCGGGAGTTCGTCGGTCAGCGGGTGGTCCGCGACCAGCTGTCCCTGGTGCTCGACGCGGCCCGGCGTCGCGGCCGGGCGCCGGACCACGTGCTGCTGGCCGGACCGCCCGGCCTGGGCAAGACCACCCTGGCGATGATCGTCGCCGCCGAGCTGGGCGCCTCGCTGCGGGTGACCAGCGGTCCGGCCATCCAGCACGCTGGTGACCTGGCCGCGGTGCTGTCCTCGCTCGACGAGGGCGAGGTGCTGTTCATCGACGAGATCCACCGGCTGGCCCGGGCGGCCGAAGAGCTGCTGTACGTGGCGATGGAGGACTTCCGGGTCGACGTCGTCGTGGGCAAGGGCGCCGGGGCGTCGGCCATCCCGTTGGCGCTGCCGCCGTTCACCGTGGTCGGCGCGACCACCCGGTCCGGGCTGCTGCCCGCGCCGCTGCGCGACCGCTTCGGCTTCACCGCCCACCTGGACTTCTACGATCCCGCCGAGCTGGTGCGGGTGCTGGTCCGCTCCGCCGGGCTGCTGGGGGTGCGGCTGGCCGACGAGGCGGCTCAGGAGATCGCCGGCCGGTCGCGCGGCACCCCCCGGATCGCCAACCGGCTGCTGCGGCGGGTGCGGGACTGGGCCGAGGTGCGCGGCGACGGCAGCTGTTCGCTGACCGCGGCCCGTGCGGCGCTGGAGGTCTACGAGGTCGACGTCCGGGGCCTGGACCGGCTCGACCGGGCGGTGCTCGACGCGCTGTGCCGCCGGTTCGGCGGGGGACCGGTCGGCCTGACCACGCTGGCCGTGACCGTCGGCGAGGAGCCAGAGACCGTGGAGACCGTCGCCGAGCCGTTCCTCGTCCGCGAGGGGTTCGTGGCCCGGACCCCGCGGGGCCGGGTGGCCACGACCGAGGCGTGGCGCCACCTGGGCCTGGCCCCGCCCGAGCCGGTCGGCACCACGCTGTTCGACTGACGAGCTGTTCGACTGACGACCGGGACAGCCTCGCCTGCGCACGGAATCGAGAGGCATGCCCTAGACTCGCCCCCGGTTGCCCCGACACGAAGGACACATATGCTCACCGGTCTGGCCCAAGAAGCCTCAGGCGGTAGCGGCGGCTTGGGCTTTATGTTCTGGGTCGTCCTCATCGGCGGCGGCGCGCTGCTGTGGACGACCTTCAGCCGCTCCCGCAAGCTGCAGCGCGGCCAGGTGGACGTGCGCAACAGCCTGGCCCCGGGCGACGAGGTGATGACCGGCTCCGGGCTGTACGGCACCGTGGTCTCGGCCGACGGCGATGTCATCGTGCTGGAGACCTCGCCCGGTGTGGAGCAGCGCTGGGCGCGGGCCGCGGTCGCGCGGAAGGTGGACCCGCTGCCGGAGGAGACAGACCCAGGGGCCGTTGAGGACGAACCGGAGTTCGACGAGTTCGAGGTCCCCGACGACCCGTCCAGCCTGGACCCTGACGACAAGAAGCCCTGACCTGACCGGGCCGGTCGCCGACCGCGCCCCGAACCCCCGAAGCCTACGAGGAAGCCCAGTACGTTGGCACCACCAGTTCGCCGGCAACGGCCGGTCCGTTCCCTCGTCGTCCTCGGCGTCGTGATCGTCGCGGTCTTCGGCTCCGTCCTGGCCGGTACTCGGTGGAGCGACGCCACCTCGACGCCGAAGCTGGCGCTGGACCTGGTGGGCGGCACCCAGCTGATCCTCCAGCCGATCCCCACCGAGACCACCGGTCGAGAGGTCACCTCCGACGATATCAACCAGGCGATCGCGGTGATCCGCCAGCGGGTGGACGCCTCGGGCGTCGCCGAGGCGGAGATCTCCAGCCAGGGCGGTAACAACATCGTCGTCTCGCTGCCGGGTACACCGTCGAGAGCCACCCTGGACCTGGTCACCACGTCGGCCAAGATGGAGTTCCGGCCGGTGCTCGTCTACACCCCGGTCGGGACACCCACGGACACGCCGTCGCCGACCGCCACCGACCCGGCAGAGACCGACCCGGCAGACGGCGAGCCTGCCGAGGACGGGACGGACCCCGCGACCGGCGAAGGCGGCGAGGGCACCGACCCCGCGACCGACGAGTCGACGGCTGAGCCGACCGAAGACCCGTCGCGTCCGGCCGAACCGTCGTCCCCCTCGGACGTCGCCTACTACGTCACCGCGCAGGTGCAGCAGGAGTTCGACGAGCTGGACTGCACCGTCCCGGAGAACCGCCTCGGGCGGGTCGGGAAGACCGACGCGGCGTTCGTCACCTGCGATGCCGATCCTGACAGCCTGAGCAAGTACATCCTCGGTCCGGTAGAGGTCGAGGGCGCCCGGATCGCCAAGGCCAGCTCGGGTCTGGAGACGCTGGCCAACGGCGTGGTAGGGACCCGGTGGGTGGTCAACCTCGAGTTCGACTCCAAGGGCACCAGCCAGTTCGGGGCGGTGAGCAAGCGTCTGCTCCCCCTGCCGGAGCCGACGAACCGGTTCGGCATCGTGCTGGACGGTCTGGTGGTCTCGGCACCGTCGATCAACGCGGAGATCCTCAACGGCAAGGCGGAGATCTCCGGCAGCTTCGACCGGACGTCCGCGGCCACGCTGGCCCAGCAGCTGAGGTTCGGCTCCCTGCCGGTCAGCTTCGAGAAGAAGAGCGAAGACCGGATCTCCGCCACCCTCGGCTCCGAACAGCTGCAGAAGGGTCTGATCGCGGGTCTGATCGGCCTGCTGCTGGTCGTGGTGTACTCCGTCGCGCAGTACCGGGTGCTCGGCCTGCTCACCGTCGGGTCGCTGGGGATCGCGGCCGTCAGCACCTACGGCTTTATCACGCTGCTGTCGTGGACGCAGGGCTACCGGCTGTCGCTGGCGGGGGTCGGTGGTCTGATCGTCGCGATCGGTATCACCGCCGACTCGTTCATCGTGTACTTCGAACGTATCCGGGACGAGCTGCGCGAGGGTCGCACCCTGGGCGCGGCGGTGGAGCACGGCTGGGCCCGGGCCCGGCGGACCATCCTGGCGTCGGACGCGGTGAACTTCCTGGCCGCGATCGTGCTGTACGTGGTGTCCGTCGGCGGGGTGCGCGGCTTCGCGTTCACCCTGGGCCTGACCACGCTGATCGACCTGGTCGTCGTGTTCGGCTTCACCCACCCGATGATGCAGATCATCGCCCGGCACCGGTTCTTCGCCGAGGGGCACGCGCTGTCCGGTCTGGACCCGCGTCGGCTCGGGGTGGCCCCGCGCTACGCCGGTCGAGGCCGGGTGTCGCGACCGGCCGCTGCCTCGGACGTGTCGGACGCTGACGAGCCGGACACGCTGGTGCCGGCGGGCCCGCCCGCTATGACGATCGCGGAGAGACGCGCCGCGGCCCGGCGAGCGGGTGCCGACCCGGCTGTCGATCCTTCCGACGACGAGGGGAGCGTGCGCTGATGGCACAGGGTTTCGGCGCCTGGGGCAACGACCTGTACACCGGTCGTCGCTCGTACCAGATCGTGGCGCACCGCCGGTGGTGGTACCTGCTCGGCCTGGCGACCGCGGTCGTCGCGCTGGTGCTGCTGCTGGTCAAGCCGGGCCTCAACCCGGGCATCGAGTTCAGCGGCGGTACCCAGCTGACCTTGTCGGACGTCGCTTCGCCCTCGCAGGACCGGGCCGTGTCCACGGTGCGCGGGGTGGTCCCGGACGCCTCGCCGAAGGTGGTCAACGTCGGCGAGCACGGGCTGCGCATCCAGATGTCCGAGCTCGACGACGCGGACGTCCCCGAGCTGGTCACCCGGCTGGCGGACGCCTTCAACGTCTCCGAGGACCAGATCTCCCACACCTTCATCGGTCCCACCTGGGGCAAGGACGTATCGAACAAGACGCTGACCGGTATCGGCTGGTTCCTGCTCTTTGTCACCGGCGTGATGACGGTGTACTTCCGCAACTGGCGGATGGCAGTCGGGGCGCTGGTCGCCCTGTTCCACAACCTGATCGTCACCGGTGGGGTGTACGCCGCGGTGGGCTGGGAAGTGACCCCGGCCACCGTCGTCGGGTTCCTCACCATCATGGGCTACTCGATCTACGACACGGTCGTGGTGTTCGACAAGGTCCGGGAGAACACCGCCGACACGCTGGTCCAGTCGCGCTACACCTATGCGGAGAAGGCGAACCTGGCGGTCAACCAGACCATGGTCCGGTCCATCAACACCTCCGTGGTCGCGCTGCTGCCGGTCGGGGCGATCCTGGCCGTCGGGGCCTTCATCCTGCACGCTGGCACCTTGCGCGATATCGCGCTGGCCCTGTTCGTCGGCATCGCGGTGGGCACGGTCTCGTCGATCTTCCTGGCCACGCCGATCACGGTGACGCTGCGCGAGCTGCGGCCGGACGTCAAGGCCCACAACCGCAAGGTGCTCGCCGCCCGCGCGACCGCCGCCGGTGCGGCCCCGGGCACGACCGACGACGCGCCGCCGCCGGTCAGGGTCGGCCAGCTCCACCCCGGTGCGCACCAGGGGCAGGCCGCCCAGCCGAGACGGAAGAAGCGATGACCCAGACCAGCCCCGTCCCACCCGGTCTGTCGGCCCGCATCGACGCCCTGCTGCGGCAGGTGCCGGACTTTCCCGAACCTGGGGTGGTGTTCCGCGATATCACCCCGCTGCTGGCCGACGCGGCGGCCTTCGCCGCGACCATCGCCGCGGTCGCCGCGACCCCGACCGTACCGGTCGACCTGGTGGTCGGGATCGAGTCGCGCGGGTTCGTGCTGGCGGCACCCGTCGCCACCCACCTCGGCGTCGGGCTGGCGCTGGTCCGCAAGGCGGGCAAGCTACCCGGGCCGACCGTCGCCGAGAGCTACACGCTGGAGTACGGCACCGCCACGGTCGAGGTACACCCGTTCACGGTGCCGGACGGTTCCCGGGTGCTGGTGGTCGACGACGTGCTCGCCACCGGCGGCACCGCGGCGGCTTCCGTGCGGCTGCTGGAACGGTGCGGTGCCGATGTCGTCCAGCTCACCTTCCTGGTCGAGCTGCTGGGGCTGGACGGTCGGGCCCAGCTGCCCGACGTCCCGGCCACAGCGCTGCTCGCCCTGCCGTAGCCACGGTCCACGACCACCGGACCGCGCCGGTGAGTACGCTGAACCAGCGGGACGTCCAGGGCTGCGTAGACTCAGACCTCCGGGAGCCGACCGGCGGGCGAGGGAGGTGCACAGATGGGCGAGCGAGCCGCTGACGACCTGTCTGTGCCGTCCGTCTCCGGCCCGGACACCCAGCAGACCGCGGCCGCGCGGGTCCGGTCTCGTCTCGCCCGGTTCGGCGGGCGGTCCACCGTCGCGTTCCCCGCGATCGAACCGGTCCTGGCGGCGGTGCGCGACAACCACCCGAAGGCCGACGTCGCGGTGATCGAGCAGGCCTTCGTCGTCGCCGAGCGGGCCCACCGGGGGCAGCTGCGCAAGAGCGGGGACCTGTACATCACCCACCCCATCGCCGTGGCGACGATCCTCGCCGAGCTGGGCATGACATCGTCCACCCTGGCCGCGGCGCTGCTGCACGACACGGTGGAGGACACCGACTACTCCCTGACCCAGCTGACCGAGGACTTCGGCGACGAGATCGCGATGCTCGTCGACGGGGTGACCAAGCTCGACAAGGTCACCTACGGCGACGCCGCCCAGGCCGAGACGGTACGCAAGATGGTCGTGGCCATGTCCCGCGATATCCGGGTGCTGGTCATCAAGCTGGCCGACCGGCTGCACAACTCCCGGACCCTGCAGTACGTCCCGGCGGCCTCGGCCCAGCGCACGGCTCACGAGACCCTGGAGATCTACGCCCCGCTGGCGCACCGCCTGGGCATGAACACCATCAAGTGGGAGCTGGAGGACCTGTCCTTCGCCACGCTCTACCCGAAGGTCTACGACGAGCTGGTGCACCTGGTCTCCGAACGGGCCCCGGCCCGGGAGGAGTACCTGGCGAAGGTACGCGACGAGGTGGTCGCCGACCTGCGCACCGCCAAGATCAAGGCCGTGGTGACCGGACGGCCCAAGCACTACTACTCGATCTACCAGAAGATGATCGTGCGGGGCCGTGACTTCGCGGACATCTACGACCTGGTCGGCGTCCGGGTCCTGGTCGACACCGTCCGTGACTGCTACGCGGCGCTGGGGGTGCTGCACGCGCACTGGAACCCGGTGCCGGGCCGGTTCAAGGACTACATCGCGATGCCGAAGTTCAACCTGTACCAGTCGCTGCACACGACGGTGATCGGGCCGGACGGCAAACCGGTGGAGATCCAGATCCGGACGCACGACATGCACCGGCGGGCCGAGTACGGCGTCGCGGCGCACTGGAAGTACAAGGAGAGCTCGAAGTCCACGCGTACCGACGAGGTGGACCTGTCCAGCGATATGGCCTGGTTGCGCCAGCTGGTCGACTGGCAGCGGGAGACAGCCGACCCGAGCGAGTTCCTGGACTCGCTGCGGTTCGAGATCGCCGGGTCGGAAGTCTACGTCTTCACCCCGAAGGGCGACGTCATCGCCCTGCCCCAGGGTTCCACCCCGGTGGACTTCGCCTACGCGGTGCACACCGAGGTCGGGCACCGCACCATGGGGGCGCGGGTCAACGGGCGGCTGGTGCCGCTGGACTCGGCCCTGGAGAACGGCGACGTGGTGGACGTGTTCACGTCCAAGTCGGAGACGGCGGGCCCCTCCCAGGACTGGCTGTCGTTCGTCAAGAGCCCCCGGGCGCGCAACAAGATCCGGCAGTGGTTCTCCAAGGAGCGCCGTGAGGAGGCGGTCGAGCGGGGCAAGAACGCCATCGCCAAGGCCATGCGCAAGCAGAACCTGCCGATCCAGCGGCTGCTGTCGCACGAGGCCCTGGTGGCGCTGGCCCAGGAGATGCGCTTCCCCGACGTCAGCGGGCTGTACGCGGCGATAGGCGAGCAGCAGGTCGCGGCGACCACCGTCGTGACCCGGCTGGTGTCGTCCATCGGGGGAGAACCAGCCCATGAGGAAGACCTGGCCGAGGTCGCCCGGCCCGGGGTGCGGCGCAGGCCCCGCGACGGTGACCCGGGTGTCACCGTCCGCGGCGTCGACGACGTGTGGGTCAAGCTGGCCAAGTGCTGCACCCCGGTGCCGGGAGACCCGATCGTCGGGTTCGTCACCCGCGGGTCGGGGGTGTCGGTGCACCGGACGGACTGCATCAACGTGGAGGGGCTGCGCCGCGAGCCCGAGCGCATCGTGGACGTCAAGTGGAGCCACACCAGCTCCCAGCTGTTCCTCGTGAAGATCCAGGTCGAGGCGCTGGACCGGGCCCGGCTGCTGTCCGACGTGGCCCGGGTGCTGTCCGACCACCACGTGAACATCCTCTCCGCGGCGGTCTCGACCTCGCGGGACCGGGTGGCGCTGTCCCGGTTCGAGTTCGAGATGGCCGAGCCGTCGCACCTGGCCTCGGTGCTGGCCGCCGTGCGCAAGGTCGAGGGCGTCTACGACGTGTACCGGATCACCGGCGCCAAGGCGGCTGCCGAACCTGTGGTCCGGGCCTGACTCACCAGTCCCCTAGGCGGGCGAGCACGGTGCGGGCGCGGCAGGCGCCGCGGCGGCGGGCGAGCCTGGTCAGCACGGCTGCCGGGTCGGCCCCCATATCGCACAGGGCGGTCAGGGTGGGCCAGAGCGGGTCGGCGCTGGGTTCGGGTCCGTCGACTCTGGGTTCGTCGGTACCGAGCACCAGGACCAGGTCCAGCAGGGTCCGGGTCGGGGTGGTCACCGGGCGCCTGCCGAGCACCTGGACGTCGGGGGCAGCCAGCTGGGCCTCGGAGCAACGCCGGTCCGGAGCCGGATCGACCCGACGGCCCGGCGGGACGAGCAGGTCCAGCCGCCAGGGCGGGTCACCACCCAGGTGCACCCAGGCGGCGCTGCGGCGGCCGACGACAGACTTCACAGGCAGCGGCCCGGGCAGCGCCTGGGCCCGGTGGTCGGCGGTCTCGACGATATCGGCGCGCAGCGCGCAGCCGCTGGTGAGCCTGCGGTAGCAGCCGTCGGCGAGCAGCCCCGCCCAGGTATCCGCCGGAACCTCGGTGGAACGCAGCAGGACGGGCGGCGGCGCGTCACGGTGTCTCAGATCGTGCAGCACGTCCACGAGGACGAGCCTGGCACAGCCGCCCGCCCGCCCGCCGACAGAGCTGTGGACGCAGCAGGACGGCGGGACGGTTCCGACAGGGGCAGGACGGTGGGGGCAGGGGCAGGACAGTAGGAACTGTCCCCACTGTCCTGCGGGGTCGTGGATATCTAGGGTGTGCCGGGTACGACGCGGGGCCACCAGTCGGCGGTGGGCGGCGTCCAGGTGTCGGGGTCGGCCGGTCGTTGCTCGCCGGAACGGATGTCCTTGACCTCGTCGGTCTCGCCGGGGAACCAGACGTAGGGGATACCGCGCCGGTCGGCGTGCGCGATCTGCTTGCCGAACTTGGCGGCGGTCGGTGCCACCTCTACCGGGATGCCGCGGGCCCGCAGCGCCAGGGCCACCCGGTCCGAGGCGTCGCGGTGGTCCTCGGACGTGACGGCGACGAGCACCGCCGACGGCACCGACCGGGTGGCGGTGACCAGGTCGGCCGACAGCAGCCGGGACACCAGCCGGGTCACCCCGACCGACAGCCCGACGCCCGGGTAGGTGCGCGTCCCGTCGGAGGCCAGGGTGTCGTACCGGCCGCCGGAGCAGATCGAGCCGAGCGGTTCGTGGCCGACGAGCACCGTCTCGTACACCGACCCGGTGTAGTAGTCCAGGCCGCGGGCGATCTTCAGATCGGCGACGACCGTGCCGGGTGCCCGTCGCGCGGCGGCGCCGACCAGTGCGGCCAGCTCGGCCAGACCTTGGTCCAGCAGTTCGTCAGACACGCCGTGCCGGGCGGCCAGCGCCGCGACGGCGTCGGTCACCGACTCGTCCTCGCCGTGCAGCCCGGCCAGCTCCAGGACCGCGGCGGCCTGGGTGGCGGAGGCCCCGGCCGCGGTACCGAGCAGCGCGGCGACGGCGTCCGGGCCGATCTTGTCCAGCTTGTCCACCGCGCGCAGCACCGGCTCCACCTCGGCCAGGCCCAGCCCGCGGGCGAAGCCCTCGACGACGCGCCGGTTGTTCACTGCGATCCGCACCGGTGGCACCCCGATATCGCGCAGCGCGGCGAACGCGTCGGCGATGACCAGCGGCAGCTCGACCTCGACGTGGTACGGCAGCGTGTCCGCACCGACGACGTCGATATCGGCCTGGGTGAACTCGCGGAACCGGCCGTCCTGCGGCCGTTCGCCGCGCCACACCTTCTGGATCTGGTACCGCCGGAACGGGAAGGTCAGACGCCCGGCGTTCTCCAGCACGTACCGGGCGAACGGCACGGTGAGGTCGAAGTGCAGGCCCAGCGTTCCCCGGTCGGCCGGGACGGGGTCACGGTCGAGGTCTTCGGCCTCCTGGAGGCGGCGCAGCAGGTACACCTCCTTGGACGTCTCGCCCTTGCGCAGCAGCTGGTCCAGAGGTTCGACGGCCCGGGTCTCGATCCCCGCGAAGCCGTGCAGCTCGAAGGTGCGGCGCAGCGCGTCGAGCACGTGCTGCTCCACCAGCCGACCGGTGGGGAGCCATTCGGGGAAACCAGACAGGGGGCGGGGACGGGCCATGCCTGAGATCCTGCCACCTCCCGCCCCGGTATCCCCGCCAGCGGGGCGGCAGGTGCCCACGACGCGAAGCCGTACCGCGCCTGGCCCGCGCACGGGATTAGACTGTCCCGGGCCGGGACACCCGACCGGCGAGCGGTCGACCCTGCTCGTCCGGGATTGGTCGACCGGGTACCGACGAAGGGTGCTGGCCCGGCGCGAGGAGGAGGACGGTGGGGAGCAAGAAGGCCCGCGAGCGCGAGTACGCTCGCCGCCGCTATGCCAAGCAGGTGGCCCGGATGACCAGGGCGCAGCAGCGTCGTCGTCGTTACCAGATGGTCGCGCTGATCACGGTGGGGGCGCTCGTGGTCGGCGGGGGCGTCACCGCGCTGCTGGTCACCCGCGACGACGGCGGACCTGCCGCGACGGACACGGCCACAGACCCGTTCCCCGTGGCCCCGATGCCGCCGCCGCCCGACCCGGCGCTGGCCGAGGGCCGGACCTGGTCGGGCACGATCGACCTCTACCAGGACGGGCTCTACCAGGACGGAGCCGAAGGCGACCCGACCGCCGGGACGCTCCAGGTCGAGCTCGACGGCGCAGCGGCGCCGCAGGCGGTCGCCAGCTTCGTCTACCTTGCCCAGACGGGCTTCTTCGACGGGCTGACCTGCCACCGGCTGGTCGACGCCGAGCAGTTCGCCGTCCTGCAGTGCGGCGATCCGGAAGGCAACGGTATGGGTGGGCCCGAGTACAGGTTCGGACCGATCGAGAACGCACCCGCGGACGACTTCTACCCGGCAGGCACCATCGCCATGGCCCGGGGGTCGGGTGACGGAGCGTCGATGGGGTCGCAGTTCTTCATCGTCTTCGCCGATACCGTGATCCCCTCCGACGCGGCCGGGGGGTACACGGTGTTCGGCCATATCACTTCGGGTCTGGACGTCGTGCAGCAGATTGCCGCGACTGGCATCCTGCCGGACAGCGAGTCGACGCCGGCCAGCCCCGTCACGATCCAGAAGGTGGAGACCCAGTGAGCCAGACCACCCCGCCGAGACCGGTCGAGACCTCGGAGCAGGAGACACCCGGCCTCGTCGGTGCTGCGCCGGTGCCGACCACGGCGCCTGTGCCGAAGCCGCGTCCGACCCCCGCCGCCCTGGCCGGGCGGCCCGGGCCGCGTCCCGGTGGGCCGCCACCCGCCCCCCCGGCGGCGGCGGCCCCCGCCCCGCCCCCGCCCGCCCGCGCGCCCCGCGCCGCCCGGCGCGGGGGGGGGGGGGGGGGGGGGGGGGGGGGGGGCCGGGCGGGGGGGGGGGGGGGGGGGGGGGGGGGGGGGGGGGGGGGGGGGGGTATTTGAAGTATGAGTGGGGAG
>Ga0099364_10000206_pt1 | contig 98740 bp, 89 predicted proteins | sample TergutTh196P3_FD_73070 | JGI IMG/M metagenome (GOLD analysis project Ga0099364, IMG submission 73070) | Microcerotermes parvus P3 segment gut microbial communities from Pointe-Noire, Republic of the Congo - Th196 P3 | ecosystem: Host-associated > Arthropoda: Insects > Digestive system > Gut ...
AATGCTAAACCATTAAAACTTATGCGGGCCCCGTCGGCGCCCACCCGCACCGCGTGCGCGCCCGGTTTGCAGCCGACCCCCGCCTAAACAAATTTCAATAGGCAAGCATTGCTGCCTTATTCAATGTGCCATCAATGGGGGCCTGCAATAATAACTCAAAGCAAAATTAAAATGAATAATTAAAAAATAATATGTATAAAACATAATTATTATTATTTAAAATATAATCCCCATTCCACCACTTCTGCAAACCCTGTCCTGTTACCTTGTTAACAGGCCGTCAGAGGGGCAGGCGGCGGGGCGGGGCAGCGAAAACATTTGCCGGATTCTCTGACGGAGGAGACCAACAGTGAAATTATACATATATCAACAGAGTAAATGCATGACCACTTATTACAATACCATTAGCTTTGAAAAAATAAGTGGTCATGAGACTCCGTAGTCAGACTCCCCTGCATGGTTTCGCTGCCCCGCCCCGCCGCCTGCCCCTCTGACGGTGTGTTACCAGGTCTTCTACCGGACTTGGTTTATTCCCTGTTTTCTGGTATAAAACAGTAACAAGGAGAAAAACATGGAAGCCCTGAAAAAAAATCCCGCATGGAAAAGCCGGCGCGGACCGGTGGTGTTGGTTATCATGGACGGTGTTGGCTATGGCAAATACCGGGAAGGCGATGCCGTTGCCGATTCGAAAATGGATCATTTAACGGCAATAAAGGCAAAAAGCCCCAATACCAGGCTTAAAGCCCACGGAACGGCGGTTGGACTGCCATCTGACGAAGATATGGGGAACAGCGAGGTGGGTCATAATGCTATGGGCTGCGGCAGGGTGTTCAATCAGGGGGCGGCGCTGGTGTCAAAGTCCATTGCAGCCGGGGCGATGTTTGAAGGTACTGCCTGGAAAGAAATTGTTGCCAATGTGAAAAACTCCCAGATTGACGGTCAAAGGCCGTCAACAATACATTTTATCGGGCTGTTTTCTGACGGAAATGTGCATAGCCATCTTGATCACCTTAAAGCAATGATAATCCAGGCAAAAAAAGATGGGGCTAAACGAGTGGTCGTTCATGTCCTGTTTGATGGCAGGGATGTGGGGGAAACGAGCGCGCTGGAATATGTTGATCCTTTTGAGGATTTTTTGAAAGAACTGAGCGACAGCAGCTTTGACGCAAAGATCGGATCGGGCGGCGGGCGTATGTGGATCACCATGGATCGATATGGTGCGGACTGGTCAATGGTAGACCGGGGCTGGCAGTGCCATGTACTGGGAACGGCACGGCAGTTCGCTTCAACACGGGAGGCGGTGGAGACCTACCGCAAGGAAATTCCCGGCATTATCGACCAGGACTTAAAAGAATTTGTAATTGCCAGGGATGGGAAACCAATCGGTACTATCGAAGACGGCGATTCGGTCGTGTACTTTAATTTCCGGGGAGATCGTGCGCTGGAAATGACTGCCGCATTTGAAGAAAACAATTTTGATAAATTTGACCGCAAGCGGCGCCCAAAAGTATGTTATGCAGGAATGATGGAATATGATGGCGACCTCCATGTCCCCAGCCGTTACCTTGTCAGCCCTCCGGCAATCGACCGAACGCTGGGCGAATACCTGGCGGCAACCGGCGTGCGGACTTTGGCGATTTCTGAAACCCAAAAATTCGGCCATGTTACCTATTTCTTTAACGGCAACCGCACCGGCAAGTTTGACGACAAGCTGGAAACATATATCGAGATAAAAAGTGATATCGTTCCTTTTGAACAGCGCCCCTGGATGAAATGCGCCGACATCGCCGATCAGGTTATTGAAGCAATCCATTCGGGCAAGTACGATTTTATCCGGCTCAACTTTCCCAACGGCGATATGGTAGGTCATACCGGCATTTATCAGGCAGTGGTCTGTTCCATGGAAGCCATGGACCTGCAGCTTGGCAGGATCGCCAAAGCGGTTGATGAATCAGGGGCTGTGATGCTCATTACCGCAGACCACGGCAACAGCGACGACATGTATGAGCATGACAAGAAAACAGGCGCAGTTTCATTGAAGAGCGACGGAACACCCAGGGCAAAAACTGCCCACAGCCTCAATCCCGTGCCGTGCATCATCTACGATCCCGAATATCAGGGCGAATACTCCAACGATCCAAAAGAAAACTGCCTGAATGAAGGTTTGGGAATTAGCTCCGTTGCCGCTACGTGCATACAGCTTTTGGGGTATGTACCGCCGGTAGATTACGATAAATCGGCTCTGATTGGCAAATAACAATTAACAGAGAACAAAGAGTAAAAAACTGAGAACGGAGAGGATTATTGAGGTGAAAACTGCAAAAACAGGAAAAGACAGCGGGCTTTCTCCGAAACGCCTGAAAAATATTGATGACTATTTACAGCGTATTGTGGATCAAGGCAAAACGGCAGGCGCTGCGGGAATGATTATCCGCCGTGATGTGCAAGCGTACTGTGCAAGTTTTGGCATGAAAGATTTGAAGAAAAAGACACCTCTGAAAAATGACGCTATTTATCAAATATGGTCAATGACAAAAACATTTACCGTTACCGCAGCAATGACCCTGTATGAAAAAGGGCTTTTCAGGCTGCATCAACCGATAGCAGATTTCCTCCCGGCATATAAAAATATGCAGGTTGCTGAAACGGATGAACGCGGTTTCACCCGGCTTGTTCCTGCCAAACGCCCGGTCACTTTTGAGCATCTGTTTACCATGACATCAGGCATCCCATATCCGGGCGGCGACAGTTTTTCAGGGCGGAAAATGGATGAAATCCATAAAAAATCAATGCGGGCTGCAGCAAAAGGAAAACCCTGGAATACCGCTAAAATGATTGACGAAGCTGCCAAAACGCCTCTGTGTTTTCATCCCGGGGATCAATGGCTGTATGGTTTTTCTCACGATATCCTGGGTAGACTCATTGAGGTGCTGTCCGGCAAAACACTCGGACAGTACTTTGCAGAAACGATATTCAAACCCCTTGGCATGAAGGATACCGCTTTTTATGTTCCCAGGGAAAAACAGATCCGCCTCGTTACACCGTACCGCCTTGGCTCCAAAGGACTCGTGGATCAAAAAGAACTGCACCGTGATTTTTCATCAACAAAACCCCCGGTTTTTGAATCGGGCGGCGGCGGCCTGTGTTCCACCATGGCTGACTGTGCCCGTTTTGCTCAGATGCTGCTTAACAACGGTAAGTTGGGAAATGAGCGGATCCTCTCCCGCAAGACCATAGAACTTATCCGGACGAATCATTGTGACCCTGGCATTTTGGCGCCTTCGTTTTTTTCCCACATGAGCGGTTACGGGTATGGTCTGGGAGTTCGTACCATGATGGATACTGCCAAAGCCGGGCTTAACGGTTCTGCTGGAGAATGGGCATGGGACGGCTATCTGGGTACATATTACCTTGTCGATCCTGCCGAGGAAATGACAGCGTTGTTTTTTATCCAGCTTGTTTCGGACATAAACAGTGATCTGCAGCGCGGATTTGTTCAAACCGTTTACGGGGCCATAGACGACTAATGGGGATTTGCGGCAGGCAGAATCCTTTCCGCGGGATCTGAGTATGCTCCGGCAAAACGCAGGGTAGGGTAAATACGGCTCCTCTCAATCGTTATGCGCAATTCTTCTGTTTTCACAGGAGCAAAACGACAAATTTTCCTGAAACCTACGGTTGTGCCCGAGTAAATTTTTTCCCAGTTATTTTCTGACGTTTTTGCATGGACAGAAAAAGCTTCAATGCGCTGGCTTTCCCGAACCTGCTCCCGTATATCAAGGTGTGTCAGTTTTTTCCTGTGTGACAGGGTAAAAGTAATTTCGGCCTGTTCGGATTCTTCGGCAGGCCGCCAATAGCTGTCATCATCACACAGTATATTTGCCGCAGGGAATGAGGGATTTTCCGTACCGGTACACACTGACGCTCCCTCCAGCAGGTTGTCATCAAAAATGTTTTTGATGGCCGCTCCCAGTTCTGCAAGCCGCATACAGTCCGCTTCATGAATGCGCCCTTCGCGGTTGGGAGGTATATTAAGCAGCAGCACGGCATTCCCTCCCGCTGCCGTTTCGTAAAAACGCAGCAGGGTTTCCAAAGGTTTCACCTGGTCATCTTCTTCGGGGTGGTAAAACCAGCCCGGGCGGATTGAGACATCCACTTCGGCCGGATACCAGATCAGATCTGTCTCACCCGCCAATTTTTCCCGGCTGCCCAAATCCTCTTCACGGACAGGCCGCTCCCGGAAGGCAGGGTCGTCTATATGCTGGGAATCGGCGGCGATTTTATGGACGCTGCTCATCCGGCGCGGAAGTACGCTCCATTCGGACGAACGGGTTTTCCCCGCTTCATTGCCGACCCAGCGCACATCCGGCCCCACAATGGAAATAACCGCATCCGGCTGATGGCGGCGGATTAGGGCATAGTAGCGATCCCAGTCGTAGAACTGTTTTTTCCCGTTTGACCCTTCACCGCAGGCCCCGTCAAACCAGAGAGAATAGAGTTTGCCGTAGCGTGTTAGAATTTCTTCAAGCTGCCCGCAGAAAAAATCATCGTATTGCCTGCCTGTACCATAACAGGGCTCATGTCGGTCCCATGGCGAAAGGTACATGCCCAGTTTCAGGCCGTATTTTTCACAAGAAGCGGCAAGCATAGCTGCTACATCTCTTGGAAAGGGGGAGGACATAACACTGTGCCTTGTAAAGGCTGTATCAAAAAGACAAAAACCGTCATGATGCTTTGCTGTGAGAATGCAGGCGCGGATGCCGGCGGACTTGAGTGCTGCGCACCATTGATCCGTATCAAGCCGTGATGGGTTGAACAGGGAAGGACTTTCCTGCCCTGTACCCCATTCGCGGTTGGTAAACGTATTGATTCCAAAGTGGAAGAAGGCCGTAAAGCCCAATTCCTGCCAGGCAATCTGCCGTTCATGCGGGCGTACCTGCACCAATGATGTACAATTCATATATTTCACTATAGAAAAAAGCACCTTGACTTGTAAGAGTGTTTTGTTTTATTTTCCCACTAGCCACTTGCCGGGAACCTCTATATATTTTAAGCATGAGCAGAAATATATGTCTCCACAATGGAACAGTACTGACCGGTTTTGCGGCAATGGAGCAATGCGCTGTACTGGTGGAAGACGGCATTATTACCGATGTGTTCTCTAACCGGCGCTTTGAACAGCGCCGATTTTCCTCCGATACTCTGATTGTTGACCTCAATGGCGAGTACATTGCCCCCGGATTCATAGATACTCATATCCACGGGATTGGCGGATTTGGCACCGAAGATTCATTTTATTGCAACGAAGATACCGCTGTTAAAACCGGCGAAGAGTCCGTGCTTGGTATGTCTCATTGTCTGGCAGAAAATGGTGTAACAGCATTCAATCCTACCCTTTACCCTGCCGAACGGGCTATAATGCTGCGTGCAATACGTGCGATATGCTCGGCTATGGGCAAGGAGAAAGGCGCACGGATCATGGGCCTCCACCTGGAAGGCCCGTTTCTTTCTCCTGCACGTTTAGGGGTACAAAAATCGGATACGCTGCAGCCGGTTAGCCTGGAACTCATGGAAGAATTATGGGAAGCATCCGGAGGACGTATTGTAAACATGACTGTCGCGCCGGAACTCAAGGGGATGAGGGAACTTGCCCTGTTCTGTATCAAAAAAGGAATTGTGTTGCAGGCCGGGCATACCGATGCAAATTACGAGAATATGGTCGAGGGGATGCAGGCAGGTATCCTCCATTCGACTCACCTGTTCAACGCCATGAGCAGTCTGCATCATCGTAACCCCAATGCTGTCGGCGCCATTTTAATCCACGGCGAGATGTCCTGTGAGATTATTGCCGATGGTTTTCACATGCACCCTGATTTACTGCCCCTGCTGCTCCGTAATAAACCCATAGACAAAATTGTCCAGGTCACCGACTGCCTCAGGCCAACGGGGCAGAAGGAAGGGCCCTTCCTTGCCAACGGAGAAAAAGTGGTTTTCCGTGACGGAGCATATCACCGTGTCAGCGATGATGCCATTGCCGGGTCGGGGAACACCCTGCTAAGGGGAATTAAAAACCTTACTGCCGGGGGTTATTCAATTCTGGACGCAGTTAAAACCGCATCGTTTAACCCGGCACAGATTATGCGCTATACACAACAGGGGGCAATCATCCCCGGCAAGCTGGCCGATATTACTGTGTTTGACAAAGATTTTAACATCCGTATGGTGATGATAAACGGGAAAATTATTACGAAATTTTAAAAAGGGAGAATTATGCGATTATTAATTCATAAAAACCATGAGGAAGCAAGTCTTTGGGCTGCCAATTACATTGCCGGCAGAATGAACGCTTATACCAGGACGGCAGAAAAACCTTTTGTGCTGGGGCTTCCCACCGGATCAAGCCCGCTGCTGATATATCGTGAGCTGATAAGGCAGGTACAGGAAGGACGGCTTACTTTTGCCGATGTACATACATTCAACATGGATGAGTATATCGGGCTGTCCGCCGATCACCCCCAGAGTTACCGTTATTATATGAAGGAAAACTTGTTTAACCATGTTGATATTGATCATGCAAATGTGCATCTGCTTGATGGTATGGCGAAGGATCCTCAGGAAGAGTGCCGTCTCTATGAGGAGGCAATTACCAGGTTGGGCGGCATTGATCTGTTCCTGGGCGGTATGGGCAGTGACGGGCACATCGCCTTTAACGAACCGGGCTCTTCCTTAACCTCAAGAACAAGGATAAAAACATTAACTGAAGAGACAAGGAACGCCAATGCCCGCTTCTTTGGCGGCGATCCGGCAAACGTACCGGCAACGGCACTGACTGTTGGTGTAGGCACGGTGATGGATGCGCGCGAAGTGCTGATCATCGTGACCGGCAGAAACAAGGCCCGCGCCCTTCATGCCGTGGTGGAAGAGGGCGTGAACCATAAATGGACGCTTTCCTGCCTGCAAATGCATCCGCGGGCGATCATTGTCTGCGACGAAGATGCCGTTGATGAATTGAAGGTAGGGACAGTCCGTTATTTTAAGGACATTGAACAGGATCATATATAAAGCAAGGTATATCACCGATCTTATGCAGATTGGATTGATGTAAACGGTCAATTTTTTCTTTTACTGTCTTATCATCACATATACCTTCTCTGATATACCTGTCCAGGACATTATAGCTAAACCCAAGGTTGTCTTCATCAGACAGACCTGAAAGCCCATCTTCAGGGGTTTTATCGATAAACATATCCGGCAAACCAAGTTCCCTGCCAACGGCTTTTACTTCGGTTACTGTCAGACGGGACAGAGGGCTAAAATCGCCGGCGCCGTCTCCGAATTTTGTCGAGTAGCCGACAAACCCTTCGCTGAGGTTGCCGGTATTGGCAACACGTCCGCCGGTAATGGCAGCCGCTGCGTACAATACTGTCATGCGAATCCGTGCCGGCGTATTAACCGCCGCTTGCCTGGAAACTTCCAGTCCGCCGTCATGCATTGATTCGGCAAACGAATCGTACATTTTTTTAATATTTATAACACAATGGTTAATGCCAAGATGCCTTACCAGTTCATGTGAAACATCAATATCCCGTTGCTCGCCCATCGGCATGAGAATCCCGTACACCCGGTCCGTGCCAAGAGCATGAACACATAATGCAGCGGCTACCGAGCTGTCTTTGCCGCCGCTAATCCCGACAATTGCGCATGCATCCTGACCGTTTTCATCAAAATAGGTACGTATCCATTGGATAATGGCATTGGTGGTTTTTGCTGCGTTGAACATAAATAACTCAATCCGCATCTACCTGAACTATGATTAATTCAACCCGGCGGTTCCTGTTCCGGGCATCCCAATCGCTCGTGGCATTCCTTGTGCCGCCAAGCGCGATGGTGATGATCTGTTCTTCGTTCACGCCTCTTGCTTTAAGCTGTTCGGCTACTGCATTTGCCCGTGCGGCGCTGAGAGTCATAAGAACTTCGGTCTCGGCAGGAGAAGCGGTAATGGGATTTGCATGACCTTCAATCCTGACCACACAATTGGGATTATCATGGAGTATGTGCGCTATCTCATTGAGAACCAGTTCGTTAAGCTGCTGTGCATCACGGTCAATGACGGCGTTATATATTCCGGTGTCAGCCCCAAAAAGAATATATTCAACTTCGCTGATCAATACATTCCTGACAATTTCGGCGGCAGGAATAGTCCTGATTATTTCAACGTATTCTGTTCCGGTAAATTCCTCATATTTGGTTCGGTGCCGCATGGGGAATTTATACCCGGCTGTCAGAGATACTCCCCACATATGCGGGTACCCGCCGCGGACCAGCGGCTCAATATGCCACCGGGGGGTCAGCGGTATTGTTACTCCGGCAGCCGCATCAGCCAGCACGGAACCGCGTGTTCTGGTCACATCATCGAATGGATTCGTTGATCCCTGCGATCCTCTGTACGATGCAAGCAAGCCTAAACCGCCTTGTATAAATATACTGGTAAGCCTTTCGGGATTAGACCCTAAACTTAGAAAATTCCAGCGTAGGTAGGCCTGCCCTTCAAGGGTGAATATATGATCATGTTCGGTACTGTAGCTTATGCCTGTTTTTACTCCTATCATCAAGGGAGGCGTAAGCCACAGCTTGGGGTCTATAAAAAGCTGGAAAGCTGTTCCATCCACCATCATACCGCCCATGCCAAACCCCGCATCCAGCGACCAAAAATCCCCTGCAGGGAAACCCGTCTGGGCATACAATCCGCCGGTAAATATTACCAATATAAGAAGCAACAAACCATGTTTTTTTAACAATTTCATACTCAAATAATAACAGGCATCATTGAAAACAACAAGATGGAGAATGAGTACCGGAATCTCTGTTTTTCCCGAAAACAAAGAGGGCTGGGACTATTTCGTTGTTTAATATTTCATATTCTCTTGTTTGTTTTTCGATATATCCATGAAATAAATCCCGATCCTCGGGATATTTGGCAGCCAGTTCCATACACCGCTTTGTTAAATTTTGCAATTCAATTCTGTATTCGCTTTCCAGTTCACCTGTTGTATCATCTGTAATTATTTCCAGCACCTGCATCCCGGCATTTTCTGCCTGTTGCAGTATATCGCATTTTCGTTGAATAACCGGATGATCATTGCTGTCATCCTCAATGCAGGCGTCGTTAATGATAATGATACCATTGTCCTTCAAATGAGGTTCCAGCTGCTTTAATGTATAATAATAATCGCCAAAAACCGGCCCTATTGCACCTAATATAATGACATTGTATGCTCCCAGAGTTGTTAATCTTTCCCGTATATCATGTGTCTCAAAAGTACAAATATTGTGAACGCAGTATTCTCTGGCTTTATCGTTTGAAAAAACGACAAAATCCTCAAGAGCGTCTATACCCAAACAGGTACATTGCAATGCCAAAGCCACCTGTATGGAAACAGCGCCCTTGCCGGAACCCAAATCAAGTACATATAAGTCTGTATAATGCTGTGTGTATCTCCTGATAATATCAATAATATCTTCGGGCGGAGTACCCATTTCCCAAAAGTCCTGTAAAATATACGGTAAATATTGAACCAGTTTTACATCAGAACCATCCAATGCAGTGATTATGCTTTCTTCAACCGATGTTTTTTTCATAAGTTACAATATTTTATAGCAGATAAGCGGGAATACGTAAACCTGTTTTTAACGCACCGGTAACAACCTGACAGAGGGGAGGGGGAGCAGAGGCTTTCACATGGTCAAGTATTCTGATATATTGAAAGTGAAATGAATTCAAAATTTAGATTCGGAAAAAAATTACAGCGGTTTTTTGTTGATTTTTTCACTTCGGGAAAGTATTCAAAACAAAAGGAATTCGGGATGTCCGACTACCTTATCCGTTATGTACTGCTCAATTTTATCAGTGTGGCGGGAGGAGCCATTCTTGTCGGGTTTATCGCGGTGCGATTCAGCGAAGGAAAATACAGCACTGTAGCCGCATGTTCGGTCATGCTCCTTATTGCCATATTAACAATTATTTTTTCCCGCATGAAAAAAATGCCGCAGATTGTTCCGGCCCTGATGCTCATGGGTTTTTACGGTATGTTGTGCATCATGGTTACCTGGCTGGGAGAAGCTCTGGGCATGAACTTCCTGTTTATATATATGTACCCCCTGACTACCATCATGCTACTGGGAATGCGCCTTGGCATTATCTTTTCGTCTGTTCTTCTTGGGATAATTTCTCTGCAAATGGGAATACCCGGCATGTCCCGCTACTCCTACGCTTTTACCATTCCCATCCACATGATTGTCACATACTTTCTCGTTTTCTCCGTAATGATTGTAGTCGAAATCACCCGTAAAACAAAGGATAGGCTGATAGATAACCAAAATTTACGGTTGCAGGAACTCAGGAAAGAAGCTGATGCGGCAAACCGAACAAAAAGCAACTTCCTTGCCAGTATGAGCCATGAAATTCGTACTCCCATGAATGCCATTTCCGGAATGTCAGAGTTGCTGTTACGAAGGGATCTGCCGGACGATGCCCGCACCGATGTGCAGGATATCAAACAGGCAGCTTCAAACCTTCTTTCAATCATCAACGATATTCTTGATATTTCGAAAATCGAGGCAGGTAAACTGGAAATAATGCCCCTAAACTACATGCTTTCATCTCTGATTAATGACGCAATCAACATTATCCGTTTGAAACTTGTGGAAAGACCAATCCGGTTTTATACCAATATCGACGGAAACATCCCTAATAATCTCATTGGCGATGAGGTACGGGTACGGCAGATATTTCTTAATCTCCTTTCCAATGCGGCAAAGTATACCCAAAAAGGGCAAATCAGCATGTCAATTGCCATAGACAAACAGGATCAGGAAACGGTATGGCTGCGGATTGTGATAACCGATACCGGACAGGGGATTAGACCGGAAGACCAGGAAAAACTATTCGGGGATTTTGTCCAGGTAGATACAAAAAAAAACCGGGCTGTTGAGGGTACGGGCCTGGGTCTTGCCATCACGAGAAAGCTTTGCCATGCCATGGGCGGAGATATTTTCGTACAAAGCGAACACGGCAAAGGCAGCGTATTTACCGTAACCATTCCTCAGGGATATTTACAGGGAGATTCCTTTGCTGGAGTACATGAGCCGGAACAAAAAAATGTACTGGTTTACGAAGGCAGGAAGATTTACGCCGATTCGGTATGCTGGGCGCTGCAAAATATGCATGTCCCCCACACCCTGGTATCAGCACAGGATGATTTTGCCGAAGCCCTGCAGCGTGAAGACTGGTTTTTTGTATTTTCCGGCTATGGCCTTTATAATAAAATCAAACCGGTAATGGAAAGCCTTCCTGTTGAAAAGAGACCGCCCCTTGCCCTCATGGTGGAGTGGGGGATTGAAGCGTATATTCCCAATGTCCGTTTTATTTCTTTGCCGGTACAGTCACTTTCCATTGCCAATACACTGAATGGTAAAGCAGACAGGCAGGACTTTTTTGAAGCCTCTGCATCGGGCGATGCATTGAGGTTCACTATTCCCTGTGCGCGGATTTTGGTTGTGGATGATATTGCCACTAACCTTAAGGTGGCTGAAGGCCTCCTTATGCCCTATAAAGCGGTGGTTGATACGAGCCTAAGCGGCATGGAAGCCCTGGAAAAGATTATACGCCGTGATTATGACATTGTATTCATGGATCACATGATGCCGGAAATGGATGGAATCGAAACAACTGAAAAAATCAGAGCCTGGGAACAGTCCGATCACTCACGAGCTGTCGGACCAATCCCCATAATCGCCCTTACAGCTAATGCCGTTTCGGGAATGCGGGAAATGTTTATCAGCAAAGGTTTCAGCGATTTCCTTGCTAAACCCATAGATGTTTCCAAACTTGACGAAATACTTGACAAGTGGATACCTAAAGAGAAGGTAAAAGGTAATGATCGGGGCTCGGGGCTCGGGGATCAGGGATCAGAGGAAAAAAGGGGGAAGTCTCCCGCCCCCGCTTCAGCGGGGGACATCCCCACAACGCTCCCGACTTTAACACCCCGGTCCCTGTCTATTCCCGGTATTGACACGAAAAAAGGCATTACCTTGGTCGGTGGAAAAGAAACAGTTTATTTACAGGTTCTGGCATTATTCTGCAATGACGCTGAACAACGGCTGCCGCTCTTGCAAACAGTGCCGGCAGCAGATGCCTTGACATTATTCGTTACCCAGATTCATGCATTGAAAAGCGCATCTGCCTCCATTGGCGCCGATGGAGTGTCGGTGCAGGCAGCAGAACTTGAAACTGCAGGAAAAGCCGGAGACTTGACGTTTATCGGAAAATCTTTACCTGCTTTTGCTAAAAATCTTGCAGAGTTGATAATAAATATTAAAAATTCACTGGAAAATGATCGAAATCCGCACATTTTTCACGAACTTGCTGCAGCGCTGCATTCCGAAAATTCCCTGGAAATTGACCGTATCCTTGACGAACTAAGTAATAAATCATTAGACTCAAAATTACGGGAACTTTTGGAAGAAATATCCGACTATGTATTAATGGCAGAATACCAGAAAGCAGGAGAAATTCTTGATAGTATAGAGTCAATGATTGCAGGAGTACAACCATGAAGCTAATACAAAAGAAAAATTCCGGTAAATTACATTTAGTTTCATTACTGTTTTTCATGTCAACTGCTCTCATGGTGGGATTGGCGGTAGTTGTATCTTTCTCAATAAATTTAATGGAAAATACAATGGTAGATGCCATCCAGGATCATCTGGTTTCGGCGGCACAGGCAGCTTCAGTTCTTCTTACCGTTGAAGATCTGGACTTGTTTCATACAGCAGAAGATATGGAAAGACCCGAATGGAATGAAATCAGAGCCATATTACAGAAATTTGCCGTAGACCACAGTGTACTGTACGTATACTATTGGCGGCTCTACGGAGAAGAGCAAATTCAATATATTATCGATAATGATGAAGACGAAGAGTACATGGTCACCCCGGAAATGTTCTTTGATATTGATGAAGATCCCGCAACTGCCGAAGCGGTTCCTTTTATCACAGCCGGAAATGTGTGGGCTACCGATCTGGGAGTCTATACATCATCATGGGACGGACTCATATCCGGTTTAGCCCCGGTTTTTAACAATGACGGTTCGATATACTGCGTCGCCGGTGTTGATTTAAGTGATGAAAAAATAATAGCCCAGCAAAACCTTATCAGGTTCATGCAGATATTCCTGATTTCCTCCCTGTTTTTATCGGTTCTTTCGGGAATTCTGGCCCTTCTGTCTTACCGTAAAAAAGCTCTGCAAAGCGAATTCGCAAATAAAACAAAAAGCCATTTCCTTGCAACCATGAGCCACGAAATCCGCACTCCTCTCAATGCGGTAATTGGTCTGTCGGAGATAGAACTCCAGGGTGATTTATCCGATAAAAGCAGGAATAACATCCAGCAGATATACATGTCAGGCACTTCCCTGCTTGGTATCATTAACGATGTTCTGGATATTTCAAAAATTGAATCCGGAGGTTTTGAACTTGTTCCGGTTGAGTATGATACCGTTTCGCTAATCGGGGGGACAATTAACCTTAACAAGGTCAGGATAGGATCCAAACCGATAACATTTCACCTGGAGATAGATGATAATTTTCCACGGATGCTTTATGGCGACGAAATTCGGATCAAGCAGATTTTAAACAATATCCTTTCAAACGCGATTAAATATACCGCTGAAGGAAGTGTTACACTAGAGGTAAAAAGTAAAATTGAAAATGTAAAAGAAAACAACCATGATGCTTCTAACCTCTTGCCTTTTAGCTCTTGCCTTATAACTTTTATTGTTACAGACACCGGTATGGGTATCCGCAAGGAGAATATTCCGAAACTCTTCACCGGCTACACCCAGTTTGATATTACAGCCAACAGAAAAATCGAAGGTACAGGTCTTGGTCTTGAGATAAGTAAAAAACTCGTTGAGATGATGAGAGGCTCGATAACCGTCGATAGCGAATACGGTAAAGGATCTGTTTTTACGGTTACCATTGTACAGAATCTTCCTGCAGGCAGTCTGTCGGGTATAGGGACCGAAACGGCTGTAAAACTGCGGCAATTGCAATATGTGGAGGAAGAAGAAAAGAAGCAAATCGATCGTACATGGATGCCCTACGGCAAGGTGCTGGTAGTTGACGATATGCCGGTAAACCTTCTGGTCGCGCAGGGGCTGCTTGAACCCTACGGTCTCCAGGTGGATGTCGCCGCTTCGGGACAGGAATCAATTAATAAAATAAAAGCAGGAAGATATGACCTGGTGTTCATGGATCATTTAATGCCCGAAATGGACGGCATTGAAGCAGTCCGTATTATCCGTGCATGGGAAAAAGAATTGGGGATAGACGACTCCGACACCCAAAATACAAACTCCCGGTCTCCGGTCCCCATAATAGCTCTCACGGCCAATGCCATGGCAGGAAACGTAGAGATGTTCCATTCCAAAGGTTTTGACGGATTTGTCTCAAAACCCATTAACGGTATTGAACTCGACAAGGTTTTAAACCAGTGGATATATGACAGGAAGGATCAAATTACAATGGAGAAAAAGCAAGAAACAATGCCGGAAGACACCATCTCTCCGATACCTAAAATCCCAGCATCCCACAATTTAGGTGATGGGCAAGCTCCCGATCCTCATTCCCTTACCATCCCCGGCGTTGATATGGCAAAAGGTATTGCGATGACCGGTGGTAAAAAAGAGTTTTACCATAAAATTCTGGCTATGTATAAAAAAGACGCAATAAAACGGCTGACTTTTCTGCAAACCATTCCCAACGGGGAATCAATGACCGATTTCGTTACACAGGTTCATGCCTTAAAAAGCGCATCTGCTTCCATTGGGGCGGGGCAGGTATCCAAGCAGGCAGCGGAATTGGAAGCGGCAGGCAAGGCAAGGGATTTGGCGCTTATTGAGGAAAAACTGCCTGTTTTTACCGGAAGCTTATCAGCATTAACCGAAGGAATTCAGGCATGGGAAGACTCCGCTCAAGAACAGCAAAAAACCGGGTTTTCCGAAAAAACCCTGACTCTCTTTACCGGACTTGCCAAAGCTTTGGAATCTCAAAAGTTAGAAACAATCAACAACATTTTGGATGAATTAAACGGGACATCCATCCGTCAGCAGATGAATCCTAAAACCATTGATATTTTAGAGAAAATTGCAGACGATGTATTATTAACCGAATTCGAAAGAGCCCTGGCAGATGTCCGTCTATTGCTTGATGGGGGAGTCTTTTAATAAGCCGGAACTCAATTCCATCCGAGTATTCTGATGTTTTTTAACGTGCGTCGTTCTCCGGCTGGACGGCCGCTGGCAAACCGTAACTCGACTACCGTTTCAATTCCTTCCACAGTAACTGTCCGGTGCTGCAGGTTTCGCAGTTTATGTTCATCCTCGGGATTGATATACCAATGTCCTTCTTCCCGCTGGATTATCAGTTCGGCAAACGGTTCATTCCCGACGAGCCGTACAGTGCCGGTTACCCGGATTGCGGTTTCTTTTTCCCTGTTGCCCCTGGCAGGCAAAACGGCGGCAAGAAAAAACAGCAGCAGCAGGAAAAATAAACGTCTACTCATTGCTCCGGTTCCATTCACCCATTGTAGGTATACTTATAGCCGAATCGTTATGCCCATTCTGTCTGAGCAAGTCTCCGGCACTGATTGCGTAAGGCCCGGAAAGCGGAATCATCAGCGACCGTACTGCGCCGGAAGCCGTTCCGGCGTTTTGGATTGTTTCCATGCCAACGCTGGCTAATGTACCTGTTTCCCGGGGGCCGCTAATAACGGTATTTATATTATATGTTAATAGGGCAATGTTTGAAAGTATATGTCCGGTTGTAGATACATTCCCTCGGTCAGGAGGGCTTTTACTCAGCGATGCGTACTTAATATTTGGCCCGCCGGTTGTTGGAATATTTTTGACCGTGCTCGTCAGGCTGTACACTCCTTCCCCGGGGAAAAGGGAAAGCGGCGCAGGACCGGGAAAGGTTTTAGCATCTGTCAGGGTTAGCTGGCTCCGATACCCATAAGGGCCTTCGGGCGCATTGATATAGTTTGCAGCGAGCCAGTATCTGAGTAACGATTCCCAATCCGAAATAACCCAAGCATCCAAAACCGCCCGATAATTTGTTTTATCTGATGTTATTATATTTTTATATATACCGGTGCCTCCACCTGATTGAATTCTGAGCCACTGGAAAAAAAGGTAGACTGTAGCGTAGTCATCCAGAACAGCATAAACGCTTTCGTCAGTGCGGTTGCCCCACACAAAAAAATTATTTCCCTGGCTTATCAGTCCGCTTATGTCATCGTTATACCAATCCAGCCGGCCTTCGTTATATGTTCTTGAATAGACCCATTCGGCGGCTCCTGAAAGCCCTTCGTCAATCCAGGTATCCATTGAAAAAATAATACGGTCTGTGGATCTATTGTGAAGAGAGTGACCAAAGTTCATCAAATGCTGTAATTCATGGGCAATGGTTTCGTATGATTTGCTACTCCCGGGCTCGTCTATTTTTATATCTATATAGAGCATGGCACATTCATTCGAGTTCCTGTAATATGCCCTTGGGATATTTTCAAAAAAGTTTATTGCCCAAAAATAACCGGCTATGTAGCTGTTACGATCGTTTTCCGGATCATAACCGTCATTAATATTCAAAAAAAGTATGGTCAGTTTACCGTCTCCGCCGGTTAAATAATAATCTGTGTATTCTATGATATTCATGGATTTCCCATTAAAGAGGATATCTTCCTCAAATGAAAATGCTTCTATCATTCCGGGGTAAATTTTTTCATCATACTCAAAAGCTATTTTTTCCGCTGTTTCAGCACTTATATCAGCTCCTTTTTCCGCCCAGATGCTGCAAAAAACGCCTTCCCAAAGCAATTCTGCATCAACCTTGTACCAGCTTCTGGCGGTTCCTGACATATTTTCCGCCCAAAATTGCCCCGGCGGGAGTTTTCCTCCGGACAAATCAAAATCATTTTTTTCCGGATAAAAATTACATGAAAAGAAAAGCAGCACGGCGATACCCGGAATTATCTGCCATAATCTTGTTTTCAATGTATTATCTCCTGCGTTCTTTTAAAGATAATTTCTGGATTTTGTCCGCGCCGCTCTTAAAATTTGATTTCGCCGTAAAGTGACAAAACGGTTAAAATCAAAAATATTTTTAACCTCTATCCGGTTTGAGAAAATTTTAATCCGGTTTTGGTCAGAAAGCAGATTGAGTACATCCCTGGCCTCAACTATGCTCATTCCTCCCCAGTGGGCGATATCTTCAATTGTTGTATGGAATTCGCGGGAATCACTCGTCTTGTCAACATCAGTCAGGGTCTCATCAAGCATCAAAAATACATCGGCAACTTTTGCCTGGGGATCGGGCAGGGAAAGAATCATGAAACGCCGCTTTGAATCGTATATCCTTTTGGAAATAAGCCGCAGCAGTTTTAGGGCTATTTGCGGATTTCCGAGCATGAGTATTTCAAAGTTCTGTGAATTAAACTCAAGAGCCGTCATTTTTTCCATGGCAATGGCGGAAGCGGTACGCGGTGAGTTATCCAGTATCGCCATTTCTCCGAAAATTTCCGGCGGCTGTAAAATATCCAGAGTTCGCTCCTGATCGCCCATATTTTTCAGAAGTTTTACCCTTCCGGATTGAATGAGATAAAAAGTGTCTCCCGGTTCATGTTCACAGAATATTATTTCATTCTTCCTGAACACCCGGGAAAACCGGGCAAATTGTGAAAAGTCCATGGTTATCTCCCTAGTGACTGGAGCCTTTTGGCAGCCAGTGAAGCTTTTTTGCCCGTCGGATAATATGCCAAATATCTGCTATATATATATTTTGCATGATCGCCGCGCTTTAGCTTAAAGCACCTTTCTCCTATGTTAAACAACTCTTCATCGGGACTGGTTAACTCTTTTCCCGACAATTTGGTAAAAAATGCATGGATGCGCCGTAATTGGCCGGAAAAGACTTTCAGCATTTTCAGGGTAATTCTTGCGTTTGACATTGCAAGCGATTCAAATTCCGGAAGTGTAAGCGCCATTACAACAGAATCAGTGAGAGAGACAGCGTTTTCTTCGTAAGGGAAGTGCCCAATGAGGGATCTTAACCCGAAAAATTCACCTTGTTGAACCACATCGCACATATCGGCATTCGTTTCAATGTCTGTATAGATAAGATTTACTTTTCCGCTTTTAAGAATAAAAACCCTGTTTGCTTCTTCTCCCTTGCAGAAAATCAGGGAACCGGGCGTGTAATTATGTGTTTTTGGCATATATCAAATTATATCACATAAATACAATGCTATCAATAATATAATCAGGTTCTTAAAGCTCAGCTTGCCCTTCTCCCTGTTTTTTACTATCCTACCATTATAATGAAGACATTTATCGGTATTCCGGCATCCGCAGGTATCGCAATAGCAAAAGCCTTTGTGTACGTTGATGAGACTACATTTGAAATTCCCCGTTTCCGCATTGACAAAACAATGGCAGCCGCAGAATGGGACAGGCTGCAGCAGGCTGTGACCAGGGCGGCAGAGGAAGTGAGTGCGCTCCATAAACGGGCTCAACAGGAGGTAAGCCGGGAACATGCCGATATTTTTCAAGCTCACCTCTTCCTGCTGGAAGATACCGATTTTCATGATCAAATCAAAAATCTGCTTGATACAAATCTTCTGAATGTTGAATGGATAGTCTGGGATGTATCACGGGAAATCAGTCATAAACTTATGCAATCGCCGGATCCGGTTTTCCGTGAAAGAGCAGTGGATATCGCCGATATATCACGGAGGATAATATGCAATCTACTGGGCATTACGTGCAGCCGGACTGCACTTGCCGAACTGGATAAAGATATTATTTTAGCAGCGCATGATCTTATGCCTTCAGATATGCTGACTATGAACAAGTCCCGGGTTAAGGGTATAGCGCTTGATGAAGGGAGCAGTACCTGCCACACAGCTATTCTTGCACGGGCTTTTAATATCCCCGCCGTTATGGGACTTTCCGATTTTTCCAAACAGATCAATGACGGAGAAATGCTGGCATTGAACGGTACATCGGGAAACATAACGGTCAACCCCGATAAACAATCCCTGACTCAATATAAAACAGACGAGAAAGAACAGCAAAAGCAGATAAAACGCCTCAATTCACTGCGGGAACTCCCCGCCCAGACAACGGACGGTTACCGGGTAGCGCTCAAGGCGAATATCGGGTTCCTCGAAGAAGCCGCAAGCCTTAAACAATACGGCGCGGAAGGTATTGGTTTGTATCGGTCGGAATTTCTCTATATAACTCCGGGAAAAGCCGCCGAAGAAGAAACGCAATATCATGCATACAGCCACGTGCTTAAAGCGATGGGAAAACACTCTGTTACCATCAGAACCATTGATGTTGGCGGTGACAAAATAGCACCGGAATTACTGACGGTAAATGAAAAAAATCCCCTGCTGGGATGGCGGGCAATACGCCTGTCGCTTGCCAATCCCGGCTTATTCAAAGTCCAGTTACGCGCAATGCTGAGGGCAAGCGTTCATGGCACCATGCGGATTATGTTCCCGTTGATCAGCGGCATTGAAGAAATGGAACAGGCACTCGCCCTGCTGGATGAAGCCCGGGCCGAATGTAAAAAAAAGAAACAACCCTGGAGCGATTCTGTCGAAGTGGGAGCGATGATAGAGATTCCTTCCGCTGCAATAACCGCTGATATACTTGCGGAAAAATCAGATTTTTTTTCTATTGGGACAAATGACCTTATTCAATACAGTCTTGCTGTAGACCGCGGCAACGAAAAAGTCAGCTATTTGGGTGATGCCCTGCATCCGGCAGTGCTGCGTTTTCTCAAGCAGACTATTGATGCCGCTCATGCAAAGGGAATCAAAGCGGCAGTCTGCGGCGAGCTTGCTTCAGACCCCGAAGTAACAGGTATATTGCTTGGTCTCGGTCTTGATGAATTGAGCATGGCTGCTCCTTCCATCCCCCGAATAAAGGAAATTATCCGCAGTGTCAGCCTTGAATCATGCAAAGCTCTGGCGGTACAAGCTCTGCAGGGCCGTTCTATTGCGGAAGTCCGGGCTGCGGCGGATGAATGGGCGCTGCAGCATGGAATTTAATAACGAAAAAAAATATCACAATCTCCCCGTTGTTGTTCTTGTTGGCCGCCCCAATGTCGGCAAGAGTACCCTGTACAACCGCCTGCTGCGTAAACGCAGAACCATCACCGATCCCACGCCGGGCGTTACCCGCGATCCGGTTCATACTGACGGCTTCATCAACGGAAAACCTGTCAGGCTGGTAGACACTGCCGGATTCAAACTGGATCGTTCGTTAGCTGTAAACCGTAAAGCGAAAAACAGCAATGCCATTGACGATCTGGTTGTAGATAAAACGCTTGCCGCTGTAAAAGAAGCCAGTCTCATTGTTCTCTTGCTGGAAGCCGGTGAGATAACGAGCGAAGACGAAGAATTTATTGAACTGCTGCGCCCTTTTCGGCAGCAGCTGATCATTGCAGTTAACAAAACCGAAGGCGGCAGACGGGAAGCCGATTCATGGAATTTGCTGTCATACGGCTTTGACAAGGTTTTTATGATATCCGCCGAGCATGGGGATAATGTAGGCGACCTTGCCGAAGAAATTATCAACCGTCTCGACTTTTCCGGAGTGGAGGAAACGGATTATGAAAAGCGGCCTATCCGCCTCACCATCCTGGGAAAACCAAATACCGGCAAGTCTACACTGTCAAACCGACTCACCGCATCCAGCGCATCCATTGTCAGCGATATCCCCGGCACAACCCGTGACGTTGTGGAAGGAACATTCAGCTGGAAGTCCGGAGGGAAACCTCATGACTTTGTTATTCTCGACACCGCAGGCATCCGCCGCAAAACGAGGGTGACTGATAATATCGAATATTACTCGGTGAACCGCGCCATTAAAACCATAAATGAAGCCGACATTGTAATATTGCTTATAGATGCACAGGAAGGGCTTTCCGATCAAGATAAAAAGATCGCTGCTCTTGCTCACGATAAAGGCCGTGGGATTATCATGGCCCTGAACAAATGGGATTCCATGCCAAAAATAAAAAACACATTCGAAGCGGCACGAGACAGGATTCATTTTTTATTCGGTCAAATGGAATATGCTCCCATTATTCCTGTCAGCGCACAGGAAGGAACCGGCATGGACAAACTTCTTTCCACTGCAGTAACCATGTATGCACAGCTTAACACCCAAATAGAAACAGGCCGCCTCAACCAGGCCCTCAAACAATGGCTTACAGAAACTCCTCCGCCGTCAGGACCGCGTACCCGTTTCAATGTAAAGTACGCTGTCCAAAAATCGGCAAACCCGGTACAGTTCATTTTTTTCACCTCACGCACCCATGCAGTCAGCGAGACTTATGTTTCCTACCTGAGGAACAGGATTCGTAAAGATTTGGGATTTTCCTGCATTCCTGTAAGCATTGAAATCCGATCCTCAGGGAAACGGCATGGCTAGCGAATTAATAAGATAGGATGCACATAGTGAATCTTTTTCAGCCTCTGCAGCCGCAGACCCGCAGCCTGCTTGAAGGTATACCCGAACTTATCGACAAAACTTTTCCCCTGCCCGGACGTTTTCGATCAACGCTGCCGAAAGATGTGGCGGAACTTTCACGTCTGCTGACATCGGGCAGGGGCGAACGGGGGCTTTCCTACATGGGACGGCCGGCTCTGCTTTCGGCGTACATACGTTTTTTTCTGCCGTGGAACATGTACCGTCTGTGCCGTATGCTGCCCGGCCTGGATATACACCTCACTGCGAATGACCGGGTAACAGATCTTGGCTGCGGGCCGCTTACATTTGCCGCCGCATTGTGGATCAGCCGCCCCGATTTGCGCTCCCTGCCGCTTGAGTTTCTGTGTATTGATCGCAGCGGTCCGGCGCTTGATGCGGGGAAAAAATTATTTGCCGCACTGGCCGGTGATCAGTGCTTGTGGAAAATTCACACAATTAAAAGCGACCTTGCTGTTGCAAAAACAAAGCCTGCGGCGCTTGTCTGTGCGGTAAATGTGTACAATGAAATGTACGGTGATGTTTCCCGCTGTACTTCTGACACAATCAGGCGTAATGTACGAAACACAGCGCGGCTGCTTAATGACTGCGGTTCTGCCGGGACAGCGTTTCTTGTGGTCGAACCCGGTTTCCCCCGCTGCGGGGAATTCATCACCCTGCTGCGAAACGAATTTATGGAGAACGGGTATAAATCGATTGCTCCCTGCTCTCATAATAACGATTGCCCATTCCCCGGAGGTATGTCAAAATCCGGCAAAAACCGCTGGTGCCATTTTGCTTTTGATACGGACGATGCTCCATCTGCCCTGCACCGGCTGTCTCTGGCAGCAGGGTTACCCAAAGAACGCGCAGTAGTGAGTTTTTTGTATGCCGGGCCAAATTCGGCAGAACAAATTTCTCCTGTCGAAAACCCGTCACTATCAACTGTGCGGGTAATCTCCGATGCATTCCAGTTACCGCCAAACCGGTACGGGCGTTATTGTTGTTCAAAACATGGCCTTGTTTTGCTAACAGGAGAAAAAATGGCAATCGAAAAGAACCCTTCCGGTACATTCGTTGAGGCGGTATTAAGTAAAGAAAAAGATGTCAAGAGCGGAGCTTGGGTGGCTGGAGTTATGGTAAAAGGTAAAGAGAAATAGTTAGGATTCCCGGCAAGAGGTATCGCATAAATTTTTTATTGGATTAAACAATCCAATATTATAGACAAATATTTATTCTCTAATCAACTCCAAATTCCAGGCCAAATTAAGTGGACTTTTTGGATCTTCTTTTAGATTATAGAATATTCTAACTCGCTGCGAATAATTAGAATTTGGATCTTCAAGATCATCTTCGCTCCAATATGCATATCCAAAGAAATAGCTTGTATAAAAAGTATCCCATGTAGTAAAAGTGCTTTGGATTATTCGACCAATGGCAAGCGCTTTATCTACCGCCTCGTCATATGTATAAAATTCGGCAATATATCCAAACGCGCATAATTGGGTCGCCCTGCTTAAATCCCAGCCCATAATGGCTTTATCTCTAAATCCATGATACGCATTATACATATTTTGAAAATACATAATAGCTTCCCTGCTGTCGACGTTACTCAGTTCGGTTTCAAATTGTTCCCTGTTCATACGTGTTATACCGTATTCTTCGGCTTCTTCCAGAAACTGTTGGTTATGCCTGCCTATAACAAGGGAATCTATCATATAATCCAAATCTTCTTTAGTCGTTATACCCCATGAACTATCAAGTGTATTTCTTACTCTTGTTCTGTTTGTGCTATTACGTGCTAATGTTCCGAACCGGTTTATATCGGCTCCATTGGCTTTTGTCAAGACAGCATGAGTGCCATTTATCCAAAATACTGATTCTGGAATCTCTTCTCTATTAGAACATGATGTTAGAAATAAGGAAATAGCCATGAATAATAAAATAATACGAGACATATTTTACCTCCAAACCTAATTTTAATTCATTATTTACATTATTTCATATTCTGTCAAGCCTCAAACTTAATTATATTTTCACATCAATTTAGCCGCCATTTCGCATAACTCCTGTTAAGCTACATATACATGTAATTTTTCTAGTAAAATTTTAAGGAGTATACATATTGACAAAATATTCAAATTTTTAATTAATTATAGTTACATTATACAAACAGGAGGTATATAATGAAAAAATATGTCATTTTAATAGTTTTTTTGATTTGTTTTGGATTAAGTATTGGCCTTGTCGGATGTACCCGTAGTAAAACAGGAAAAGAAACACAGACACATCCGGTTCAGCTTGTCACTCCCGATAATTTGAGTATTTCTGTAACCGGTCGTCTGATGACCGTAACTTGGAATGCAGTTGATAATGCAAGGGGGTATATAATACACACAACAAGTCCGGGGTGTGGTTCGGGGAACAGAATTGTAAATACAGCTACAAGTACTGTTACAAGTCACACGGGAGTAACAACAAATAGTTCTTCAGCAGTTAATGGGATCACAGACAGAGGCAACGGATTTGTTACATTTACCGGAGAAACATCATTCACAATTTGGTTAATGCCGGAAACCGGTTCTGAAACAGAAGTAATGGCAAATTCACTTATTGCAAATATAGCAGCTGTTGGTGATGGTGTTACATATACCGATTCCGGGCAATCAAATGATGTAACGCTTAATAAAGCAGATTATCAGCCCTACAAATGAAGGTTTGCGGCAAAAGAATCTTCCTGAACGGTGAGAAATACTGGAGTTCCCCCAGTCCCTACCCCCTAACTCCTACTTGCCTTTTACCTTGTACCTTGTATACTAATCCCATGCCCCAGTTACCCATTACCGATGAAACCTTACGGCAGGCAGCTGATGTTTTACTCCGGGGCGGGCTTGTCGCATTCCCCACCGAAACAGTTTACGGCCTTGGCGGCGATGCTTTTAACCCTTCCGCCCTGGCGAAAATTTTTGAAACAAAGAAACGTCCCCGCTTTGACCCGTTGATTATCCATATTGCCGCCATGGATACACTTGAAATAATCGGCGACCTTTCCGTCCTGAATACTGCTGAACGAAAAATACTTGACAAGGTTACCGGTGAGTTTTGGCCGGGACCGCTCACGGTGATTCTGCCTAAGCAAAAAGCTGTACCAGGTCTTGCCACCGGTGGTTTACAAACTGTGGCTGTGCGCTATCCCGCGCACGATGCAGCGCAGCGGTTGATAGAACTTTCTTCCGGTGCAATTGCCGCTCCGAGCGCCAATCCATTTGGTTATCTTAGCCCTACGACGGCGCGCCATGTTGCGGATGCACTGGGCGAAAATGTTGATATTATTCTTGACGGCGGTTCAACGCATATTGGTTTGGAATCAACTGTACTGGATATTTGCCAAGGGCAGCCCCGTGTCCTTCGTCCCGGCGGCACGTCAAAAGAATCGATTGAAGCGATTATTGGTGAAGTTTCTTCCGGTTCTGTTGACAAGGTTCTTTCTCCGGGAATGCTGCCAAGCCACTATGCCCCCAAAATACCCCTTACGGTGTTTGATCGCCGCACCCTGTCAAGCATTCCCGGTGATAAAACAAAAGCGATCCTCTTTTTTGACGGTGATTCCCGTGACACGTGGCTTGCCGGCCGGCTGCCTGATAATAATGCTTTCCCACTGGCAGTGCTTTCCAATACAGGGGATCTGCGCGAAGCTGCGGCAAAGCTGTTTGAAACCCTGCATGATATGGAAAAGTTTGATGTCAGGCAAATATACGCGCAGTTCGCGCCCGAACACGGCCTTGGCATCGCCATAAATGACCGGCTGCGCCGGGCATCTTCAGTCAAACCCTGATTTATCGGTTTATTACCTGTCACAGTGATAAATCAGATTATGGCCGGTGTATTGTCATTGTTTCCCGGTTTATGGTAAAATAATAGCCTGAATGGGACGTCGGCAAGCGGTAAGCCTCCGGGTTTTGGGTCCGGCATTCACAGGTTCAAATCCTGTCGTCCCAGCTACGATATTGTCTGCACAGATTGCAGTCAAATTTTTATGAGGTAGAAACATGAGCAAAGTAGTTTTATCGGCAAGAAACAGGCAGAAATCAGGTTCGGCAGAGTCCCGCAGAATCAGGCGGAACGGCCGTATTCCGGCAGTGTTGTATGGAAGAAGCGGAAAGGCAATTTCACTTGATCTGGATGCATTGGAATTTTCCCGCAGTATTAAAAACATATCCGAAAGTACCATTGTCAAGGTTAATGTTGAAGATAAGTTTTTTGATGCATTCGTCAAGGACACACAACGGAATATAATAGACGGGAAAATCCTCCATGTTGATTTCTATGAAGTCGAAAGCGGCGTAGTCCTACGGGCAAAAGTTTCCCTTCTAATCAAAGGGCAGCCGATTGGTGTCCGCGATGGCGGTATCATGGAAAACCCGTTGCATGAAATAGAAGTTGAATGCCTGCCCAAAGACCTGCCGGAACGCATCGAAGTCGATATTTCCGGCCTCAAAGTTAATCAGGCTTTCCATGTACGGGACATACACCTCGCGGAAGGCGTGCGGCTTATTTCTGCCGCAGACCAGGTTGTTGCTCTGGTGAAATTTGCCAAAGCCGAAGCAGCCGCGACAGCCACCGTTGCCGCAGCTGCACCAGCACCGGGACCTGCAGCGCCTCCGGCAGCAGAGAAAAAAGCCTAAACCTTAAACCGCGAAACTTCCCTGATTAAGCGCTCAATACCTTCATGGTTTCTGGCGCTTAAATCATGAATATGGTGTACTGCCGCATTGATGTGTTCGGCGCCGGATGCCGTCTCGTTAATGCCCAGGGTAATTTCCTGGGTCACTTTTTCCAAATTTCCGCTTTCCCTGATAACTTCCTGTGAGCCTTCAAACATTTCACGTGATCCGGCATTTACCTGACGGGTGATATCGTTTACAATGCCGACACATTCCAGTATCTGCATGCTGCCAATCCCCTGTTCTTCCATTGCAATTCGGATAGTATCTTCCTGTTCTGCAACGATCTTGACACCTGAGTCAATAGCCATGAATTTATTCAACACGTTTTCTGTTGATTTTGTTATGTTATCAATCGATCCCTTGATTTTTCTCAGAACCTGACCAATTGTCTTTGACTGCTCGCCGGAGCTTTCGGCAAGTTTGCGAATCTCTCCGGCAACAACGGCAAACCCTTTGCCTGATTCTCCGGCATGAGCCGCCTCTATCGCTGCGTTCATCGAAAGCAGATTTGTTTGGCTGGCAATATCTTCCATTACTGAATTGATTTCCAGCAGCCCCTCAGATTCCTGTGCGATTTCCTGAATGTCTTCGGCAACTCTAAACAAACCGTCACGTCCCACTTCGGCGGCTTCTCTTAGCGCTTTAACATTGGCGCTGTTTTTCACCAATGTCGCGGTAACCGATCTCACATTCGCTACCATTTGTTCAATACTTGATGATACCTGGGTGATATTGCTGCTTTGGGTATCAACAAGCCCGTTGAGTTTATTAATATTCATCACCATCTGTTCCATAGTCGCATGGGTTTCGCTCACACTGGCGCTCTGGTTTAAGACCCGGTCTTTGATGCTCTGGACATTTGAAGTAATTTCATTAACTGCCGAAGAAGTCTCACTCATGTTAGCGGCAAGATCATTACCCATTCCGGATAATGCTTCTGTTTCTTCTTTGATGCTGATGACAAGATTTTTTATTTTCCCCAGAGTCTGATTGAAATAATGTGCAAGATCGCCGATTTCATCTTTTGATGTAACGGCGATACTGCGGGTCAGATCTCCTTCACCCTCGGCAATATCTTTCAATGTGTGTGCTACATGTATAATTGGTTTACTTAAAGATCGTGACAGAAAGTACGCTGCAGGAATTACCAAAAGTAAAATGATGACACTGATTACAATCGTAATAAATTGCATCGAATGTACCGACTCCATAACGGTCTTTAAAGGTACCGCAATCGCATAACTCCAGGGAGTGTCAGTGTTACCAATAGTGATGGGAGATATATAAATGTTAAAATCCGCTCCGGCGCCCTGAATAAAATTAGTATAATAGAGCTGCCTGCCGGTTTTAACTGCATTAACCATTTCATTAAGATACGGCCCGGCCATATCCCGCTCTGTTTCCTGCATGAGCGTTCCCAGACGGCCAGGATCAAAGTGACCGGCAATAGCGCCATTGTTGCTGAACACCCCGGTTAAGCCGTTTCCTAATGGTTTATGTCCCTGTGACATTTCCTGAATCGCCTGCACAGGAATATCAATACCCACTACCCCAACAATCCGATTGTTACTGTATATTGAAGCTGTGATGCTTGTCAGCAGCATCTGGTTTCCGGCAACATTTTTATAATAAGGATTGAATACAGCTCCTGTTTCACTTTGTTTTACATGGTGATAATAATTTAAGTCACTAACCGTTTCCATTTGTATATCATTTCCCGAACGGTGCAAGTAAATGGCAAAACGATCCTCATCATCGTCAATGATATACGGTTCCCAAATACACCAGATGCCGGTAATTCCCGGATTTGTTTCCACAATTCCCTTAATCACCCCGCTGAGGACAGGACGCCGGTTTTGCACACTCATGTGCTCATACTGTTCCATTATGCGGGCAGCGGCCTGTGCAGTGTACCAGTAAGATGCAAATAATGTTTCTACCTCTCCGGCATAATCCTGGGCAACGGTAACGGCTTTATCATGGGCAAGAGCGGTTATATTGACCTGAGCTTTGATGAGCAGGGTAATACCGATTGTTCCGATGATGAGCAAACTGAGAATAACCATTACAACTGTAAGCTTAAAACCGATTTTCATATTTTTCTCCTGACACAGCATTTCTGTGTGTGCATACTTAAAAGATAAAAATAATCGGCTGGATTCTATAATGTGATATTAAGATTTTGAAAAGAATTTATTGGAAAAAACCGCAAATACACCAATCGGGCAACCCGGATTTGAACCGGGGACCCCAAGTCCCCCAGACTTGTACGCTAGACCAGCTGCGCTATTGCCCGATGAGGGCATCTGCGGTTTTTTTCTGTTGTTAATCCTTTCCTAGATTCATAGCATGTGTAGTATAAATCAATTACAATGCTCTTGTCTATACCTTGCGTTATCTCTCAATAACCGGGAACGATCGCTTCTCTCAAAACCGAATTATCAAGAATAATGGCGACTTTGCCTTCACGCAACAGACTGCGGTTTTCTTCCGATGATATTATAAGCAGTGCATCGTCCCGGTTTATGATTGGATCGGTGGGGCTGATGCCGAAAATCCCGTAGGCATGAATGCGCAAGGGGCGGTTGCCGACAATGGCGGCGATTTCCGGAGATAGTCCCGACGGGCCTGTAGCAAAAATAGACTGCTGAGGAAAATAACGTACCATTGCGCCGGCTCTGGGATTGAGCATGTTCCGCTCAAAAATCAAATTCATGTCCGTATCCCATATTTTGGGGAACAGGCAGGGCCGGGGAAGAGCGGAATTTCTTGTACCATGTACCGGAAGATTTTCATACGCAATAATGATAATGCCCGTATAAACAGGTGCGGGAACAGGTGAAAGCGTCCGTAGGATTTCTATCGGACGTTCGTGGTGGATATGGGCAGCTGCAACACCGGTTAAATCAAGGAAATAAGATGCCGAAAGACTGCGTAAGTCAGTAGATAGAGCAGGCGGCACCGATCGGGCCTGCAGGGCAAGGTGTTCTACTTCCATAAGTGTCCCTTCCCCGCGTTCAAGATGATCTCCAATTACCGAAGAAGAATCCATCTGTAAATTTAATATACTGGGTCGTATCAGCCTGATGTATTCGGAATTAATCAATGCTTCTCCCTGCGTCCTTCCGGCTGGCAGACTAAGTCCGGCAGATGCTAAATTCAGGGAAACTGTCGCTTGAATCTCCATTTTGTCCCACTCAACCATGCCGCTAATGCCAATTTGCTCCTGGCTAAATGCTGGTATAGCGAAAAACAGCAGAAAACCCCATAATGTAAAAAACTTACCCATCTCTACTCCTACTCTATTATCGGCACTCTGAGGACTCTTCCAATGGATAGAATTTGATTTAATGTCATGCCATTTTCTGTGGCAAGAATCTGGGGATCAACGCCATAACGCCTTGCAAGCGACCATAAAGTATCGCCTTGTTCAACAATATGGGTTCCGCCAAAATTCACGCGTACTGATGGCACAGACTGCGGTACTGGGGAAGAGGCTGAGGACGGTGCAGATGCTGCCGAAGATCCGCCGGTATAGGGGCTTACTTCCCGTAAGGCAGGAATAACGATGGTTTCGCCTATTCGCAGAAAACGGGATGTTATACCGGGATTGTGCTGTTCAATGAGATTAATGGAAATACCGTAATGACGGGACAATGCGGACAGGGTATCGCCGTATTTGATTTGATAACGGTAGTACAGGAGCAGCCTTGTATCACTTCTTTCCAAAACATCGGTAATCGCCTGGGCTTTGGAAAGGGGAACAACAAGCTCGTAATCCCTGTCCGGAGGAGTTATTCCATAAAGCAGTTCCCGGTTCAAACGATGAAGTATTTCCCTGTCTGTCCCTGTTTCCGCAGCGAGCAGAGTCAGCGACACCTGTCTTTCCGGTTTTATTACCGTCCATTCAAATGTATCCGGCCACCAGTCAATACCGTATTTCCGGGGATTTGAAAGGATGTAAGATACTGCAAGAAATTTCGGTACATATTGTATTGTTTCGTTTGGCAGTTCTCTCATTTCAACCAGTGTCCAGTAGTCATCGGTTTCCGTACGTTCCAGGGCTCGGCGTACCCTGCCAACTCCGCAATTGTAAGCAGCCAGTGTCAGGTGCCAGTCTCCAAAAATGCGGTATTCACCGGCCAGTTTTCTGAGCGCGGCAACCGTTGATTTACGAAAATCCTGCCGCTCATCAATCATTTCGTTAACCTGCATGTCATGCGGAATACTGTTCAGCATAAACTGCCATATTCCAACCGCGCCTACCCTGCTGCGTGCTGTACTCATAAAGCTGGATTCAATAAAGGGCAGGTAAATTAACTCCGGCGGTAAGCCATGCCTTGCAATCTCATCTCTTATGAACGGAATATAGACACTCCCTGTTCTGATAACTGTATTGAGCCATCTGATGTTACCAGGCCTTGTATAATCCTCGATATATCTTTGTGTTAGGGGATGCTCAAGGGCTTCCGGGGTGAGCAATGAGTAATGAGTAGCAGCCAGTGAACTGTGAGTTGTAAGTGCAGGTACAGAACCCGCACTCTGACCCCGCAACGGACGTTCATCTCCCTGTGTGGCAGTCAGTAATATCACTGCATCTCCCGGATTTTGCGCTGTTTGGGCTCCCAGCCTGCCTGCCATTCCGGAATACAATAAAATACACAGAAGCACAACCAGTGCTGTGCTGTTATTTTTTATCCCCAATCCCCTATCTCCGGTCCCCATTTTTTTTCTCATTCTTAACTCCTCGTTTTTTAACCATTGTTATATTTTTTCTTTGTATTTATACTACACTATATGAAACATTTTGTTACCCGCCGGGGCGCCGCGCGGTTTGTTTTTATTATCGGTTGTATGCTGATGATTCTTGGAAGCACTTTTCTTATCAGGCCTCTTCAGAGTAATATTTCACGAATAGTAATAATTTCCTCTCTGTTAATGATATTTCTTGGTATAAGCTGCGCTGTTTTAGCCACGAAGCTCAACCGGCGTTCCCTGTACATGTTTTTTGCCATGCTTTTTTTTCAGACAGGGGTGTTCCTTTTCCTCTATACCATGTTTAATTTCATCCCTTTCGCGTTATCCCAGATATGGCCCCTGCTTTCTCTGTTTGCAGGCATTGCACTTCTGACTGCTGGATGGCATCGTTACCGGAAAGTAAAAATCAATTATTTTGTCCCGTCAATTACCTTTATTATTCTGGGAGTGGTGCTGTTAATTTTCTCTCTGAATCTGGTACCCTTCACCCTTGCCCGGTTTGTCAGGAACTGGTGGCCCCTGCTGTTGGTACTGGCAGGGATGACTCTCGTGCTTTTATCCGTTGGTACCAGGCAGGTGCCTAAGAAGTAACGAACACCCTCGGCACACGCTTGTTGACATTGCACGTTATTTCATAAGGAATGGTGCCTGCCAATTCGGCAAGGGCTGCAGCGTCGGGAGCAGGGCCGCCGAAAATAACCGTCTCGTCCCAGCGGCGAACCCCTGAAGCAAAGCCAAGCTCAACCATGCAATGATCCATGCAGACACGGCCTGTCAGCGGATAGCTTGTGCCGTTGATTAACACTTGCCACCTGTTACCGGCAATGCGGGGTAGGCCGTCAGCGTAACCAACAGGCAGTACGGCAATTTCAGTATCATGCGAGGCTGTCCAGGTTCTGCCATAAGAAACCGCTGTGCCTTGCTTAATCTGCTTAATGAGTACAACATTGGTTCTCAGTTCCATAACCGGCTTTATGCGCAGGGGAAGCGCTGCTGGACGGGCTTCACTGGCAATATAGCCGTACAACAAGATCCCCGGGCGTACCATGTCAAACAATGCCGCAGGATGAAGCAGCACTGCGCCGGAATTGGCAGCGTGAATAATGCCGGTATGCAGGCCCTCCGCCCGGATAGCATCCAGCGCTTTGCTGAAATTGGCAATTTGCTGTTCTGTATAGCTGCGGTCGTCAGGGGCGGCAGAATCGGCTGAGGCTAAATGGGTAGCTGTTCCGGCGTATTCCAGGGCAGTGCAGGCGGCAATTTGCTGTGCCAAAGTAGGGGCTTCCTCCGGCGTACATCCCAACCGGCTCATGCCGCTGTCAATTTTCAGGTGAACAGGGAGCCTTATGTGCGCTTTTTCGGCTGCCTGCCCCAGCAATGAGATGAATTCGCCGTCCGAAACAAAGGGACACACACGGTTTGTGATAATTTCGGGGATTTCGGCAGGCAAAGGCTGGGAAAAAAGCAGGATTGGAGCATCAATACCTTCATTTCGCAATGCTGCTCCTTCCTGCACATCGGCAACACCCAAAAAAGCAGCCCCAGCGTCAAGGCTTGCCCGGGCAATTGCTGCGGCGCCATGCCCGTAAGCGTCGGCTTTTACCGGCACACAAATAACCCGTTCCGGTCCTATTAATTCCTGTACAACGCGAAAGTTCTCCAGAAAAGTATCAATATGTATTATTGCTCTTGTTGCTCTCATAATTGCATGGTACCAATTTGCGGTGAACAGTGAACAGGGTTTGCCGGGAAATTTCTGAAGGTTTGTTGATCACCCTCTTGAATTATCGGCAAATTGGAGTTATGATGAAAAAATGAGTGCCGTGCGCTTGCTGGCCCTTGATTTGGATGATACTCTCCTGAGGTCGGATCTGACCATTTCATATCGGACAAAAAATGTCATTAAAAAGACAGTGGCTGCCGGGGTGACAGTGGTATTGGCTTCCGGAAGGGTTCCTGCTGCGATGGAGCATTTTGCCAAATTACTGGGTTTAAACCGACAAAACGGATATCTAATATGCAATAACGGTACAATCATTCAGGAAACTGCTACAGGCAGAATTGTCAGTGAAATCCGGCTTGATGGAAAAAGTGCGCTTACGGCTTTCGATCTGGCCGATGCCGAAGGATTTGCGGTACAGATCTATGAAGATGATGTAATGTATGTTTCAAAGCACAATGAGTACACCAGCTATGATCAGAAACTGACCGGATTGCGCCAGGTAGTGGTGGAAAATTTCCGTGCTATGGTGGGTGGCGGCTGTCACAAGCTGCTTTTTCCCGGTGATCCATTAATACTTCCCCACCTGGAACAACTGCTTCGCGTTTATCTTGGCGACACACTTACCATTTTTACCAGCAAGCCGTATTTTTTGGAAGTGCTGCCTCCGGATACAAACAAGGGAACCGCGCTGGCCAAGGTTGCGGGTTATTTGGGGGTTAAACAGGAAGAAGTGCTTGCCATTGGAGACTCGATGAACGATGAGGCCATGATCCTCTGGGCCGGTACGGGTGTTGCACTGGCCAATAGTGATACACGGATTAGGCTTATAGCTGACCTGGTCATTCAAAAAACAAATGACGATGACGGCGTTGCCGAAGTCATCGAAAAATACGTCCTGTAAAATTGGTGGTTTTTTATGAGTTCCGAAAATACCATTCCCCCTGATAATCAAAATAATGATATTCCAATAAATACCGATGATTCCCCCACTGTAGTTTTGGAATTAATCTATCAGCTGAAAATAAAAGATGTCATGGTGACAGCGGTTATTTCCGGAAAGAAAGATCAGACCATGCGGCGTATCCAGGCAATCATGCGGGAGAACCGCATTACAGGTATCCCCATTGTGGAAGGGCAAAAACTTGTGGGCATGGTTTCAATTCATGATATAATCACCGCTCTTGACCAGGGACTTATCGAAAGTACTGCTGAAGAGTGTATGACGCGCGATATTATTGTTCTGCAGGATGATATGCCGCTGTCGTTTGCCATTTCCTATCTTAATAAATATAATTATGGTCGCTTCCCTGTACTTAATAAAAACCGGGAGTTGGTAGGTATTCTCAGCTCGATGGATGTTATCCGTTCACTCCTGGTGGAGATGAACCGGGAAGTGCTAAGGCTCGAAAAAATGAACAAAAAAGAATCAGACGGCATTTCGTCAGTATCTTCGGAAATGGCATTCACTGTTGCACATTATGATTTTGAACAAGCCGGCCGGGCTTCTACGGAAATCAAAAAAGCCCTAAAGCAGCGGAATATCGATGCAAAAATTATCCGCCGGGTTGCCGTTGCAAGTTATGAGTTGGAGATTAACATCGTGGTTCATTCTGATGGAGGCAGCCTCCATTGCAGCATACAGCCGGACAAGGTAATAATCACTGTTACCGACACCGGACCCGGCATTGCTGATGTGAACCAGGCTTTACAGGAAGGTTGGTCAACGGCAAATGATTATGTCCGCTCAATGGGTTGGGGTGCCGGTATGGGTCTTGCCAACACAAAGCGTAATTCAGATGAATTTTCAATCAATTCAGAAGTAGGAGTCGGCACCACCGTGCGTTCGGTGGTGTATATCAATTCTTCAAAGGATGAGTAGGATCCGCTTATGACAATACGTGAAATTGCCGCTGCCCTGGGCGCGGAAATCTGCCAGGATGAATTTGACGATGATGAATTAACCGGGGCTTATACCTCCGATCTGCTGTCAGATGTTATGGCCTACGCAAAAGACGGCGGCGCCCTTATCACCATTCAGGCGCACAAAAACACTGTAGCAGTTGCCACCTTGGTCAACATATCGGTCATCATTATCTGTAATTCGCGCCCCCTGCCGGACGACATGCTCGAAGCCGCCAAAGACGAAGGCATTGCCGTTGTCCGCACAAATGAAAATCAATTTAATGTGTCGGGAAAACTCTGGGCGCTGCTGGGTAATAAACTCTGATCATGGCTTTTATAAAGAGGAGCGCCTCTCCGGCGACAGTTTCCTGTTCCCTATCTCTCTGCTGTATTAATTTCATCAATCACATGATTGATTTTATGGGCCGGCCATTGAAAAGGAATCATTATAATATTGGATCCGGCAGCGCTTCGTATTGTCCGTATACCCAGAGTTCCTCCCCAAAAAACCATGGGGGTATTATATTGTTCAAATCCCAGCGGTAAATATGAGAATTCTAACATGGGAATTGATACGATATCCCCCGGATCAATTGAATACCTGTCTTCCGGCCCGCCGCATTCATACGAGTTATTTGTAAACGTATCTATCAAGACTATTCCAATTGAAAAATTGGTAATGGCATATTCCGGAGAATTGTTTTTTACGATCATATTTTGCCCTTCAAATGAAATGGAAATTAAATCTTCAACAGTTCTGATTTGAGAAAATATGCCGTAAATAGCAAAAATCAATAAAATAACAAAAAATAAATACTTTTTCATAATTACCGCCTCCTTAGCGGACCTGCTTTTTTGAGTATAAGCCATTTTTTATCATTTTTCAACACTTGGGTTTAGGATTTTCAGCACATACATATCAAGCAGCACTTCTTCCAGGGCGGTGCCGGATGCGCGGGTTAATAAATCGTACTCGGCGGTGATAGCAAGGCAGATATCGACTGCCTGTGCGTTGTAACGGCGGGCTGCGGCTGTATAATCACCTTTATTGAATGCGAAAATCCCGATTTTTTTCAATTCAAAACTGTTCGATTCACCGCTTTTTGACAGAGTCAGGAATTCGCGGAGTTTTTTAAAGCATGAGGCAAGGATCAGTAAAATTCCGGTAGCCCGTTCCTTTGCCGCAAGCAGGGTATGCAGTGTTTCAATAGCTTTGGAAACATCCCCTGAGGCAATGCGGGAAAACAGGGTAAAGGGTGAAATCTCGCGGTTGATTGAAAGCCATTTTTCAATGTCCTCCGTTGTGACAGATCGATCTTTCGGCAGGAAAGGCAATAGCCGGGAACACTCACGGCGCAGAGCTTCGGTGTTATTTTCCACCATTTCAAGAATTGCCTCAACGCCGCCGGTATCAATACTGCGGCCTTCACGCCTGAAAAAAGAACGTACCCATTCGTTTTTTTCGTTTTCAAAAAGCTCATAAAAAACCTTGCGGTTTTCCTTTGGGCAGCAGTTGTCAAGCCCTGCGGCAAGTTTAAACTCATCGGAGGTTAGTATCAGTACTGTGTCCGGGTCAAGTTCTTCCATGCAGGAAGCGATAATGGTTATTGCATCTTTCTTTTTTATCTGGTCGGCATTTTTAACAATGAACAGGCGTAACTGCGCAAAAAGGCTGTGGTTTTGTACTGTATTGGCGATTGTTATCGCTTCAGTTTCACCCGCATAGAAAACCGTTTCTTCAATGGAGTCGGCATCACCGGCGCTTTTTCCTTTGGAGATCTTTTTTCTGATGTCCTCAATGGCATCCTGCTTTTTCCCGATTTCAGGGCCGAGGAAAATATACGCCTGTTTCATTAATAATTGCGGATTATCTGTGAAAGCCGCCCGACAACCCGTACATTTTGGCAGTACATTGGCTTGTAAGCGGGATTTTCTGCCTGTAACTTGATTCGGGTATTTTCTTTGAAGTAACGTTTCAGGGTAAACGCATCGTCAACAACCATAATGGCAATTTCTCCGTTTTTGACCACATTTGCTTTTTCAATAACGGCAAGATCGCCGTCCATGATCCCTGCGCCGGACATGGAATCGCCCTGTACCTTAACCGCAAAGTATGTTTTATTTTTTTTCAGGGCGGACTGGCTCACAGTAATGGTTCCGTCCCAGTTTTCCTCGGACAGGATTGGGGCACCTGCGGCAACGGTACCTACTATGGGAATTTTGGAAAGCTTTCTCATTTCCGCATCTTCCACCGGACGAATTAATTCCATAGCGCGTGAACGTTTTCCGTCTTGTCTGATGCGTTTTTTTTTCTTTAGTGCTGCGACATGATCATGGGCACCTTTCACGGAAATGGCAAAATGTTCCGCGATTTCCCGGATGGTTGGGGGGTAGTAATGATTGTCGATGTACCTGGTGATGAATGATAAAACTTGTTTTTGCCGTTCAGTAAGTTCTTTCATTGATCTTCCTTTATGGTTTGCGCAGCAATACCAAATTTTTTCAGTTTTGCATGCAGGTTGCTTGGATAGATACCAATAGCTTCTGCCGTTCGTGAAATTATACCATTATTCTTAAAAAGTTGGAACTCCAAATAGTGCTTTTCAAACATTTCTTTTGCGTCATTAAAATTCTGTTCAAGCAGTTTACCGGGAAGGGCTGACGGTTTTACCGAAACATTTTTTTTACCGCCATCGCTGATGTTTATACTTAAAAGCTCTTTCAGAGATTTGGCGTTAACAATGTCTCCTGTATGCATTATTGTTATGCGTTCGGCAAGATTCCTTAATTCGCGCACATTTCCGGGCCAGTTGTGAGACAGCAGTAATTCCATTGCATCTTTTTCCAGTTTAAGGTTCTCCATTTCCAGTTCCGCAAAAAAATGATGGAGCAGCAGGGGTATATCGCCGGAGCGTTCCCGCAGCGGCGGTACATGAATGGGGATGACATTCAGACGGAAAAACAGATCCTGCCGGAAACGCCCTTCCGTGCAGGCTTTTTCAAGGTTCATGTTGGTAGCCGATATGATTCGGACATCGGTTTCTATGGTTTTTTCACCGCCCAGCCGTTCCATTCTTTGATCCTGGATTACCCGCAAAACCTTTGCCTGGGCAGAATGCGACATATCGCCTATCTCATCGAGGAAAAGCGTGCCGCCGTTTGCAATTTCAAAACGCCCTTTGCGGCTGGACACCGCGTCGGTATACGCGCCTTTTTCATGACCGAACAGTTCGCTTTCAATAAGCGATTCCGGAATGGCGGCGCAGTTAAGCTCTACAAAAGGGCCATCGGCACGGGAGGATCGCAGGTGTATGGCCTTTGCAACCACTTCCTTCCCAACACCGTTATCTCCGGTAATAAGTATTCGTGCATCGGACGCAGCGGCCTGTTCGACCAGTATGCGGACTTTCTCAATGGCGGCGCTTACCCCGATAATTTCCACCCGGGAAAGGATGGCTTTTTTTCTGAGGCTGCTGTTTTCCTGCCTGAGTTTCCGCAGGGCAAGGGCGTTGCGGCATACAGTCAGCACTTTGTCAAGCGAGAGGGGCTTTTCCAGAAAATCAAAAGCGCCGCCTTTGACCGCCCGTACCGCCATGTCGATATTGGCATGGCCCGAGATCATCACAACTTCTACCGAGGGCCAGTCCCTGCGGATATGTTCAAGTGCTTCAAGCCCCCCGAGTTTTGGCAGAAGCACGTCAAGGAGGACCATGTCTACTTTTTCTCTTTCCAGTAATTCCATACCGGCGACTGCGTCTTCCGCGCTGAATACTTTGTATTTTTCATCTTTCAGGATTGATGCAATCGCCTGCCTAACTCCGGGTTCATCGTCTATTATGAGAATTGCCGCCATTATTGTCTCATGCCTCCTCGCTAACCGGCAGATCAACAAAGAATGTGGTTCCTGCCCCTTCCGCAGAGTTGAACCAAATAACCCCGCCGTGGTCGTTTATAATCCGCTCGACGATGGGAAGCCCAAGGCCGGTACCCGATTTCTTTGTCGTATAATACGGGATAAAAACCTGATCCATATCCTGTTTGGCAATGCCTTTGCCGCTGTCCCTGATGCTCAGTCTGCAAAACTCCATTTCACGTTTTTTCACAAGATCGGTTCTGATTTCGATAAACCCGCTGCCGTCCATTGCGGCAATAGCGTTAATTACCAGATTGGACAATATTTGTGAAAAACGGTTTTTATCAATTTTAATGACAATATTGTTTTCCACATGTTCAATATTGATTAAAATATCGGGATACGATCCCCTGTACAGACTCAGTACTTCTTCGATTGATTCCTCAAGCCTTGTCCATGAACGGGAAGGTTCCATGGGCCGGGAAAAAGTTCTGAATTCGTTAAGGAGGCTTGAAAGCCCTTCCGTTTCCTGTATTATTGCCAGCATGGAATCTTCGATAATTTCACCGATTTTTTCGGGGTCGTTACGCCAGCGCCTTAGTACCCGGTCGGCGGAAAGTTTGATGGGGGTCAGGGGGTTTTTTATTTCGTGGGCAAGCTGCTGCGCCATGTTTTGCCAGACAGAAATTTTTTCCGCTTTTACCAGAGCTGCCCTGGATTTTTCGAGGTCCAGCACCATCGCGTTAAATGAACGGATCAACAGCCCAAGGTCGTCTCCGCGGCGTGCAAGAATCTGAATTGAAAAATCACCCTCGGCAACCCGGCGGGTTGCTTCGGTAAGTTCTGCAATTGGGTTTGTCACACGCCGGGTAAAAGAAATGGCTATTATTATCGTCATCAGCAGGGTGGGGAAAATAAACACCCCGTAGTAGAACAGCATCAGAATTCGTGTATTGTCCCGCAGATTTTCAATCACTTCAAAACGCTCTCCCTGATTTTCAATGGCAGCGATACCAATATCAAAATCTTCACCCAGTTCATAGTTGATCAGCCAAACGGTATTTCTTGCAGGCAGCATTACATAGCGGATAAGCCCCATGTCACGCGGCAGTTCCCGTGTGATATAACCTTCGTTCTGTGAAGGCGGATTATCGAGACTGCCGCCTCCGGTTCCGGTAAAACCCCGTTCCTCCCAGCCGTTTTCCGTTAGCCGGAAAATTTGCACCGATGCGATGCCTGCAGGAAGTGCTGCATCTTGTGTTATTACCGTTTCCCAGTCGGTTTTTCTCAGTGTGTCTTCAAAGCGCTCAATGTGATGGGAGTAAGTGTCTACCGCAAACGCCTGAGCGGCAGCTTCGGCTGCGTCCGTGTCGATGCTGCGCCAGAACCGGAGGATTTCATTGATGGAAATGCCCGTAACTATGGTCATCGGAGCTGCGGCCAATATAACGGTGATGATAAAATACCCCAGAAGCCGCAGGTTGAATTTAATACCCGGGCGGCGTGCAATAACATCACCGGCTACATTTGCGACGGCAAAGCCCAGAAAAACAAGAAGCGCTGCGGGAATGGAGAAGTATACCAGCAAGCTGAGATTTGAAGGAACTTCGCCGTCATACAGGGTGCCGGAATAAAAAGAACGGGAAAACAATACTGTTAGTAAACACAGAAGCAAATAAATTAATATGAGACTTCTGACATTAAGGACAGAATATCGCGGACGTGTTCTTATTGTCTTCATTCTTCTTCGAATTTGGATTCAAAAAGCCGAACCAGGGTTTTTACCGCGATTTCTTCATCATTTCCGTCGGCAATTATTTTTAATTCTGTTCCATAAGATGCGCCGAGAGTTATGATACCCATGATTGATTTTGCGTTTATCCGGTCTTTGCCTTTTTCAAAGTAAATATTACAGGAATAATTTTTGGTAAGCTGTACCACCATAGCCGCAGGACGGGCATGGATACCGGCGCGGTTTACAATGGTAATGGTTTGTTCAGTCATAACATACCTCTAAATAATATCGTCATGGCCAAAAAATACCGATCGGGCGCTGTCGCTTTCAATCCATTTGAGAATGTTCTTGTTGAACTCTTTTGCCGCATTGTAGCCCATTGACTTGAGCCGTTCGTTCATTGCGGCAGTCTCAATGATGATTGAAACATTCCTCCCGGGTTGTACCGGTATTTCCAGGCTTGGAATGCTTACCCCCAGTAATTCCATGTATTGATCCTCTGTTCCTATACGATCATAATCTTTTGCGGAATCCCATATTTCCAGTTTGACAACAAGCTGGATTTCTTTTCTGTCCCGGATTGCCCGGACGCCGAACATATGGGTGATGTTAATAATACCCAGCCCCCGAATTTCCATGTGATGCCCGATGATCTTGTTTGCCCCTTCGCCAATCAGTATATTACCGTTTACGCAATGCATGTCGATAACATCGTCTGCCACGAGCCGGTGGTTCCGGTGGATCAGTTCAAGGGCCGCCTCGCTTTTACCGACACCCGAATCCCCCAGAATTAAAATCCCCAGCCCAAAAACTTCTACCAGTACTCCGTGGATACTCTGGCGGGGGGCGAAGATCTCGGCAAGAATCCGCATAAGTCTGGCGGAAAACTCTGCTGTTCCCAGATCGGTCTGCAATATGGGGCATTGCGCTGCATCAGCAATATCCAGAAAATCTTTGTGGGGTGTTAGATTATAGGTAAAAATACAGCAGGGAATGGGAAGGTTGAACATTTCCTGTATAGTCCGGGTCTCGTCATCGGTTTCCAGCCTGCGCAGGTAAGAAACCTCCCCCCTGCCGAAAAGCTGAACCCGCTGGAAAGCAAAATCATCGGAAAATCCCATAATCGCGCCAATTGGCCGGTTCAGATCGGGAACGGTGATTTCCCTTACCAGGCCTTTTCTGCCGCCTATGCAACGGAGATTAAGCGAGTTGTGCTCCTTTAATTTTATGTCAATCAGATCCAGAACGGTAAAGCGCATATCCGCCATGATGGCATTGTACAGGAATAACAGGGTTCGTGCAATGACATCACACTTGCTTTATATTGTCTATAATATATTACTTCACATAATAGCAGATATTTTGTATAATTTGTGTATGAAACAACTTATTACTGTTGGCATTTTAGCTGCGGCTCTTTTTCTGCCTCTCTCATGCGGATCTGTTGATCTCTCCAGAAGATACCCCAATATGATTGCAGATGTAGACCCTTTTCCCGTAGGGACAATTGAAGCGCAATTAGACCGGCTTTTTTCGTCTGATCTTACCAGGCTCGAAGCTGAAGTGGTTTTCCACCCTCGGTTAAACGCTGTAGCGCTCGTTTTCAGATATCAAACCGTCAACTACCGGCAATTCTGGGATGAAAATAGCAGAAGGTTGTTTGCAGAGGCATTGGAATCATATAAAACAGCCTTTTCTGAACGTAATTTAGCCAACAATTACCGGAGAACCAGGGCAGCTTACGGACAAACCAGGGGGCGGGTTGAATGGGACACATTCAGGTTTTCAAAAACCTATATCTCTTTTCCGGCAATTGAGATTGGCTATCGTTTCAGGCAGGAAAGCCCTTTTTTTGCGACTCTAATGCGTTCGGCAAAAGACGAATCTGATTCGGGCAGCGGTTCTTCTTCTGTTGAAAACCAGCAAATAAGCATGTACTTCACCCGTGCTCAGGCTGACGAACTGGTAAAATTGTTTGATCAATCATTTCTTTTAGGGCAGATAGACAGAAATCTATATCCGGCCCGGGCAACTGACCAGAGTATTTACTTTGAATATGAATACGAAGAGGAACAACCCGATTAATTTGTGAATGATTCAGCAGGTATGAAGAAAGAAATAAGCCGGGTTTTATTCCGTAGAAGGGTGTTTGTAATATTGACACTTCTTTTACAGATTGCTTTTATTGTTTTTCTTATTGCAGGAACAAGTATCTTTTTTCATTATACACAATGGTTTCTTAACATTATCAGTATAATTGTATGTATCCATGTTTTGAATAGACATACAAAGGCGGCTTATAAGCTTACCTGGATTTTTTTAATTATGCTCGTCCCCATTTTCGGCGGGGCGCTGTATATATTTTTTCATATAGTGTCAAATCCCCGTAAATTCAAACATTTGCTTAAGCAGAATATCAGGGAAAGCTATGGCGCTTTTTTTTTAGGAGGGGACTGTCTGCCGGACCTTGTCAGGATATATCCCGAATTCAGGCCGCAGGCGCATTACCTGCAGGAATGCGCCGGTTTTCCCTTGTATACCAACACCAGATCGCAGTACTTTGATTCGGGTGAAAGCTACTTCAGACGGGTGCTTACAGAGCTGGAAAAAGCCCGCCGGTATATTTTTCTGGAATTTTTTATCCTGAAAGAAGGCGGGATGCTCAACTCCATTATCTCAATATTGGAACGGAAGGCAGGCGAGGGGCTTGATGTACGGCTGATGTATGATGATTTGGGCTGTTTCATGTCTCTGCCTCCCGGTTTCAAAGAAATGATGGAAAAAAAGGGCATTAAGTGTTTTGTGTTTAACCCGTTCAGACCGATTCTTTCGTCTCTGCAAAATAACCGCGATCACCGTAAGCTCATCGTTATTGACGGCATGGTGGCATTTACCGGCGGCCTGAACATTGCAGATGAGTACATCAACGCCGTTGACCGCTTTGGGCACTGGAAAGATGCGGCCATTATGCTTGAAGGAGAAGGAGCCTGGCCGTTTTCCCTTATTTTTCTGCAGATGTGGAATCTGCAGCCCGGTATTACCGATAATTACGAATCGTTTTTTCCCTGGAATGAAAGCCCTTGTGAAATACAGCCTGACGGGTTTGTTCAACCGTATGCTGACAGCCCTGTCGACGAAGAAAATGTCGGTGAGCATGTGTACATTCAGATCATCAATAAGGCAAAAAAATATGTGTATATTACTACCCCGTACCTGATACCTGACGGTACCCTGATTTCCGCGCTGATGCTGGCGGCAAAAAGCGGTGTAGACGTGCGGATTATAACCCCTTACCGATGGGATAAACGTATTGTGGCATTTGTTTCCCGCTCGTATTACCGGCAGCTTATTTCCGCAGGGGTAAAGGTGTACGAGTACACATCAGGGTTTAATCACGGCAAGATTTTTGTCTGCGATGATATCATCGCCACGGTTGGTACCACCAATCTGGACTACCGCAGCCTGTACCTGCATTTTGAATGCGGCGTTCTAATTTACCGCAGCGAGGCAGTACATGCGGTAAAAAAAGATTTCCTCCAAACATTGCCCCTTTCACACAGGGTTACCCTGAAGGAATGCGCCCGCAATGCCTTCCAGCGGATTGCTTCGGATCTCATGCGTATTTTTGCGCCTTTGATGTAGAGGTGAGACAGACACTCTTTTCATTTTTGTCATTATTCCATATACTGATCCTATTATGGCTACACATACACCAGGTGAACGAATCACCGAACTGCGCAACACGTATTCCATCAGCCGGGAAATGCTGGCGGAACGGAGCGGTATCTCCCAGGAGCTTATCGCTAAAATCGAAGCCGACGGGCATATCCCCGACCTTGCCCCACTTATCAAGATCGCGCGGGCGCTTGGAGTACGCCTGGGCACGCTGCTTGACGATAACGAACAGCTTGGGCCGGTCATCACCCGTGCAGGAGAAACAGCTTCATCAGTACGCTTTATGACAGGGCTTCCTGACGAAAATGGCGCGCCAGCCCCGACGACGGCAGGCCGCCAGGGCCTTAGTTTCAAAGCTCTTGCAGCAGATAAAAACGGGCGGCACATGGAGCCGTTCATTGTTGACATTGAGCCGAACTCAATGCAGGAACAATCCGCCCACGAAGGCGAGGAATTTATCCACGTGCTTGCGGGAAATCTCAAACTGGAATATGGATCGACCAATGAAACACTGTATCCGGGAGATTCGGTGTATTACGATTCCATCGTGCCGCACCGGGTAATGTGCGCCGATTCCCAGCCGGTAAAAATTCTCGCTGTTGTGTACACACCAATGTAGGAACAAATGTATGAAATATATTGAACAGACTCTCGGAGATGTACTAAGGGAAAAAACCAAAAATAATCCCGATCATGACTTTATTGTGTATGCGGATCGTAATCTCCGCTTTAGCTACGCCGAATTTGACCAGCGGGTCGATAGGCTTGCCAAGGGCTTCCTTGCTATGGGCCTGAAAAAAGGCGACCACGTGGGGATGTGGGCAACGAATGTGCCTGACTGGAACACCGTCCTCTTTGCCTGCGCCCGATTGGGGCTGGTTTTTGTCACCATTAACACTGCCTATAAAACCCATGAGCTTGAGTATCTGCTCAAACAGTCAGACCTTGTATGCCTCTGTGTTATTGACGGCTGGAGGGACTCCGATTATGTCGGCATGGTCAACGAGCTGGTGCCCGAACTTAAGACCGCGCCGCGCGGACATCTGAATTCCGAAAATTTTCCCTTCCTTAAGCATGTAGTGTATGTAGGGCAGCAGAAACACCGAGGAATGTACAGCTTTAATGAACTGCTGCTGCTGGGACAGCATGTCGATGATACGGAATTGCGTAAAATTGAAAGCTCCCTGGATTGCCACGATGTAGTCAACATGCAGTACACGAGCGGAACCACCGGCTTTCCCAAAGGGGTAATGCTTACTCATCATAACATTCTCAACAACGGACTGGGCATAGGCAGTAACCAGCGATTTACAGAAAATGATGTTGTCTGCCTGCCTGTTCCCCTGTTTCATTGTTTCGGCCTGGTGTTGGGGATGATGGCCATCCTTACCCACGGGGCGACAGCGGCAATCGTTGAATGGTTTGACCCGCTGTTGGTACTGGCAACAGTACAAAAAGAAAAATGCACCGCCCTGTACGGTGTGCCGACCATGTTCATCGCCGAGTTGAATCATCCCATGTTTAAAATGTTTGATCTTTCAAGCCTGCGCACCGGCATCATGGCGGGTTCACCATGCCCTATCGAAACCATGCGCCAGGTTATCGACTTGATGCACGCGAAGGAACTGACGATTTGCTACGGCCTCACCGAATCCTCTCCGGTGATGACTCAAACCCGTTACGATGATGACATTGAGGCAAAAGTTGAAACCGTAGGCCGGGAGTTGCCCGGTGTTGAAGTGACCATCCGCAACCCGGAAACCGGCGAAGAATGCCCCGACGGTGTTCACGGCGAGTTCTGCTGCCGGGGGTACAACAGCATGAAGGGCTACTATAAAATGCCCGAAGCCACCGCTCAATGCATAGACAAAGACGGTTGGCTCCATTCAGGTGATTTGGGTGTCAAAGACGAACGCGGCTTGTTCCGTGTTACCGGACGCATCAAGGACATGATCATCCGCGGCGGCGAAAATGTGTATCCCAAAGAAATTGAGGACTTTTTGTACACCATGCCCGGAGTCAAAGATGTGCAGGTAGTCGGCATTACCAGCAAACGGTACGGAGAAGAAATCGGGGCTTTCGTTATACTGCACCCTGATGTTACCATGAACGAAGAAGATGTTCAGGATTTTTGCCGGGGCAAAATAAGCCGCTTTAAAATTCCTAAATATGTGTTTTTTGTTGACAGCTACCCGCTTACTGCCAGCGGTAAGATTCAAAAGTACCAGTTAAGGGAACTTGGCTCCAAAAAAGTTGAAGAACTGGGTACAGCAACATAGATTAAGATGTTACGTATACCACTGCAAAACATTTTCGCAGAGCTTAAAAAACGGCTGCTGAACATATTCTCAAAGTATAAAAAACGGTTGATTACAGCAGGGGTAATCCTGGCAGTTCTGTGCCTTTTGTCTCTTATTTACATCATCCGATCGCCGGTTCTTGTTGTTACCGATGAAATTTTTGAAAATCTTTATGGGATAGAACGCATGCAACGGCAGCGGCGTTCAGTATCTTTTTCCCTGTTTCGGCGGGTAATATCAGTGGTGGTTGCCGATGGAGCAGGTCCGGATATTGTGTCGGCTGCTGTATCGGGAGCGGCTGTGCGGCCTTTTTGTGTTGTGTTTCCCCGGCGATATGCATCTGCGGCTGTATTCTACCACGAAGATTATCCCCGAATTCGATCTGTGGTGCTTGGCGGACTGGTTCATCCTTATAATTTACCGATGCCAAACGGTGTTTTATGCGTATATGGTACTGACCTTGATACCGATTTGTACCGCGCAGGGGTTTTTGCAGGTATTCTCGCCAATGCCCGGCGTGCCCTCGCCGCACAGGATGAGGATACTGTCCCGGGCCGGCAGGCAATTGTTTTTTGGCAGAATTACTCTGTTAGTGAAAGACAGCATCTGCTGTTCATAATGGGGGTAAATGAAAATTCCCCTGATTCTGAGGTGGTTTTTATCAATTCACCGGGCGAGATGCCAGAAATGGAAGATTTGGCCTGTGCGGTTCTTTCCAGTTCGGGAGCTGAGTTTTTCGACAGAATCCCCCGGATCCCCATAATTCTTTTCAGTTGGCTGGATCCTGTTTTTACATCGGAAGAAGTGGTCATTATGTTTGATGATTCTCCCTGGAGTCAGATTGTTGCCGCAGTGCGATTGGCAGCCAGAAGAGTAGAAGAAGGAAAGATTCCTTCAAAAACACTCATTTTTTCCGGGAGGATTACCGATAAAAGTGTATTCAGGATTTTGAGAAAATCAGCAGGAAAATCATTAAATAATGTATATCTGTAAAGAGTTTTTTTCTGGGGTTATTGACAAGGAACGGGCAAAGTACTATAATTATATATAAAGAACGACTTCGTAAAGGAGAAAGGAATGAAATACGACAGTATAAAAACTGTTTGCCTTGTAGTATTGGCATGCGTAGTGGTCTTCTCAGTCGCCGCAAATGAACGAACCGCCAACTTTACTTCCATTATATTGGAGAGTTTTAATGGCGATGTCACTCATGAATGGCATGACGGAAGACATCCAAGAAGCTTTGATTTTTCCTGGGGGGTAGATGCAAGCAGGTTTGCCACAACCACGGACGATGTGAGTTATCCGGTAATATCCAGCATTAACACATGGCCGCAGGCTCTTTATGGAATTAACCGTGAAGGAAGGGTAATCAATAGTTTAGGTATCCATGGCCGTTTTGACCGCCGTGGACATAACTGGATTGATATATATCCGGTTCAGGGTGAAGGAGCAGAAGCCCAGCCATTTGAAATACCATTGCCGGGCAGGGTTCAGAGAATGGATATGTGGATATGGGGTTCAAATCTTGATTATACCCTTGAAGCATACGTACGGGATTATCATGGGGTTGTTCATATAATCCCATTAGGCAGCCTTGCTTATGCCGGCTGGCGGAATCTCCAGGCCCGTATCCCCGACAGTATCCAGCAAACAAAACGGATATTACCGAGCTATGCTCCATTACATTTTGTAAAGTTCCGTGTGTGGACTACGCCGCGTGAGTACGTTAACAATTTTTATATCTATTTTAACCAGTTCAGGATACTTACGGATACCTTTGAGCAACTTATTGACGGTAGTGAATTGGCCGACCCTGATATAATACCGCAGTTATGGTCATCCGATAATGGATCTAATTAAGAAGGAGAGGCAAATGAAACGGTTTATTTTAAGTTTGTTGGTTTTTGTAATTGCCGTCGGTATGGTCAGCGCTCAAGCTGAGGTTGGTGCAGATGATCCTTTCATGATCGGAGTAGATTCCGCACAGCAAATGCTTAAGGAAGTATCAGTTGATAAATTTGAGCATGATGGTTTCTGGTATGCTACCATGTCAAGTGATGAAGGGTATGTAACATCAAGGTTGTTTTTTGGCGGCCCTGACGGAAAAGAGCCTGTTCCCGAAGAAGCGGATATGGATATTTCCGATGATTATGTTTTTGGCATTAGGGCGGATTTCCTCCGCCGCGGATATAACAGCTTTTTTGTCCGGCCCCTTCGCCCAATCCCCATTGAAGGTATTACCAAGACTGTATCCGTATGGGCAGTTGGACGGAATTTCAACCATACCATAACGCTCCTTATACAGGATTATTTTGGCAGGGATTATGAAATTTTCATGGGAAGATTGAACTTCCAGGGCTGGAAGAGGTTAACTGTAGCCATTCCCCCGCAGACTCCCAGTGGAGCAACCGGTGTTACCCAGCGAAGCTATCATTACCCTAACCAGATGGGCGTAAGGATCATGGGTTTCCGTATTGATTGTGACCCGTTGGAAGCTTATGGCAGCTATTATATCTACTTTGACGATCTGAGGGCGATTACAGACCTCTTTGCTGAACATGACCGCGATCCGGACGATATGCAGGACGGCTGGTAGAATTACTGGTTGACAGACAGTTATCAGTTAATAGAGAGAACAGTTAGTAATGAGAACAGAGCGTGATATTTCACTGCCTGATGCTCATTGCTGACTGTTTTTTTATGCGTAAAATTGGAATAAAAAATGAAACCAGTCTCCATCGCGACTTGAAATATACTTATGCTGGTCCCGGCGGGCAAACTGAGGTGGATGTTGACGGTTTTGTTGCTGACGGAATAACTGCCACCGGAGAATATATAGAGGTTCAGGCAAAAAATTTTGGTTCAATCAAAAAAAAAGCTTTGACCATCGCCTCGCAGGGCAGACTGCGGATTGTCTATCCGGTAATAATCACAAAATATATTGAAGTGTACAATAAAAAAAACATGCTGCAATATCGCAGAAAAAGCCCCAAAAAGGGAAATCCCTGGGATATTTTTAACGCATTAATCCATGCGCCGGAACTGCCGCTTATTCCCGGAATAGCCATTGAACTTGCCCTTGTCGATGTGACAGAGCGCCGTGTTCGGGACGGCAAGGGAACATGGCGGCGGAAGGGGGTAAGTATTCACAACCGTCAATTGATGACAATACATGAATCCATCTGTCTTGGAAAAAATGCCGATTATCTGCGTTTTATACCTTTCAAAAAAAAAGAACTATTTACTTCCGGTGAGCTGGCAGAAAAAGCGGGAATCCAAACAGACCTTGCCAGAAAAACCCTGTATGTACTGACCAAAATAGGGATGGTAGAACGGGTTGGTAAACAGGGAAATTCCATTATTTATTCGAGACGAAAGGCAATACCTCGCAGCAAATCCTGATTTTCCGGCCCGGGAACAAACCAGCAACAAGTACCAAGCGGGCTGCCTGCCCGCCTGTGCCGCCCTCTGACAGTGTGTTACCAGTCTAAAAACAGGGATTATTGGTAAAATTAACAAACCACTACATAAATGTATAGTTAAAATATGCTGTTTTTATTAAAATTATTTTTTTTTTCACATTCATGCTTGACCTCATTAAAAATATAAAGTAATCTTGAATTCATTGGAATTATTTGGGGAAACTTGGGGAAAATTGGAAAAAAATGTTTAATTGTGAATTCAGCGTAACGATTGATGATACGGGCAGAATAGCTTTACCTCGCCGTCTTAGGGATTTACTGGATAAAGAGGTTGTTCTGGTAAGAGGTGAAGAAAACTGTCTTTCGCTGTACACAATCGAAGAGTGGAAAAAACTGGAAAAATTAATATTTGGTTCAACCAATCAGTTCTCTCAGCAGGATCGGGCGCTCAGACGGCAATACGGTTTTACCCCGGTAGAAATTGATAAGCAGGGGAGGATTCTAATTCCTCAGAATTTACGGAATTATGCAAAGCTGTCAAAAGAATGTATTATTCTGGGTCAGTACGAGTATATTGAAGTTTGGGCGGAGGATAGCCTTGAGTCATACCGGGAGGCCAGCAGGGAACAACGGCGGCCTGTCTCTGAAGAAATAAGCGACAATATAAAGAAAAAAAAGGACCTGGAAAATTATGGAAATAACGCACACTCCGGTTCTGCAGGAAGAGACAATACAGTATCTGGCGCCGAGGGGGAGATTTGAACTTATGATAGATGCAACAATGGGTGAAGGCGGCCACAGCTATGCTTTTCTGTCCCGTTTCCCGGATCTTTCCATTATTGGTGTTGATGCCGATCCTGTTATTCAGGAAGTGGCAAAAGAACGGCTTGCCGGATTTGGAAACCGGGTGCGTTTTTTTTCAGGCTGGGCCCAGGATTTTTTTGCCGGTTATCCCGATGATCAAAAACGTCCGGATACGGTGTTAGCCGATCTGGGGATAAGCCTTTTTCATTACGAAAAAAGCGGCAGGGGTTTTAGCTTTTCCGGCGATGAAATACTTGACATGAGGCTGGATTGTTCACGGGGTGTTTCGGCAGCGGAGATTTTAGCGCAAATGTCGGAAAGCGATATTGCCGATACTTTGTATAATAACGCCGCAGAGCGTTATTCGCGCCGGATTGCGCGGGCAATCGTGCAGGAGCGTCAGCGGGGTGCGATAACTACCGGCAGGGCGCTTGCAGAATTGGTTAAAAAGGCTGTGCCGCCGGCGTACCGGCACGGACCTATACATCCGGCAACGAGAACATTTATGGCTCTGCGGATTGCGGTTAACGGGGAGCTGACAAGGCTTCCGGAATTCCTTGAGGGAGCGCTCAAGACCCTTGCGCCTGGGGGAAGGCTCGGGGTTATCAGTTTCCACTCACTTGAAGACAGAGTGGTAAAAAATTTCATGAGGACAAAGAGCAGGGATTGTATCTGTCCTCGTGAAGCGCCGTCTTGCAGGTGTGCGGGCAGACGGTCAGTTAATATTATAACCGGGAAAGGTGTAACTGCGGGAGAAGAAGAAATAAGGCGAAATCTCCCATCACGGAGCGCCCGGCTTAGGGTTGCGGAAAAAATAAAGGAGATGCAAGAGCAATGAAATTATTTTATTCATTATTTTTTATTATGGTAATTTCCATACCTCTTTTCCTGGGAATTAATACACGTCAATCCAATAAATGCGGTGAAATCAGAATAAATATTAAAATGCTCGAAAAACATCAGGAAAATTCCGTAGAAAAAAATAAAATCGTTGCTGCCGAAATTGCCGACTTGATGGCGGTTGAAAGACTGGAAAATGTTGCGAGAAACAATCTGGGGCTGAGGAAAATGCGCCCCGAAGAAACTCGTTTAATAATATTGGGGGGGGGAAAGGGGCATGATCTCTGACAGCTTGCTTCTGGAATTCGCTGAACTTTCTCCCGCTCTTCATGCAGAATTATTCTCTCCGAATCCCGGGATAACCGGTTTTTCTTCGGTAAGTATCGACTCCCGTAAGGTGCAAAAAGGGGCGCTTTTTACGGCGATTCCCGGTTCTGCTGTTGACGGACATTCTTTTGTGGAATCGGCTTTCAGGAACGGCGCCGCCGCAGCAATGGTGGAGCGGGACAAGCTTGAAGCATTTAATCTTGAATATACGGCTAAAACCCTGGGTAAAACCCTTATCATTGTCAATAATACAATTCGTGGGCTGCAGGATGCGGCCAGGCTGTACCTTAAAAAATTTCCCGGTCTTCTGAAAATCGCCATTACCGGATCTGCCGGCAAAACTACCACAAAGGAAATTGCCGCAGCAATTATCGGCTTGAATAAAAAAGTTATTGTTAATCCGGGAAATTATAATTCGGAAACCGGGTTACCCCTGGCTGTTTTTGGAATCCGGGCCTGTCATGAAGTCGGTATATTTGAGATGGGTATGAACCGAACCGGGGAGATTACAGAACTTGCTTCGGTACTTATTCCTGACATTGCATTAATTACAAACATAGGTTATGCCCATATCGGAATCATCGGCAGTATTGAAGGAATTGCCAAGGAAAAAAAAGAAATATTTTCCTGTTTTGATAAAAAAAGCATTGCACTGATTCCGGCAGACAGTAATTTCCGTGATTATCTTGCCGAAGGGGTCGCGGGCAGGGTGTCGTATTACGGTGAAAAATCTTTTGCGGAATTTGAAGGAACACGAAGTTTAGGGCTGGAAGGCACCGAGATATTCTGGGACGGGCAAACAATACGTTTTCCGCTGCCGGGTAAACATTCTCTTGCCAATGCCTTTGCCGCCATTGCCATAGCGCGGGAATTTCATGTCACAAACGAGATGATTAAACAGGGGCTTGAATCGGTACAACCGCTGTTTGGGCGCGGGGAGATAATGTACGGCAGGACAACGGTTATACGGGATTGCTATAATTCCAATCCGGAAGCTCTTGCCGGAGTACTGGATTTTTGCGAAAGCCTGGAGTGGCCCGGCCGCCGTGTGTATGTTATTGGTGAAATGCTGGAATTGGGTAAAAATTCACAGACAGCGCATGAAGACGCAGGCCTGTTGTTAGCCGGTTCAAAAGCAGACAAGGTGTTCCTTTTCGGAGAAGAAACAAAGGCAGCGGTAAAGAAGTCAGAAAATGGGCGGTTTTTCCATACTTGCGATATGGATGAGTTATCAGCCGTTCTGGACGATTATGTGCAGGACGGGGATCTGGTTTTACTTAAAGGATCACGGGGTTGTGCTCTGGAAAGGTTGTGCACCGTTCTTGAAGGAGAAGCGTATGTTCCGTGAATTTCTTTCTCCGCTGGTAAGATATTTTACGCCATTTAATGTTTTTAACTATCTTACTTTTCGGAGCGCTTATGCGGCGCTGACAACTCTGCTGATTTGCTTTCTGTTTGGCGCCAGGATCATTGAGGCGCTGAGAAAATTGAAAATAGGGCAAAATGTCCGCAGTGACGGCCCGCAGACTCATCTGGTGAAAACAGGTACACCGACCATGGGAGGAATTTTTATTATTGGTTCGGTGGTAATAGCCATGCTTTTCTGGGGTGATATTCAAAACAGAATGGTGTGGCTTGCACTTATTTCATTTGCCGCTTTCGGCGCTATCGGTTTTATTGACGATTATCTGAAAGTTACCAAAAATAACTGTGCCGGTCTGCCTGCATGGGGAAAACTTGCCGGTCAGTTTATCACAGCACTTGCCATTGTATTATATCTGTACTTTACCGGCGGCGATGAAATGACATCGCTGTACGTGCCGTTTTTTAAAAATCCGGTTATTGACATGGGAGTGCTGTGGATACCGTTTGGTGTATTGCTGATTATGGGAGAATCGAACGCGGTAAATTTCACTGATGGTCTTGATGGGCTTTTGGCAGGGCTGTTGATTTTTGTATTTGCTACGCTTGCTATCCTTACATATATTTCAGGGCGCGTTGATTATTCGGCATATCTGAATTTACCGTACATGTCCTATGCGGGAGAACTTACCGTTTTGTGCCTTGCCATAGTAGGCGCCCTTGTGGGGTTTCTTTGGTTTAACTCGCATCCTGCGGAAGTTTTAATGGGTGATGTAGGCAGTCTTTCACTGGGCGGAGTTGTTGCCGTTATCTCCCTTATAATCAAGAAAGAACTGCTCATTTTGATTATCGGCGGTGTGTTTATTCTGGAAATTATGTCAGTCATCATACAGGTTGCATCGTATAAACTAAGAAAAAAGCGAGTGTTCAAAATGGCGCCGCTGCATCATCACTTTGAACTTTCCGGCTGGCCGGAGGCTAAAGTTGTTGTTCGTTTCTGGATTTTGGGAGGGCTGTTTGCGATTATTGCCCTTTCAACTTTAAAAATACAGTAGGGGGATTTGTGGGTTTAATGACGGAAGACAATAAGTCAGTCAGATATGATATTTTTCTCATTGCAATCATTGTGTTTTTAACATTTTTGGGATTAGTTACACTTTATTCCGCATCTTATTTATTCGCATCAAATCAACCCACCAGATTTGCAAGCGGCTTTGAGCCTGTAGTTAAGAATATTTTTATTTGTATTGCTATGCTCGTAGTATTCCCTTTCCTTGCCATGATTAAACTGGATTTTTTTATTAAATGGAAATTAATTATAGTCCTGTTGGTCGGCACCGTAGTGTTAAATATTTTTCCGTTTTTTCCCGTATTCCGCAAGGAAAACTTTAATCCGCAGACAGATGCCATGCGGTGGATCTATATTTACGGTATAAGTTTTCAGCCTTCGGAATTAATCAAGTTTGTACTCCCGGTATATTCTGCGTATATTTTAACCAAAAACAAAGACAGGCTTGATACATTTGTACGCGGTCCGCTGCCGCTGGCTATATGGACTGCAATTTTCTGTATATTGGTATTATTCCAGAATAACTTTTCCGAAGCAGTTCTCATCGTACTGACCAGTTTTACAATCTGTTTTCTTGCCGGTATTGGCCTGCAATGGTTTGTGGTCGGGTTTATAGCTGTTGTTTCGGCGGGCGTTCTTCTGATAGTTTCTGATAGTACCGGATACAGGTTACAGCGTTTAATCAACTTTGGCCAGCATGAGGCAGATCCAACGGGCATGGGTTTTCAAATAACCAACAGCCTTGAAGCAATAAGAGCCGGCGGTTTTTGGGGAAAAGGCATTGGACAGGGAAGCATGAAAATTTCTGTGCCCGAAGTTCACGGAGATTTCATCTTTGCTTCTTATGCGGAAGAATCGGGGTTTCTGGGTGTATTGCTCTATTTTATTATTATTGGAGCTTTTACCGCTATTTGTTATTATGTTGCCTGGAAGAATAAAAATATGCACCATCGGCTTCTTGCACTTGGATTGGTAACACCGATTATCATACAGACAATTATGAATATTGCCGTTGTTACAAACATTATTCCTACTACCGGCGTTACCCTGCCGTTTTTTTCGGCCGGCGGGTCTTCGCTGTTAATCACACTGGCGAGCTCCGCTTTGCTTGTTAACATCACAAGGCGGCATATTTTATCAAATAATACGGAGAGAAATTATGATGGGTGATTTTATTTACTCTGAAGAAATTGACAAGGCAGAGACAGCGTATACTTCCGATATTCCGCAAAAAATAGAAAAAAATCTGAAACGTTTTTTGTTGGCAGCGGCGGTATTCATTTCCGGCGGTATACTCTGGATTTTTTGCATCAACCCTCTTACCGTACCGGCGAAAATAGAAGTCATGAGTTTTCCGGGATTTTACAGGACGGATGTACTGGAATTTGCCGGTATGAACAGCGGCGCTACATATATTTCGGTGAATGCGGCAGCGGCAGAACGGCTGCTTTCCTCACATCATATGGTGGAGTCGGCCCGGGTTGTCAAGCATTTCCCGGACCGGCTTTCGATTTTTCTTGAGCCGAGAAAGGCAGTTGCCGTAAGCCTTATTAAGTCCAATGGCAGGACTTTGCCGGTATACATTGACAGGAACGGAGTGATACTGGAAATAGGCGCCGATACCGGGTCAATGCCGTCTCCCCTGATGCCTGTTGTTTCGGGAGTTATTGAAAGCAATTCACAGTTGTGGCAGGGGATGCCGCTTTCCGATTCTGTTCTTCCGCTGTTTTCACGGATTGGGGCAATTAACGATGAAAACCCGATTATCTGGCAGGCAATATCGGAAATAAAAATTGAACCCAAAAGCAATGGTTTGTTTGACCTTATACTGTACCCTGTTAACGGATCGATAAGACTAAGGATGGGAAGCAATATTACCATTGACAGTATTTCCACTGCACTTTTAATGCATGAGGTATGCCTGGAATTCGGAAATTCCATACCTGATGAAATTGATGTTCGCTCCGGTATTGGAGTGATTAATGGTTTGTCAGCAAATTAAGCGGTCAATGAAATTGACGCAAGTTTGTGGGCAGGCACTAATTAAGGAGGACCGCTTTGGCAAATGAAGATCTGATTGTCGGTCTGGACATAGGAACGACAAAAATTTGTGTTATAGTCGGTGAACGAAATGAAAAGGGCATTATCAATATTACCGGCATAGGGGTAAAACCTTCTGTAGGTATGAGAAAAGGGGTTATTGTCAACATTGAAGCAACGATAAAATCGATACATGAAGCAGTTTACGCAGCGGAGATGATGTGCGGAAGGGAAGTTCATGCCTGCTGGACGGGGATAGGAGGCAATCACATTGAAGGGATTAATTCCCGGGGTGTTGTTGCAATAGCCGGGCAGAAACGGGAAAAAAACCGTGAGATCAACAAAGAAGACATTTACCGTGTCATTGAAGCGGCCAGAGCCGTTGTTATCCCTCTGGATCGCCAAATCATCCAGACAATTCCCCAAACGTATAATGTTGATAACCACAGAAGAATAAAAGATCCGCTTGGAATGATCGGTGTACGCCTGGAAGCCGAGGTGCATATTATTACCAGTTCGGCAACAAGCGCGGAAAATCTTCTGCGGTGCGTTAATCGTACCGGTTTTAAAGTGAATGATTCTCTTTTATTACAGGTGCTTGCAGCTGGACGTGCTGTGCTTACTCCGGAAGAACAGGACCTTGGCGTTGCTCTCATAGACCTTGGCGGCGGAACTACCGATGTTCTGGTGTATTATGACGGCGCTCCTTATTCGACATTTACCATTCCGGTAGGCGGATATGAGGTTACAAAGGACATATCAACAATAAAAAGTATTTCCATCGAAGAAGCTGAAAGGGTTAAAACAAAATCGGCGTGCTGCTGGGAACCTATGCTTGAAGGAAGCGAAGATATAATAGTTCCCGGTATGGGGGGACGTGCGCCAATGGCGATTCCCCGTTCGCATATTTATGGCATTGTAAAACCCAGAATGGAAGAAATTTTCGAGCTTGTTAAACAAAAACTTGATTGTCTTGGCCTTCCCCGGCCTTTAAGCGGCGGTATTGTGTTAACCGGTGGCGGGGCGGCGCTGAACGGAGCAGTGGAACTTGCCGGAGAGATATTTAAACTGCCGGTACGTCTGGGAATACCGATACGTTTTGCAAACCTTGGAGGGCTTGTTGACGAATACCGCGATCCCGGCTATGCAACCGCCATTGGGCTGGTATTGGAAGGAGATAGAAGAGAAAAAGATGAATTCTCCGATTGGGTAATTCCGATACGGCCGGGACATGGAAGCAATGGTTCGCAAGGGCCTTTAAAGAAAATCGAAGATTTTTTTGAGTGGATAAAAAATGGTCTGTTTTAGATCTTTTTTATATAAATTAATTTTATTGAAATGAAATGGGAGGAATTAAATGAGTCAAATGCAAATTTTTGAGGTAAGGGAGTTTGAACCATCGGTTGCGGTTTTACCTGCAATGTCTCCGGCTGTCATCAAGGTAGTTGGCGCCGGGGGCGGCGGATCAAACGCTGTTAACAGAATGATTGAAAGCGGGTTGTCGGGAGTACAGTTTATCGTGATTAACACAGATGTGCAGGACCTGAGTAAAAGCATGGCCGATTACAAGCTACAAATAGGATCAAGGCTTACCGGCGGCAGAGGTGCCGGGGGCAAGCCAAGCACCGGAGAAGATGCAGCGAAAGAGGATCTTGAGAAGATCAGTGATTTATTACGCGGTGCCGATATGGTTTTTGTTACAGCGGGCATGGGCGGCGGTACCGGCACCGGTTCTGCTCCCGTCATTGCGAAAATAGCAAAGGATCATGGGGCGCTTACTGTCGGTGTGGTTACGAAGCCGTTTACATTCGAAGGAAAAACAAAAATGCTGATTGCCGAAGACGGGATACATAAACTTCGCGAAGAAGTTGATACCCTGATAGTGATTCCCAATGAAAATCTTTTTAAGATAGTTGACAGTAAAATGACCAGCCTTCAGGCTTATGGCATAGCAGATGATGTTCTCAACCAGGGTGTACAGGCCATAGCTGATCTGATTACAAAACCAGGCATTATCAATACTGATTTTGCCGATGTGCAATCAACAATGAAAGGGCAGGGGGACGCTCTTATGGGGATTGGAAAGGGTTCCGGAGATACCCGTGCCAGGGATGCTGCTGCCGGCGCCATCGACAACCCCCTTCTGGAAGACACCAGTATTAAGGGCGCGACCCGGCTTTTGGTTAATATTTCCGGGCCTGAAAATATTACCATGGTTGAAATCGCAGAGATTATGCAAATGATAAAGGCCGAGGCAGATCCGGATGTAGAAACAATTTATGGTCAGAATTATGATCCCGATTTGGGAGATAATATCAAGGTGACGGTAATCGCAACGGGTTTCCATGAAAGAAAATCAATGCCGGTACACAAGGATAATCCGCAGCGGAGATACGAAACTGCCCTTGGTGAAATAGTCAGCCATGAACGCTTTAAAGAGATGATGAGTCAGGGATCGGGACATCGTAATTTTGACAGTTTTAGCGGATATTCAAAATCCGGGGTTAATTCTGAAATTTTTGATGTACCTTCGGTGGTTCGGAGATTCAACCCGGAGACTGACGATGGGCTTGTAGGCAATTTACCGGCAAGAAGAAGGAATGCCTGAACTTACAATGCCTGGTTCCAAGAACACTGTACTGCTGGACAGGTTCTGCGTACGGTTTACTGCCATTGACCGGCGATCGCCCCTGACCGTCGATGCCTACAGTCTGGAACTGCGCCGTTTTTTTGATTATATCGAGGCTCAAGGCCTGGAAGCAGAAAATGTAACAACAGAGCATCTGATCGGATATCTTGGACGGCGCAAAGAAAACGATTGCCTTGGTACACGTTCCGCTGCCAAGGCAATATCCTGTCTGAGGTCTTTTTTTCGATTTTGCATCGCTGAAGGCATAAGGCCGGATAACCCTGCTGCTCTGCTGGAAACTCCCCGCAGGCATTTGCTCCTTCCTGAAACTATGGACAGTGAAACAGTCGATTGTGTCCTTGCCGGAATTGATGCCGGAAACCCGCTAGGGTTGCGTGACAGGGCGCTTTTTGAAATGATATATTCATCGGGCTTAAGAATTTCCGAGGCTGCAGGTCTGAATATGCATGACATTGATATTCAGGAAGGCATTGCCAGGATACGGGGAAAAGGAAACAAGGAACGGCTGGTAGTTTTTGGTCCGGAAGCGGCAATGTGGCTGCAGCGCTACATTGATGAATCAAGACCGTCCCTTGCGGACGGGGGAGGGCGCGGTAACGCCCTTTTTGTCGGCAGGAACGGCAAGCGGCTTTCCAGGAAAGGAATTTGGAAAAACTATGCAAAATACGCCGCTCGTGCAGGAACCGGTTCCCGCGTCCATGCCCTCAGGCATAGTTTCGCAACCGGACTGTTACGGGGCGGAGCGGACTTACGGACTGTGCAGGCTCTTTTAGGGCACGCTGACCTTGCTACAACGCAGATCTATACCCATGTAGATTCTGAATTGCTGCAGGAAAGCCACCGCAAGTATCTTCCCCGGCTTGAATCGCAAAAATTAACCGTGCTAAATCATACGGGAAAAAGGAACTAACCATGAATAAAAAAATAAAAGATTCGATTATTGGTGCACTTGTATTACTTGTTGTTATTGCATTGATTATTTTTGTTTACAGCAATGCGAAAAGCAGGGAACAAAGGGAGTTGGAAAGGCGTATCAATGCTTTATCCCCGCGGGGCGGCATTCCTCAAACCATTGATGGCTTGAGAGAAGCTATTAATATATATGAATCTCAGATCGAATTCAATGTGCAAACAGGCGCTCAGACCGGCGTATACTGGAAAATACTTGCCATACGGCTTGCCGACCGGAACATGCACCGTGATGCTCTTGATGCGCTGGAACGTGCTATTCATTTTAATACCAGTGATCCAACTTTATTTCACTTAACCGGCGAATACGCTTCGGTTGTGGCGGCATCGGTTGTGGGTTTTTCGGGGGATGCCGCTGCGGAAAAAGAACAATTAACCAATCTTGCCGAAGCCGGGTATCTGCGAGCCATTGAATTAGATGCCACGTATATGAGACCCCGGCTGGGTCTTGGGGTAATGTATACTTTTGACCTGAACCGCCCCGCAGAAGCAATCCCGCACCTTGAAAAATTTGTGCAGTCTTCTCCGAGCAATGTCTCGGGGATGTTTGTTTTGGCTCGTGCCTATTATATGACTGAAAATTTTTACCCTGCTATTGAGTTATACGACAGGATCATTGCTGTTTCCAGGGATCAGAGTGTGCAGGCGGAGGCACAGAATAACAAGGAAACAATTATGTCTCAGATGGGATTTTAGGTAAACAATCTATGGCAGATCGCGGAATATTGGATTTTATTATTGCCCGTCTCCCCGGCCTTTCTTATGCCGAGAAAATACAACTCTGCGAGCTATGTAATACAGAAGACGATATTGTAAAAAAGTCAAAATCCGACATAGAAATAATTATCAAACGCATTATCACCGGTGAAAAAGCAGCTTCCTGGAATATTGACAAAATTCGAAAAGAGGCGGAAAATGACTCAAAAGCTGCCCATATTCGGGGTATTCATTGGGTCTCATGGCTCAGTCCTTTGTATCCGCCGCTTTTAAGGGAAATCTACGACCCGCCGGTACTTTTATTTTACAGGGGAAAACTCCCAAATCCGAATGTCCCCCTTGTGGCAATAGTGGGGACCCGTAAACCAAGCCCTCAGGCGGCTGCACAGGCGTTTGATATTGCCAGGGGCCTGGCTCGTTCAGGTATTTCGGTTGTTTCAGGTCTTGCCGTAGGCATTGACTCAATGGCGCATCGCGGTAATATTGAAGGCTTAACGGCAGTTTCTGCCGCACGGGCTGACGGAGCAGCAGCTTCTGCTGAAATGGCAGCGTCTGCCGTCGCGGTTTTGGGATCGGGTGTTGATGAGGTGTATCCATCAACGAACAGGATGCTGGCAAGACGTATACTGGAAACCGGCGGAGTTCTGGTTTCTGAGTATGCACCTGGTACAGGTCCCCGTAAATGGACTTTCCCTGCGAGGAACAGAATCATTTCCGGTCTTTCACGCGGAGTGTTGATTGTTGAAGCGCCTCAGAGATCAGGCGCTCTTATCACTGCGCGGTTTGCTCTTGAGCAAAACAGGGAGTTATGGGTTGCTTCCTCAGGGATAGCAGTCGGCGGAGGAATCAGGTTTGATCGACGTGGTACAAAAAAACTGGCGGAAGACGGAGCGCCAATGATACATTCGGCAGCAGACATCCTGAAGGCGTGGAACATGAGAGTTGCATCATGAATTATTTTTATCATATAAAAAGGGTTTTCAATGGCAATTAAAACAGTATCAGAAAAAGCACGCCATCCAAAGACGGCGAAAACTTCAATAAAGAAAAAAAAATCCGGAGATAAACAAATCCTCGTTATTGTAGAATCTCCGACCAAGGCAGCATCATTCGAAAAATATCTTGGATCCGAATATTCGGTACGCGCATCCATGGGCCATCTAATCGATCTCCCCAAATCGCGGACGGGCGTAGATACGGAAAATAATTTTGAGCCTGAGTATATAACCGTCCGCGGCAGGGCAAAGATCCTTAAAGAACTGGTTGGCGCTGCAAAAAAATCGCAAAAAGTACTGCTTGCAAGTGACCCGGATCGTGAAGGTGAAGCAATTGCCTGGCACCTGAAAAATGCCATTTTATCAAAAGCCGGTACAATGCCCGTTCAGCGTGTCAGTTTTAACGAAGTAACCCCGGCGGCAATAAAAGAAGCAGTTGATAAGCCGCGTCCCATTGACGAAGCTCTCGTAGAATCGCAAAAGGCCCGCAGGGTGTTGGATCGTCTTGTAGGGTACAGCCTGTCACCGCTTTTGTGGAAAAAAGTAAAAAACGGTTTATCCGCAGGACGTGTTCAGTCCGTTGCGCTCCGCCTCATCTGTGAACGTGAAAAAGAAGTTGAAAATTTTATTCCTGTGGAGTACTGGACCCTGGAGGCGGATTTTAAGGTTGGAAAATCAATTTTTACCGCGCAACTGGTAAAATGGAACGGCAATAAACCGGATCTCCCGAACGAAACTGCGGCTCGTGCCATTATCTCTGTCCTGTCCGGTTCTGAATGCGAAGTAACGGATATCAAGGAAATTGAAAAATCAATAAAGCCCAAAGCGCCCTTTATCACATCGGAACTGCAAAAGACTGCCGCAAACCGGCTGGGATTTACCGCACGTAAAACCATGCAGGTTGCCCAGCAGCTGTATGAAGGGGTGAATTTCGGTGACACCCGCATTGGTTTAATTACTTATATGCGTACCGATTCGGTGCGTGTATCGCCTTCGGCTCTTGCCGAATTGCTTGAATGGCTTGGTAAGCATTACCCAAAGGATATTCCCGAAAAAGTACATGAATACAGTTCAGGTAAAAAAACGCAGGATGCCCACGAAGCAATACGGCCAACGTATGTCAGCTATACTCCCGAATCAATGACAGAACATCTAAATCGCGAGCAGCTTAAACTGTACACCATTATCTGGGAGCGTTATGTTTCCAGTCAGATGAAAAACGCAAAAACCCGCACTGTCAGTGCGGAAATACAGGCAGTTTCCGGATCAGACAAAGGAATTTTCCGTATTTCCGGAACAAAGATTATCGAAAAAGGTTTTTACAAGGTAATCAGGATGCTGGTTACGAAAGATGAGAAAGGAAGCCCCTATCCATCGCTTAAAGCCGGGGATAAAGTTATTGTTGATAAATTCCACCCTGAGCAGCATTTTACTCAGGGGCCAGCCCGTTATACCGAGGCTTCCATAATCGACATTTTACGGGAAAAAGATATCGGCAGACCTTCTACGTATGCGCCGATCATTTCAGTACTGCTGGATCGCTATTATATAACCCGATCAAACAAACAACTTGTTCCAACCCTGCTGGGAAAAAAAATATACGAAGTATTGGTGGAACACTTCCCCGATTATGTTGACGTGGCCTTTACCGCCTCAATGGAAACAAAACTGGACGAAGTTGAAGAAAGCAATCTGAAATGGCCGGACATGATCCGTGACTTCTGGGGGCCGTTTAAAGCGCAGGTTGACGAGGTTGGCAAGTCACTTGAGTCTTTCAAGGGATCGCTGGATGAACCTACCGACTATTCATGTGAAAAATGCGGCAGGCAGATGATGAAAAAATTGGGCCGCTTTGGATTTTTCCTTGCCTGTTCCGGATTCCCCGAATGCCGGAACACAAAATCGGTTCCCCTGGCAAAATGTCCCAAATGTGACGGTGATGTGGTATCAAGAAAACAAAAGGGCCGAGGTAAGGAATTTTACGGCTGCACGAATTACCCCGACTGCGATTTTATCAGTCATTTTAAACCAATAAACCAGGATTGCCCAAAATGCGGCCGGTTTATGGTAGAAAAACATGATAAAAAACACGGCAGCCACAAAGCGTGCATTAATCCCGATTGCGATCATTTGCATTCAACTGAAGAGGCAATGAGCAATGAGTAATATGGGAATAGTAGGTGATTATTTAGCTTATCTGGAAGCTGTACGTGGTCTCTCGGTGCGGACGCTGGAGGCGTATACGGAAGACCTTTTGAAGTATGCGGATTACTGCAAAAATCATGAGATTGATCCGGAGAGAGCGACGGCTTACCATGTTCAGGGATTTATTGCCCACCTAAGTTTTGAGAGAGCAGCGCCGGCCAGTATAAACCGCAGGCTTTCTTCTGTCCGCGGGCTGTACCGGTGGATGATCAGAAATAACCGGCGAAAGGATAACCCCTGTGATTTACTGCGGAATGTAAAAATTACCCAGGCTCTGCCGTCCGTGTTGTGGGAAGATGAAATGGCGAGGTTTATTGAACTGCCGGAAGTACGGAATATTCTCTGGCCGGCAAGGGATAAAGCTCTGATTTTTACCATGTATTCGGCGGGGCTGCGTATTTCGGAGCTGGTATCGCTAAATATGAATATGTTAAAGGGGGATATGAAAAGTGCTAAAATTAAAGGTAAAGGCGGCAAGGAACGCAAGGTGTTTTTTTCCGACGAAGCGCATGCCGCCATTGCGGATTATTTGCCGGAACGTACAGCGGAAATTACAGCCGCAGGGCTAAAAGGCATTTCAATTAACGGTGCATTATTTATCAGCAGGAAAGGGCAACAGTTATCGGTGCCGGGAGTACGTTGGATCATTGCGCAGTACGCAGCTCAATACACTCAGGTGTCAGGTATTACGAAAAACATCCATCCGCACAGCCTGCGCCACACTTTTGCGACACACCTGGTAAATGCGGGCTGTGACGTGCGTATTGTACAGGAAATGATGGGCCATGCAAGCCTTTCCACTACCCAGCGATACGCCCATGTCAATATTGAGCGGCTCAAAAAAGTGTATGCCAAAGCGCACCCTCACGGGCATTCTCTCGCGAATTCATCACACAGAGACACGGAGACACGGAGATGAATATTAAAGTTATGTTTAAGAACATTATTTTCTTCTCTCTGTGCCTCTGTGCCTTCGTGCCTCCATGTGAGATCTTTACGAGTAAAGGAGTTGTAGATGAGTGACGATATGAAGTTTCATTCGACGACGATTATTGCGGTGCGCAAGGACGGCAAAGTGGCAATGGCCGGAGACGGGCAGGTGACATTTGGCAATACAGTGATGAAAAACAACGCCCGCAAGATACGCCGCCTGCATGAAAACAAGGTATTATGCGGTTTTGCCGGAGCTTCGGCTGATGCCCTTACCCTGTTTGATCGTTTTGAAGTGAAACTCAAAGAATATTCCGGAGACCTTATGCGGGCGGCTGTGGAGCTTACCAAAGAATGGCGTATGGATCGCGCTCTCAGACGGCTTGATGCCATTCTCCTTGTTGCCGATATCTCCAAAACATTTTTAATTTCAGGATCAGGCGATGTCATTGAACCGGCAAACGACGCTATTGCCATCGGATCGGGCGGTAATTACGCTTATGCTGCGGCTCTTGCCTATCTTGATGGAAGCAATTTCACCGCGCCGGAAATTGCCGAAAGAAGCCTTAAAGTCGCCGGTGATATTTGTATTTATACAAATATGCACATTATGCTGGAGGAACTGGGATGAATAATGAATTAACTCCTAAAGAAATAGTTGCCGAATTGGACAAATACATTGTCGGGCAAAAAAAAGCAAAACGAGCTGTTGCGGTAGCGCTTCGCAACCGCACCCGGCGGCTCAAGCTCGATCCGGAACTCAGGGATGATGTTACACCAAAAAATATATTGATGATTGGACCTACCGGCGTTGGTAAAACAGAGATAGCGAGGAGGCTTGCTAAACTTGCCGGGTCTCCTTTTATTAAAGTAGAAGCGACTAAATATACCGAAGTAGGCTATGTTGGCCGTGATGTTGAATCCATGGTCCGCGATCTTATGGCTTCGGGTTATCAGATGGTTAAACAGGAAATGCAGGAAGCATTTATCGCCGATGCGGATAAACGCGCCGAAGAAGCGCTGCTTGACCTGCTTCTTCCCGGTAAAAAAACGAAAATTAAAAAATCCTCACCGGCGCCGGTGGTAAGGCCAATGGGATCGTTTGCTTTTGGTCCGGAAAACGGGACAGGAGGCAGCCTTATCGGAACTGCCATTCAGGTGGGAATTCCCGCGTATAGCGGACAGAATACCGATGCCGGTAAACCTCCGGAAACTGAAGCAGGAATACCTGCAGAAGAACCTAATGATACCGGGGATTCCGCAGGAGAAACCATAACAGCTAATTCCGCAGCCGCTAATGCGACAAAGGAAAAATTCAGAACCATGCTCCGTGAAGGCAAGCTGGAAGAACGTACTGTGGAACTGCTGGTAAACCAAAACCCCCAATTCCCCCCGTTTGAAATGATGGGCGTGAACATGGAGGACATTGAAACAAGCCTTTCCGGTTTTGCAAGTTTTTTTGGCGGCGGAAAAAAGAAAAAAGTCGTTACTGTTGCCCGTGCACGGGAAATACTCAAGGCCGAAGAACTGGAAAAACTTATCGACCGTGACCGGGTCAGTGATGAAGCCCGCCAGCGTGTAGAAGAAACCGGTATTATTTTCATTGATGAAATTGATAAAATTGCCGTCAAGGGAGACAGGGGCGGGGGGCCTGACGTTTCCCGTGAGGGTGTTCAGCGTGATATACTCCCTATTGTAGAGGGAGCCACAGTCAACACAAAATGGGGGCCGGTTAACACCGATCATATCCTGTTTATTGCCGCAGGTGCGTTTACCGTGAGTAAACCCTCGGATTTAATCCCTGAATTGCAAGGCCGTTTCCCCTTGCGTGTTGAACTGGATTCGCTGGGCAAAGATGATTTCCTGCGAATTCTCACCGAACCTAAAAATGCCCTCACCAGGCAGTATACGGAACTCCTTGCTACGGAGAGTATTGAACTTGAATTTAAGCCTGAGGCTATTGAACGACTGGCATTTTTGGCTGCCGAGGTCAATTCCAAGCTGGAAAACATCGGAGCGAGACGTCTGCATACCATCATGGAAGCCCTTCTTGAGGAACTTTCCTTTGAAGCGCCGGACATTGGCCCGTCAATAATACCGGTAACGGTAAACTATGTTGACGAAAAACTCGCAGAAATTGTAAAGGATCAAGACCTTGGACGCTATATTTTATAGCTAAAAGGGAAAAGGTAAGAGGTAAAAGAGAGGAATTGTTGTGAAAAAGTGGTTTTTATGCTTAAAAAGGCGGTGGAAATTGCCGATATGTAAAGAGAGGGAGTATATACTATTATGAACACCTTTGCTACAACAGTAGATCTATTACATCGTACGATGAGCGCCAATGTGGTACGCCGTGCGGTTATTTCCAACAACATTGCAAATGCCAATGTTCCCAATTTTAAGCGTTCTGATGTGAATTTTGAAAGCGAATTGAAGCGTGCGCTTGATACCCAAAAGCAAAGACCTGCGCTGGAACTGGTTCAGACCAATCCTGCACATTTTAACAATTTCCGGGAACGTGATTACCGGGATGTGCAAATCCGGCGGGTATTGGATTATACCAGTACTTATAATAACAATGGCAACAATGTTGATCCTGAACAGGAATTTATGGCTTCATTGCAAAACCAGATGATGTATATGCTGCTGGCCAATTCTGTTTCATTTGAGTTCAATCAGGTAAATTCAGTTCTTAGGAATTAGGAGAGGTTAATATATGGGGTTGTTTAGTTCGATTAACATTGCGGCGACCGGGTTAAGCGCCGACAGGGTGCGGCTGGATGTGATAGCTGACAATATGTCAAATGTGAATACCACCCGAACGAATGAGGGCGGCCCTTTCCGCCGCAGCCGGGTAATTATGCGACCCAGAGCGGAAGGTGTCTTCTGGCGTTCGCCGTTTCTCCCCAATACCCTGGACAACGGCATTGGCCGCGGGGTGCGGGTTGTGGAAATACAGAAGGATTTTTCAAAAGAGAATCCCTTAAGGTGGGATCCTACCCATCCTGATGCCATTAAATCCGGCCCAAGAGAGGGGTATGTCGAACTGCCCAATGTTGACATTGTCGGTGAAATGGTGGACATGATCTCCGCAACACGTTCTTACGAGGCAAATGCGGCGATAATCGAAGGTTCAAAAGCAATGTTCCAGCGGGCGCTGGATATAGGCAGAAGATAAGGGGGACTATTAAGTGCACGAACATATTTCCATGGTTCGTACGAATCAAAATCACATGGGGCCGATTGACAGCCCTTATGTGGGCAGCGGGAAAAATATCCTTGCGCTGCGTGAAAAAACAGGCGCGGAAGCAATTACTCGTGCAGGAACTTTCGAACAGGCTATGCTTGAGTCTCTTGATAAAGTTTCCGGGGCACAGCAGCGTGTTTCCGAACTTGCAAAAGAAGCGATTGTCAATCCCAATTCGCTGGATGTGCATGATATTACCATCGCGCAGGCACAAGCCGATATGGCATTGAATATCACCAGAAATATACTCAGCCGTTTAGTTCAAGGCTGGAGAGATCTAATAAATACACGGTAAACGCCATTAAAACGGCAGTTACCTCGGCGAATAAGGCGAAGGGAGGGGGATATGAATGAATTTATAAAACGATTTTTGGGAAACGTCACAACACTTTGGCAAAAGTGGAGCATGAAACAGCGTATTATCCTCATCGGAATTGCCGTTTTGGCAATCGTAGGGATTATAGCCCTGTTTGGTGTTTCATCTGCGCCAAGTTATGTGCCGGTTATTGATCAGCCCATTCGGGATGAAGATGACCGGTTCAGAATTGTCACCAGGATTAACGAAGAGGGGGTGAGAACCATTGTTAATGCCGCAGGTGTTATACAAGTGCCCGATGAAGCCACTGCGCGCCGCATGAGGGCGATTTTAATCCGCGAAAATCTTATTCCCAGTAATGTTGATCCCTGGGCTATTTTTGACCGGGAACGCTGGTCAACAACCGACTTTGAGCGGAATGTTAATTTCCGCCGTGCGCAGACCAGGATGATAATCGATCATATCAGAGCCATTGACGATATTGATGATGTCGATGTTGTTTTTGACATCCCCGAGCGTGAGTTGTTCGCAGCTGATCAGCGGCAGACAAAGGCCAGCGTTATCATCACACCAAAACCGAACAGTGATATTACCACAAACCGCAGAAAGCTCGAAGGAATTCACAAACTGCTTACCTATGCCATTCCCGGACTCACCGACGATAATATCGTCATTACCGATCATAACGGTAATATTCTCAATGACTTTACCGGTCTGGCTGCACTGGATCGCCTGAATATCATTGAACGTGAACAAAAACAGATACAGCAGTTGGAAACCAGATACCGCGCTCAGGTTTTACAGGCATTACAGCATACATTTTCTTCCGATCGTGTCCGTGATCTTAATATCAAAATTGACATGGATATGTCTCCGAATTTTGAGGAAATGGAGGAATTTTTTCCCTTTGTACTTCGCCCGCGTACTCCGGGTCTCGCTTATGATGATTCGGAAATACTTCCGTCGGTTCCCCGTTCCAGGAGCACATCAGAAACCGTCTGGAGGGGGACAGGTTTTAACCCCGAAGGCCCTCCCGGTCATGAAGGCCAGATGCCTCCGGCTTTCAGGGATATGCAGAATCTTCACGGTGAAATGAATCAAAATACCCATGTTCAAAACGAAGAAATAAACCGCAGGGTTACCCAGACAGAACGCAGCCCTCAAATTGATCGTGTAACGGTTTCGGTTAACATTGACGGCAGATGGAGATGGGTGTATGACGAAAAAGGGAGTCCTGTTGTGCTTCCCGACGGAACAATCGATCGTGAATATACTCCGGTCCCGCAGGAACAGCTCCGTGCCGCAACTACGCTGATACAAAATGCCATTGGTTACAATGCCGCCCGGGGAGATTCGGTAACGGTGCAAAATATACCGTTTGACCGAACAAGAGAACATGCCGAAGAAGATGCGGCATTTTTCAGGAAACGGCAGGTTCAAACTACCGTTATTATATTTCTATCCGGTTTGACATTATTGTTGGCAGGATTTATAATATTCAGGGTTGTTATCCGTGAGCTGGAACGCCGCAAAAGGCTGGCGGAAGAGGAACGTGCGCGCCGCGAACAGGCACTGCGGGAAAGCGCAATGCTGGAAGCCGAGCAGGACGGCATGGAAGTTTCCATTTCGGTGGAAGACCGGACGCGCATGGAACTTATGGAGTCAGTAGTCAACCTGGCAAGAGAACACCCGGAAGACTGTGCCCAGCTTATTAGAACCTGGCTTTTGGAGGAATAGTAATGGCAAAATCAAGCGCAGCATCAAACCAGGCCGCCTCAACCGGCGCCAAGAAAAAAGGTCAAAAAGAATATACAGGCCGCCAGAAAGCCGCTATTTTTCTCGTCACCATAGGTTCTGAACTATCAGCGGAAATATTCAAGTATTTACGTGAAGATGAAATAGAAACGCTCACTTTTGAAATTGCCCGTCTTGAAACCATAGACTCCGACCAGAAGGATAACGTCCTTCAGGAATTCCAGGAACTCATGATGGCAAACCAGTTTATTTCCACCGGCGGTATCGATTATGCCAGGGAATTGCTGGAAAAATCGCTGGGCAGCCAGAAAGCAATTGATATTATCAACCGCCTGACATCCAGTCTTCAGGTACGACCGTTTGATTTTATCCGCCGCACAGACCCCACTCATTTGTTGAACTTTATTCAGCAGGAGCATCCGCAAACCATCGCCCTTATCCTGGCCTATCTTGAACCGAATAAGGCTTCGGTAATTCTGCAGAATTTGAATCATGATGTGCAAAGCGACGTAGCCCGCCGTATTGCCACCATGGACAGAACGAGCCCGGAAGTCCTGCGTGAGGTGGAACGGGTGCTTGAAAAGAAACTTTCAACCCTCTCCAGCGAAGATTACACAACAGCCGGCGGCGTTGAAAGCATCGTTGAAATTCTCAATCTTGTTGACCGTACTTCCGAGAAACAGATTATCGAACAATTGGAAGACGAGGATCCGGAGCTTGCCGAAGAGATCAAGAAGCGCATGTTCGTGTTCGAAGATATCGTCATGCTGGACGACCGGTCCATTCAAAAAGTCATGCGGGAAGTGGACTCCCAGGAACTTGCCAAAGCGCTCAAGAGTGTGGATACCGAAGTGCAGGATAAAATATTTAAGAATATGTCCAAACGTGCTGCCGGTATGCTCAAAGAAGACATGGAGTACATGGGACCGATACGGCTCAAGGATGTTGAAGAAGCGCAGCAAAAAATCGTTTCGATTATCCGCCATCTTGAAGATACCGGTGAGATTGTTATTGCCCGCTCCGGTGAAGACGAGATGGTTGTATAACAATAAGAGGTTTACAGGATGGCCAAAGCAGTATTCAGACCGGGAGAGCTTACCGTTATTGAAGACAGGGTAATGATAAGCACCCATATTTCAATTAACGGTTATCAGGAATCTGCTCCGGCAGAAGATGAAAATTCTTTTGAACCTGCAGTGGAAGAATATACCGGTCCCACAGCCGAGGATCTGCGCCGTGAAGCGGATGCTTTCAGGGAAGAATGGGAAATTCAAAAAAAATCCATGATAGAGGCTGCGGAATCGGAGGCCAATGAAATTGTACAGACAGCTGAACTGTCAGCTGCCAAGGTGAAAGAGCAATACGCCGAAGAAGCCGAAATGCTTAAAGCTGCGGCCCATGAAGAGGCGGAACAGATCATCGCCGGTGCACGGATGCAGGCGAAGGAGCTTGAAGAAGAAATCCGCAGAACAATAGATGACGAGCGAAATGCAGCTCTTGAGCAGAGCAGGGAGGAAGGCAGGGCCGAAGGTTATGCCGAAGGCAAAGTCGAGGTTGACCGGCTCATTGAACGTACACATCTTGTACTGGAACGGGCTCAGGACAAACGGGGCGAAATTTTAACCGAAACAGAACGGCAGATCATAGACTTGGTGCTGCTTATTACCCGTAAAGTTGTTAAGGTTATTTCCGAAAGCCAGCGGGATGTAATTATTGCCAATGTGACAGAGGCTCTTCGTAAAGTGCGTGATACGGGAACCGTAATCATCCGTGTAAACCTCGCCGATCTTAAACTTGCGACCGAACATACCAAGGAATTTATCAAAATGCTTGAAGGAGTAAAAACAATTCAGGTACAGGAAGATTCTTCGATAGATTCAGGTGGTTGTATTATCGAGACTGACTTTGGCGAAATTGATGCCCGTATTGCCAGCCAGCTTGCCGAACTGGAAGCAAAAATACTGGAAATTTCCCCCATAAAAACAAAGGTCAAGTCCAGAGCGTCAAAACTTTGAGTAGTTAAGCTATGTAAACGGGGGGAGCATGGAAACTGCTGTTTTTGAAAAATATTTTGATACGGCTGAACGCATTGATACGATAAAGTATACCGGTAAAATCACTAAAGTCCAGGGGCTGCTTGTTGAAAGCAGGGGCCCGCAGGCAATAATCGGTGAATTATGCAAAATTGAGCTTCCGGACAGGAGCCGTAAAAAGACCGGCGGATATATCTTTGCCGAAGTAGTAGGTTTAAGAAACGAAATAGTGCAGCTTATGCCTTTTGAGGAAACTGCCGGGCTTGAAGTGGGATGCCGCGTTATTGCACAGGGTACCCGTCTTGAAGTACCGGTATCAACGAATCTTCTGGGAAGGGTATTGGATGCAAGAGGAAACCCTATAGACGGTAAAGGTGATATTGAACCGGCTGCATTTTATCCTGCATTGGCAAATTCTCCCGATCCTTTGGCTCGGCGGCGTATATCTGAAAGGATAGTTACCGGAGTACGCGCCATTGATGGTCTGTTGGCTGTTGGCAAAGGTCAGCGGCTTGGTATTTTTTCCGGCTCCGGCGTTGGTAAATCCACCCTGCTGGGAATGATAGCCCGCAATACCAGTGCAGATGTTAATGTCGTTGCACTCATTGGCGAGCGCGGGCGGGAGGTAAATGACTTTATTGAAAATGACCTTGGCCCCGAAGGGCTTGCCCGCAGTGTGCTCATTGTAACCCCGTCCAATTCACCGCCGCTGGCACGGTTGCGCGGCGCCTATGTGGCAACTGCCGTTGCCGAATTCTTCCGTGATCAGGGTCTGGATGTCATGCTGCTTTTTGACTCGGTTACCCGTTTTGCCCGAGCCATGCGGGAAATTGGTCTTGCATCAGGTGAACCTTCGGCAACGAGGGGTTATCCGCCGAGCATGTTCGATACCATGCCCAAACTGCTGGAACGATCGGGCACTTCCGATGTTGGCAGCATTACCGGTTTTTATACAATACTGGTAGACGGCGATGATATGGACGAGCCGGTGGCTGACACCGTGCGCGGTATTCTTGACGGCCATATCGTATTGTCCCGCCGTCTTGCCCAGGCATATCATTACCCGGCAATTGACGTACTGCAAAGCGTTTCCCGTCTTGCTCCCATTGTGTCTGAGCCTTCTGTTACTAAAGCTGCGGGCGTTATCCGCAGAAGCATGGCAGTGTATGCCGAGTCGGAAGACCTCATCAATGTTGGCGCGTATCATTCCGGTTCCAATCCGGTAATTGATGAAGCCATAGCCAAACATCAGCCCATTGAAAAATTTTTAATTCAGGAAGTAGAAGAACGGGCTTCAATAGAAGATACATTTACCATGATGGAAGAATTATCCGGCGTTCCCTTACAGTCCGGAGAAGTTAAATCCCCTGCAATGCAGGCGTATTCCGCACCCGGCGGTATGCAGGCGCACTTGTCTCCTTTGGAGCCGGACTGGAATGATAACAGTGTTGCCTCTCTTTTTGCCGGCCGTACCTTTGATGCAGTTTCAGATACATGAGACGCTTTAGTTTCCGCCTGCAAAAAATACTTGAGCTGCGAAAGCACCGTGAACAGGAAGCAAAAACCGAGCTGGGCCGCGCCATCGGTATCCTTACCAAAATTGAAAATGATATTGCAATTAACAGCACAAAACACAGCCTGGCGGTGAAGGAAAGATTTACCGGAATTAATGCCTCCGATGAAACCGGCGTTTCATCCGGAGCAGTTTCAATGCTGTCCTGGGACACATACATTCTCCGGCTGGAGCAGGAGGCCGAACGCCTTGCCGAAGATGCCGCTTGTGCCGAACAGGTTGTCGAAGAAAAACGTGAGCTGTATCTTGAAGCTTCCAGAGACCTTAAAGTCATGGAAAAACTCCGGGAAAAACGCGAAAAAGAACATCGCAAGGAAATGTTTGTTGCGGAAACGAAAGAACGGGATGATAAGGTAAGGAGTAAGGGGTAAGGGATAAGGTAAAAGTGAATAGTGAATAGTGGCGTTGTCCGAGGGCTTTTGGGGCTTTCGACAAAGCTGCTGGTGATTTGGTATAAAAACAACTTGCTTTTTGCACAAAAATATACTTGCTATTTGTACAATAATATACTTGCATTTTGCTCAAAAATATATTTGCTTTTTGCTAGGTTTTTGAGTATAATTAAAGCAAGGGGATCTTGTGTCTTTGAAAAAAGAAGGCTACAAAGCAAGGCTTGTCGATAAAAAACTCAGGGAATATCTAAAATTATTCAGCGCTGTTTCGGTAGAAGGGCCTAAATGGTGCGGAAAAACGTGGACATCCCTTAACCACGCGAACAGTATCACGTACATCATGGATCCGGCCGGTAATTACAGTAATAAAACAAGGGCGGAGCTTAACCCTTCTCTTGTATTGGACGGAAAAATACCACATGTCATAGATGAATGGCAGGAAGTCCCCGGCATTTGGGATGCCGTCAGATTTAATGTTGATCAAAACCCCGGTTTGGGAAAGTTTATTTTAACCGGTTCTGTTACCCCTCCGCGTGTATCGTACAAACACAGCGGTACAGGAAGGATTGCTATATTACGAATGCGTCCCATGACATTGTATGAGTCCGGTGATTCACGAGAGGCAGTGTCTTTTGCTTCATTATTTTCAGGAAAAAAAATCAGACCTTTTACCGCAGATATTGATCTCCTGCACCTTATTGATATCACCATTCGGGGAGGATGGCCGCAAACGCTCAATCTGTCCATCAGGAAGGCCGGGAGTGTTTCTGTCGAGTATATTAACGCGCTTCTTAAAAATGATTTATTCAGCGAAAGATTTTCAAAACGAAATTCGGCGAAACTGCATGTTCTGCTGCGCTCCCTGGCACGGAATAATGCTACAACAGTCAGTGATACTACTTTAACCAAAGATATTGCCGGAAATGATATGATGCTTTCCCGCAACAGTATCGTAGATTATACAGACGATCTCAAGCGAATATTTGTTTTAGAAGAAATTCCCGGCTGGATGCCGGGTATCCGCTCCAAAACCAGGATACGGATGTCGCCAAAATTGATGTTTGCCGATCCCTCTTTGGCTATCGCAGCCCTTGGCATTGGAAGACGGCGGTTGTTCGAAGATCTTAATACCTATGGTTTTATGTTTGAAAATCTTTGTCTGCGTGATCTATGGGCGTACGCTGAATTGTATGGCGGATCTCTTTATCATTACAGAGACAACAGTAATCTTGAAGTTGATGCAATCATTGAGATGAAAGACGGTGCATGGGGTGCCTTTGAAATAAAGCTCGGAGAAAACCAGGTTGAATCCGCCGCCCAGACATTACTTAGATTAAAGAAGAAAATGGTGTCCGATGGGGCACGAGAACCCTCATGTCTTGTGGTTATCACAGGAGGCGGTTTGGGCAGAAAACGCGAAGACGGGGTTTATGTAATTCCGGTTAATGCATTGAAGCCATGACATTTGTTTGGTTTTTTACCAATTTCTTCACGCAGAGGCGCGGAGAACGCAAAGACGCAGAGAAAAGAAAAATAGGAATGATGAGTGAACTTGTAATACAGCAACAGTTATGGAATATTCTAATTAGGAAGGAAATTAAATGCCGCTAATATCACAATTTTATGGGATATTGATTTACATTTATAAAGAATTGAACAGCAAGCATCATATACCGCATTTCCATGCTAAATATGCCGAATTTGAAGGTGTGTATGACTTCAAGGCTAACCTCATCGAAGGCGAATTACCTCCCAAATAAAGAAAGCTTGTAGAAGCATGGACATTGCTCCATGAAGATGAATTAAATGCGGCTTGGGTTGCCTGGAGTGAAAGCGGTGAAGTAATAAAAATTGATGGATTGAGGTGATTTTTGATACGACCAAAAGCTATTAATGTAGAACCTTACCCTGACTACTGTTTGCTTGTTACATTCAGCAACAATGAAAAACGTATATTTGATGTTAAACCGTATTTTGATTTTAAGCCATTTAGCGAATTAAGAAATATAATATTATTCAACACCGTTAAACCGGCCGGATTAAGCATTGAATGGCTGCATGGGCAGGATATTTGCCCCGATGAACTTTATTATAATTGTGTACCCGAAAAAGCACCTGGCTCTGCCGGAGCTGTTTAAAGGCACACAAAAGCTTTCAAACAACAGTTTTGCTTTTTAGCATGGTGTCTGACACTCGAGACGCTACTTTAACATTTTCCTACGTATTATATTCCGCAATTTTCATTATCCATCTGTAGAAATATTTTTTGTATATTTTTTCTTTTTGTTTCCACCATTGAGAACATACATAATAATTACCAATTTTTTCTTTCCAGTAACGACTATGACCTTTCCTGTCAACTAATTTGGTTTTATCATTTTGAATTATTGGATAAGGAATACCAAAGACATTAATACAATAATCTTTGTTTAACATATTATTTATTTCAATGTCAGGAATTAGGTTTTTATCAAAAAACAAACGTAATAATCTTTTTATAAAATCCTGAGTCGTTTCATTTTCGTTTTTATGCAATGGAACATTTACTCCTTTTATTTTAACAGAATCATTTATAGCATCATCGTTATCTTCGGCGGAATCATCAGATTCAATGTTAGATTCTGTCGAGATTTGAATTTCATCATCAAATTCATCAGTTACAGGTATACCGCCCATGGTTTCACAATTTGACTTTATAAGATCAAGTTTTGCTTCATCTAAATAAAACCACTCCCCTTTTACACGATAATTGTCAAAAACACCCTGTATTATTTGTTCTGCTCTAAGACTATCCTCAAATTGATATGCAAAAACAGTTTCAAATTCTCCGGGCATTTTTAAGCCAAGTCCATAGAATCTTTCTTTTACTGTGTTTTTTGTTATACCAATTTTATACGGCATTTCGTTTGTTTCATAATTGCGAATCCATTTATTAAAAACAACATACAATTTTCCTGATTCCATAATCATCCTTCCTAATACTTATTATCCTCCTGCCCTCATACAAGGACTGGTGTTCTTTTTACCGATTCTGTACACGATTAAAATTATTCCTGTATGTAGCATTATTCGGATCAAGCCGTATTGCATCCTGGAAATCAGCTCTAGCCCTGCTATAATTATATATCGATTCATATGCAATACCACGATTGTTAAAATACACAGCATTATTTGGATTAAGCCGTATTGCTTCTGTGTAATCTCTGATTGCGTTGTTTCGATCTGAAGATATCCTGGATGCCCTTGCACTATCATATCCACCGCCTCCTCTTATGGCAATGCTATTGGCTCTTTCTCTATATGCATTGCCTCGGTTGTTAAATGCACTAGCATCGTTAGGACTTAATCGAATAACATGAGAATAATCAGATATAGCATTATCGCGATTTCTTATTTCAACTTCATTCCTAAAACGTGCAGACTCATTTGCCAATTGAGTATATACAGCACCCCGCCAGGAATAAGCTTGGACTAAATTGGGATTAAGCCGAATTGCCGCAGTAAAATTTGAAATTGCACGGTCGAAGTCACGTATATTGTAGTTATTTCTTCCCTGATCAAATAAGGCTAGCGCTTGTTGTTCCCGCTCCTGTTGTTCTCGCTCCTGTTGCTCTCGATGAGCTCGTTCTCGTTGTTCTTGCTCCCGTTGCTCTCGCTGTTCACGTTCGCGCTGTTCCCGCTCTCGTTGTTCCTGTTCCCGTTGCTGCTGTTGCCGGGCTGTAGCAAGGCTCTGGCTGGCTTCGGCTAAATATGGGTTTATTCGCAACGCTCGTTCCCAATCCGCTATTGCATGGGTTACATCTCCTTGCCTTGAATACGCATTGCCGCGGCCAATGTATGCAATTACATCATTACCGTTGAGACGAATTGATTCAGTATAGTCTGTAATAGCGCTTGAAAAATAGCCATTTCTCAAATGTTCATCTGCCTGCATTCTTAATTCTTCCGCTCTTTGATGTGCTCGGGCACTTTCTATGCCCCGCCTGCTTGTCGGGTTTGTCCGAAGTATTACTTCCCACTCCGTATGAGGCATAATGCTAATCCTTTTTTCCCTCGCCGCCCTTTCTGCTGCTATTCCGTCAATGGAAGTTATCCGGATAACAAGTCTGTCGGTAATTAAATTTGCGTCCACTGCCGGGAATGTAACCGTTCCTTCCCACTGCCATTGGGGGATAACTTCGAAATTGGCAATGTCAAAGCCATAGGGAGTCCTGACGGTCTGGCTGCTAATGCTTCTTCCCTGGTCATTGATTATTTCTACAACCACCGTAGCAGTGGCATTCCTTGTCCGGTCATTAAACGGTGAGGGTGTGCCGATAGTTTGCACAGGCCAGTTTAGTCCCCATGCTTCTGTCCTTCCGGTTGCCTGCAAGCCGTCTTTTATTGAGGTTATGACACTATTAATTTGATTTGACCATACAAAATCGGGATAAAAACCAATTCGAATGCTTAAGTCGATTGTTTCCCTTTGGAAATCAATAGAACCGCGCTGGATGTCTGTGGAATATACAATGAAAAACGGCTGCGGATCGGTTGTATTTCTTGTAAACAAAGCCTCGGTTTCCTGCAGGCGTTCTACCCATTGCCTGCGCCAGGCGATTTCGTTTCGGGTATCTTCGCCGATATTCCCGCTGGTAATATCGGCGGAAAGAACATTCATGCGGCTTAACGCCTCTGCCAACCCCGAATCGTAGCTGCTGGCCTGAATAAAATAAGAAAGGGCTTCCACAACGGTACCCTGTCTTTGGGCGGTAATGCCCCGCGCAAGCGCTGTTTCGGCTTGTACTTGAGCGGTATTTCTGACACTGTGTATTTCACGCCACCCTTGATCAGTCAGTTCCACACCCAACTGTCTGAGCAATTCCGCTGTCGCTTCCCGTATCGCCGACAAATTTTCCAATGCAGATGCTGACACCGCCGTTGGAGGATATGAGGCTTTCCGTTGCCCTGATTCTACATCGGTTATCGATAGTTCCAGCATATACGCATCTGCGGTTCTGGTTATGGAACCTGTTAGGATATAACGGGCATGGGTAAGCCTGCCAATGCTGATAGTGTCTTCATCCGAATAATCACCGGAAAGCGCCTGCCTCTGTTCGGCAAGGATTGTATCCAGGTTTAACCTGTCAACAACGGTCATTGCCGAAAATGTTTGAAAATCGCCTGTTATGGAGCTTTGAACCATTGAGAGTATCCATCGTTCAGAAATGGCAAGACCAGTGCCAGCCGGCTCAAGCACCGCAATTCTGATGCCGCTGCCTCCGTCTCCGGTCCAATGCACAGGGGCAGGCGGAGGTGCGGTAAGAGATTGCTGCGGCGGTGTATCCGGGTTATTGGCGCAAGCGAATAGAGAAAAGAAAACTACTATTGAAAATATGGTTATAAACTTTTTTATCATTTTGAATACCCTTTAATTTAAGTATACTCTTTTTCCATACTCATTCTTCTACTTTATATAAAATTAATGCTGGATAATCAAGGTGGATGTTTTCCGAAGGCAGGGCGAGTAACCCCTCTTCCCCATCATCATTCACACCCCTCCATTGATGGCACACTGAATAACGGCAGCAATGTATGCCCAAGTATGATTAGGCGGGTGTCAGCGGCAAGCTACCGCACCGCTACGCGTAAGCGGTGCGATTGGCCGCTGACAGGCCCCGCATAAGTTTTGGGCATACATTGCTGTGTTACCAGTTTTGAAACACAGCAACCAATGGGGGGGGTTAATACTTAAACTCGCTATCCCCGATAAATTCCCTCAGGATGCTGGTGCCGGGAACATATTGGGGGGGCAGGGGAGCAAAATTTTCCAGGAATGACAGCAGACGCGATGCTTCTGCGTACTCGCGCCGGCTGGGTTTTACCGCACGCAGCAGGGGGTCGGCATAATACTTTAAAACCGATAATTCATAATCAAGCGCGGAATTAAATGCTGCGTCCGCTGAATTCTGAAACGGGAAGATATATTTTTTTTCTCCCGCCCGTACGCTGGACCACATTTGAATTGTGCCGGCTGCATCTTTTCCGCGGAACTGGTAATCACGTACTATTCGGCGCAGCAGCCGGTTGTCACTGGTTGGAACACGATTGTGATCGTCCAGGTTAAGCTGGGTAAGTGCTGAAACGTACAGCTTGAATTTAGTGTTACGCGCAATTGAATGTGTAAGCGCATCGTTAAGAGCATGAATCCCCTCGACAATCAGTACCGATCGGCGGCAGGGCATGCGTATTTTCTTTCCGTTTGTGTCAATGCGGACACCTGTTTTGAAGTCATATACAGGCATGGTAATTTCCTCACCCCGGTACAGGGCCTGCAATTGCTCGTTGAGGAAAGAGATATCCATTGCTTCAAGGCATTCATAATCGGGGTTACCGTTTTTATCTTTTGGTGTTTTTGCAGTGCCTACATAATAATTATCCAGGCTCATGGCAATGGGGTTAATTCCCAGTACCATAAGTTCAATGGAAAGGAGTTTTGCGCTGGTGGTTTTACCGGAACTTGACGGCCCGGCGAGCAGAATCATTTTAATTGTATCTTTCTGTTCGTATACCTGCCGGGCAATTTCTGCCATTTTTCTTACCTGATGGGCTTCGACAATTCTGATATAATCGCGTATAGTTCTGTTGGCAATCATTGAATTTAAGTCGCCAACTACCCGAACATTAACAATGCGTCCCCATTGTTTATACTCATGAAATACTTTAAATATTTTAGGTTCATCAACATATGACTCCAAGGTATTACTGCCAGTGGCAGGAAACCTCAGGAGAAACCCTTCTTTGTACAGCATGAGTTTGAAAGCGGAAAGCAATCCTGTTCGTGGCACCAAAGGTTCAACATAAATGTCCAAAAAATCCCCGCACTCGTTTACCTTGATCCGTGATGTACTGCGCTGCTCAAGCAGTACTACTGTGTCTGTCTGCCCTTTTTCCGAAAACACCTTGAGCGCTTCATCGTATGATAAATACTTAAACGTGATTGGAAGATCCTTACGTACAATAGCTTCCATTTCTTCCTGCAATGCGGAAATTTCCTGTTCTGTCGGAGCTTCGCCGGAGCTAAATGTATAATAATAACTTCTTCCCAGCGAGTGGCCGACATACAGATGCCGTCCCGAAAAAAGTTTTCGCGCGGCGGCCGCAAGTAAGAAAGCAAGCGAACGCCGGTAGATCGAACTTCCTTCCTGCGTGTCCAGAAGCACAGGCTCTATCACAGAATTTATCGCAAGCCTGGTTTTCAGCGGCCTTATTTCATTGTTCACCCTCAAAGCGGCAAGCCGGTCATCGGTAATCCCAAGCCGTGAAAGTACAGTATCCGCCTTTGTTCCATACGGACAATTAATTTCAGTATCTCCGTACCTCACCAATATATCACTCATCTATCACTCCTCACTTTTAACTCTTCACTTTTAATTTTTAACTTCACTGTATTATCCTGTCAATTATTATATTAACTTCCTCAATTAAAATACTCGTGTATCGTTCGATGTTATCTATGATATATTGCTGCAAATTGTGGATGTTTCCTCCCAATTGGATATTGTACGGCACATCAATGGTGATTGCCAGACTGTACCCTAATTTACTATCTCGTATTTGAATTTTCTTTGACCGAATATCATGATTATGTTCTTCAATACAATGTTTTACCATCTGGTATAGAGCAGCTTCGGAAATAACCACTTTACCCCGCCTGGAATATTCGGGCCTGACAACCGATTTTTCATGCACTTTGGGTGTTCTGCCCATGGATTCCGTCGGGCCTTTTCGCTTAAATATCTGTATCGCATTTTGAAAGATGTTGGGATAATTCCTTTTTATTTCGATTGATGGTACCGGAATGACATGTTTGCCCTCAAGGCGGCGCGTTCTAATTGCTTTTTCTATTTCATCATGGGTAGCAATGTCCTCAATTTTTACTATTTTTGACGGCGGGGGCATTTGCAGACGTGCCGCTATTTTACTAACCATTTTTTCCGATGTTCCCAATACAAGGATTTTCCTGATTTTTTCGCTTTGGAGTTTTCGGGCAATCTCATCGCGATGGGATTTTTCATCAAACAGGGCGACTTTTACCGCCGCCAGAAATGATTTCTCTTTTTTTGCCGAATGTCCGGCAATAATCCGGTTTTCTTTTATCAATAGCCCGTCATCAATGATATATTCTATTCCGTATTTTTGCGCTACAAGCTTGGCTCTGAAGCTCTTCCCAGTGCCGCTTTCTCCAATGAGTGCGAATACCTTGATGCGTTTAAGTGCAAATATAAAACCGAATAACATCCTTGTCAATTATACCAGGAACAAGAGACAGGGACTAGGGATCGCGTGATGATTCCGGCTTTTGCCGAATATCAAAAATGGCCTGAGGTCCGGCTGCATAAGGCTTTTATTTTTTACCGTTCTTTGGTACAATATTTTCATTGAACCCTGACGATTTAACTACCGAGGAGTAAAATCATGAAAAAAACATTTTTGTTAATTAGTCTGGCAGCGGCAATGCTTGTCCCGCTTTACGCACAGGGGCTTCCGCGTCTGGCGGTAGCAGAGTTTACTACTAACAGTAGTACCGATAAAGCCGGAGCAGATGCAATTACAGTGCGGGATCTGGCGGAAAACAGGATAGTGCAGGTCCAGCAGTATCGGGTAATTCCCCGTAACGAGATTGACCGGATTTTGGCAAACAATCAAATACAGGCGACGGAAATTTCAAGCACAGAAAATATTCAAAAACTGCAGCAACAAAACATCGACTATATAATAACCGGTTCGGTGATTGCAGTGGGCGATGATTATGCTGTTACGGTACGGTTGCTTGATGTGTCAACGGGGCGGTTTTCCCGCAGTGAAAGCGGATTAATGGGCTCCGGATCGCAGGATTTATTCAACGGAATTGATGCTTTGATGACAAATTTTATTGCAGAAACGGCTGTTGAAGAGAGCAGGGTTACGCAGGCAGAATCAAACAGAATATACACTGTAGGAGGCATTGGTCCTGCAGGGGGTATAGTGTTTTATGACAAAGGGGTTTTTTCTGACGGCTGGCGGTATCTGGAAGCCGCGCCGGCGGAAACGGAATTTACCGCCCAATGGGGTTCTATGAATCAAATTGTGGCCGGAACTACAGCTGCGGCAGGAACCGGCAGGCGTAATACTGAATTAATTACAGAACGGCTCAGACAATTGGGGGAAACCGGTCGTGCCGCACAAATATGTAAAAATTTGAATTTTCACGGTTATTCCGATTGGTTTTTACCGAGCATAGACGAATTGAATTTGATGTACAGGAATCTTAAACAAAGAGGGCTTGGCGGATTTATTGATGAGCAATACTGGTCGTCATCGGAAATCGGCAGTGATGGCGCAAGGGTTCAGGATTTCAGTGACGGCAGACGGAGCAACTACCAAAAAGCAAATATACTCAGGGTTCGTGCTATCAGGGCCTTTTAACGGGAGCTTTATCAAATGAAAAGCAAAGAATTGATCCAAAGGATAATCAGGCATGATAACCCTGTCCGGGTTGGGTTTGATTTTTTGGGAAATAACCCTTCGGATATACTCCATGTTCCCGCTGCTGTTGTTTCCAGACCTGAAGGAAATCACCGGGAGGAATGGAGCCGCGACCCTGTGCTTGCAGCAAAAGTTCCCCATTTTTCGGGAGAACTCAGCATGACTCCAATGGGAAATATTTTTGGCCGTTTTAATCAAAAAACCAAGGGTGAATGTGTTTATGGAGCCCTGCAGGACGGATGGGAAGATTTTGATAAATTTCTTTTCCCTGTCATTAATGAAGAAAAAGACAGAGTATTTGAAAAAGCCGGATGGGCAGATAGTGATAAATATGTTCTTGGAGGCATGCCGGTTGCTATTTGGTCGCCTCTCAGGGACACAAGGCATATAGATCAGGCCCTGATGGATACCGTTCTTGAGCCCGATTATGTGCAGGCATTTCTGGAAAAAATCTCCGATCTGGCAGCAGCAATTGTGAGACGAGCCCATAAAAACGGCGTACATGGAATAATGATCTGGGACGATCTGGGAACACAAAAAGATCTTTTTTTCAGCCCGGATACGTTCAGAACCCTTTTTAAACCGTATTATAAAAAAATTGCCGATGAACTGCATAACTGCGGGATGCAATTTTTTGTCCATTCCTGCGGAAAGATAGACAAAATCGTGGACGATTTAATTGATGCCGGTGTTGATGTATTCCAGTTTGATCAGCCTGAATTAACCGGCAGTGAGGTATGGGCGCATGAATTCGGGCATAAGGCGGCGTTCTACTGCCCCGTTGATGTTCAAAAAATAATGGCTACGGGTGATGAAACCCTCATCAAAGAAGCGGCTCTGAACATGGTTACACAGTTCAAGCAATGCGGCGGTTCGCTTATAGCAAAGGATTATCCCACCTGGGAAGATATTAATGTCCTGCCGGAATGGCAGCAATGGGCAAGGGATATCATTATCGCCAATGCGGATATGTGAACGGGAATCCCTTAACACTTTACCTGCTTTTTAAATATCGGGAATTTAGTATAAGCATCTGTATCCGGTTTTCGATATTGGCAAAACTGATGTCAGGATCATAATCCAGCGGCAGAATTTGAATGTCAGGATGTATATCCTTTACTTTTTTGATTATGCCCCGTCCGCAAATATGATTGGGCAGACAGCCAAAGGGCTGGATAATCACAAAGGAACGAACTCCCTTCGCCGCGTAATGCAAAATGTCGGCGGCTATTAAGAACGATTCCCCCGACAATATCGAATGATGCATAATATGATCGCTGTACTGCGCCGCTTCCGCAAGGGAAATATCCGGCTCATACAGCGGATGCTTCGCAGCGATTTTATCGGCAGACTTGATTGCTGCATCCATAAATGTACTGCCCAGGGTTGCGTATAACTTGTCATACAGAGAATGGCGCACCTTGAATTCCTTTATTTCGGCAATGGTATGATTCAGGAAAATATGCCGGTATATACCTGACATCCGGGGAAACATTACTTCCATGCCGTTTTTTTCCAGATACCGTTCAATTTCCAGATTTGATCCGGGGTGGAACGTCAGCAGGTATTCGCCCTGGACAAGTACCGGTTCTCTGAGTTTTGAGCGGTCATACCGGATGGCGCATATTTCTCTTATTGCTTTTTTGTAGGGTTTCATGGATCCCTTGATGCCGCCTTTTGCAATACCACCTGCAATTTCCGAGAAAGCGTTTTCAACAATGGTATCGGTTTCTCCCTTGCGGAGTTCGTATGGGCGAATCTTACGCCGCAGGTATTCAAGCGTGTCTGCCTGAATAAGGCCCCATACCGTTTTTGCGTATGTTAATTGCGTAAAATTTATTCCCGGATGGGCGTTTTTTGAGTCGGTCATATCGGTAGAGAGAATGGGAACCTGCGGGAAGCCCGCTTCGTCAAGCGCTTTTCTGGCAAGCGGCATGTAATTTGCAAGGCGGCAATCGCATAATACTTTGGCGGTGCCTATCACAACATTGTCAGGATTGTATTTACCGCTTTTTAACGCGAGGAGGACTTCGCCGGTTACAATCTGTGCGGGCAGGCACATATCGTTATGAACATATTTTTTCCCCATTGCTATTGCTTCGGTGCCGCCCATGGGCAGCGGTTCTGCATGGTAACCGTCACTGCACAAGCTGCTGCTTAATATCAGGCAGAATGCGCGGCTTGCATTGGGGATCAGTATCACTTTTTTTCGATCTTTTTTGGTACATTTTACCGGGTATGGGTCGCCCAGAGATTTCACATTGGGGAGCTGCTGTTTTCGGCGTGTCATTACCGTTTCGATAAATGATCGTACCCGCATGCGCAAAGGGCCTGCAATTTCGCTTTCGTCCATTTTTAAAATAAGCGGAGCTTTACCGGATATTGATTCCATGATGCGGACGATTTCATCGGTGTACAGCGCATCATGCCCGCAGCCGAAACTGAAAATGTCTACATATTCCAGTGCAGGATGCTCTGCGGCAACTATCGCACCGGATAAAAGGCGAGCATGGTTGTTGTTGGTAATTTCAATCCGTGATTTGCGTAGCGATACGTTTCCAAGGCCGGGCAGTGAATCAAGCGTCAATACCGGAATGTCTATGCCGGTAAATAACAGTGATAGGTTATGATTGATCAGATCGTCGTACTGATAATGACGCCCTGCGATAACCACAGCAAATGAACTTTTCTTTTCAGCGTCGCTGATAATATTTTTACCGTACTCAGTCATGGTATTGTTAAAATTTTTAAGAACTTTTTTACCCTGTTTAATGGCGGCGAGAGTATTTTTTGGGGTTATGTTAAATGTTTCCTTTATAAAACGGCAGAGCTGCAATTCCATGTCCTTTTGAGAAAACCAATGGCATACCGGCGAGTCAAAGGGGATGCCATGTTTTACCTCGGGGTTATCGGAAGCTTTGACGGATAGGGGATACCCTTTCAATACCGGGCAGGTAAAAGTACTGGTCTGTTCCGGGTTGTCGGGCGGCAGGCGGTTGATTTGGGGAAAGAATATTCTGTCAACTTTCTTTTCGATTAAGTCCTGAATGTGTCCGTGAACGAGTTTTGCGGGGAAGCAGACCGTATCAGAAGCAACATACTGCAGGCCTTTTTCGTACAAACGACGGGTACTCTTGCGTGAAATTTGTGTTTTAAATCCCAGTGCGCCCCAGAATACTTTCCAGAAAGGCAAATCCCGCCAAAAATCCAGCACGCGGGGAATCCCTATGGTAATGTTTTTATCCGGCAGTAACTGTTCAAAAAGATAATCTTTAAAAAGCAGTTCTTCCCGAATTTTGATCATATCCGGAACGGCGTTCATTGATTGTATTATCTTTGTTGCTTTTTCCTGTACAGCCGGGTCCTGCGGATCGCCGGTCAGTTCCCCGCGCTTGCAGCGATTGCCGGTAATCCAGGTTTCCCCGTTCGAAAAACGCACTAATGTACGGTTGCAGTTATTTGCGCAGAAAGGGCACATTAAATTTGCTTCCTGGGTAAACATTAATTTTTCCAGTGCGTTAAACCCGATAAAACGCGAATGATCACCGGGGCCGTGAGGCGATGTGTAGCTATGTTCGATGATTTCCCGTTTTGTCAGCAAGGCGATGCCTATTGCGCCCATTTCGCCGGGGTAGGGTGCACGCACGACATTTTTCCCAAGGTATTGTTCCATGGCAAGTAACACTGCATCGTTTTTAAATGTGCCGCCCTGCACCACAATTTTACTCCCCAACTGTTCTGGGCTGGAAATGCGTACAACCTTGGTAAAAACATTTTCGATTATGGATCGGCACAACCCCGCCATGATGTCATCGGCCTGCTTCCCGTTTTTCTGCTCGGTGATGATCGTGCTGTTCATGAAGACCGTACACCTGCTGCCCAGCCGTGCCGGGTTTTCCGATCGAAAAGCGGCTTCTGCGATTTTATCAACGGGGATATGCAGGGTTTCGGCGAATGTTTCCAGAAATGATCCGCAGCCGGAAGAACAGGCTTCGTTGACCGTTATGTTGGTAACAATACCGTCTGTTATACTGATGGCTTTCATGTCCTGTCCGCCAAGGTCAAGAATAAAACTGACTCCGGGAATGTATTTTTGCGCGGCTGCGGCGTGCGCTACGGTTTCCACGGTATGAAAATCCGCGCCAAGAGCTTTATCGAAAAGCAGTTCACCGTAGCCGGTTGTTCCCAGGGCAATTATCTCCAGGTTGATGCCTGCATCCCGGTATTTTGCAGAAACATCTAGCAGTGCCTGCCTGATTACCTTCAGCGGTTCACCTTTGTTGGATCCGTAAAAACGATCAATAACATTTTCATATTCATCTATCAATACAAACTTCGTGGTGGTCGATCCGGCGTCAATGCCCAGATATACCCGCAGAGTATCGCCGTGTTTTATTTTAAGAGCGCCGATATCATGGTTAATCTTCGGCAATACATGGCGATCCTCAAATATTTTCCGCTCTCCCTTTTGTGTGAAAAAGCCCTGCTCTGTCTTTCCGGCATTGACTGTTACGATTTCCCGGTACATTGAAAGCGAAGTCAACGCCGATTCCGGGCTGAAGTTTTTATTATAATTTTGAAACAGTTCGCTAATCGAAAGAGCTGCTCCGTAGGCGACAAGGATTTCACTGTTTGCCGGTTTGATAATATCGTCATCGGTAAGGCCGAGCCGTTCGGCAAAGACCTTAACCAGCGTAGGGTTGAATGCGAGAGGCCCGCCTTCAAATACAACCGGCGGTTTGATTTCAAGCCCCTGCGCCAGTCCGCCAATCGTTTGTTTGGCAATGGCATGAAAAGTAGAAAGCGCTATGTTTTCCAGAAGACCGCCCTGGTTGAGCAGTGGCTGAATATCGGTTTTTGCAAACACCCCGCAGCGACCCGATATATCGTATACCTGTGTGCCTTTCGCGGCCAGACTGTCGAAGTCATCAAGCGGGGTACGCAGCAGGGACGCTATTTCGTCAATGAACGCGCCGGTACCCCCGGCACAACTCCCGTTCATCCGCATATCACTGACCATCAATTGACCGGTGGCTGTATCGGTGTAAAAAAAGACTATTTTTGCATCCTGCCCGCCCAGTTCAACGGCAACCCGTGCCTGCGGATAAAAAGCCCGTATCGCAATGGAGTTGGCAACCACTTCCTGAATATATGATGCATGGATCATCTCGGCGATAACCTTGCCCCCTGAGCCGCACAGGGCAAGCTGAAATGTCTCATGGGGAAACCGCGAAAAAATCTTTTTGAGCAATTCATACACTTTCTCGCCCTGACAGGCATGATGCCGCTCATAGCCGGAGAAGAGTATTTCTTGTGTATCAGGTTGAATGAGTGCCGTTTTAACGGTAACGGAACCTACATCAATCCCCAGATGCAACACGATTTATTATATTACACTTAAAAGGTGCCAGGCAATGTTTTGAACGGGAAAATTATGTATTAAGGCTGACTTCTCCGGACAATATGGTTTATTCCACTCCCCACTCCCTATTCCCCGCTCCCCAACACCCGCACATGCACCTTGCGATTCCTCGGCCCGTCGTATTCGTTGAACCATACCCCCTGCCATGTCCCCAGAAGCAGTCTGCCGCCGGTAACAATCAGGGTGAGTGAACAACCCACAATGCTTGCTTTGGTATGTGCTGCCGAATTGCCTTCGCCGTGATGAAATTCCCTCCTGTCCGGAGAAATCATGTCCAGGGCAAAACCCACATCGCGGGGAACATCAGAATCGGCATTTTCGTTCACTGTTACCGCTGCTGTGGTATGCGGCACATACACTACGCACAAACCTTCTCTAATGCCCGAGCCTGCTACCGCCTTTTGTACTTCGTCCGTAACATCAATCCAGCAGCATTTCCCCGATGTCCGGATATTAAAACTTGTCAAAACCGTCATGAGGTATTTTATCATGAGTTGTTCATGGGTGTAAGTATCGTACTATTGACTCAATTTTAATTTTTTTGGCATAATAACCACAATGAAGACTTTATTTATGAAACCCGCGTCTGTGGAGCGGAAATGGTTTGTGATTGACGCGGAGGGCCAGATTCTGGGCAGGGTAGCGGCAAAGGCTGCAACTATAGTTCGTGGTAAAAACAAGGCTTTTTATGCACCTCATCAGGAAATGGGTGATTATGTAGTAATTATCAATGCTGATAAAATCGCTGTTTCCGGCAGGAAAACCCAGCAAAAGGTGTACTATCGTCATTCGGGATATGTAGGCGGTTTGAAAACCACCACATTTGACAAACTTATTGCCAGGCATCCCACCCAGCCTCTGGAAAATGCCATAAAAGGTATGCTCCCCAAAGGGCCTCTGGGCAGGAAATTGGCAAAAAACGCAAAAATATACGCAGGGGCGGCGCATCCCCATGCATCTCAAAATCCTACGGCTATTGAGTTATAGAAACAGAGGAGCTATTGTGATTAAGAATATTGGAATTGGCACAGGCAGAAGAAAGACATCAGTGGCGCGGGTGTATGTCCGGGCCGGAAACGGTAACATCTCCATAAACGGCAGGGACTTGACGCAGTACTTTCCGCAGGGCGAACATGCGTTTATGGTACGGCAGCCGCTCATGGTAACTGCCAACGAAAATAAATTTGACATTCTGATTAACGTATACGGAGGCGGAAATAACGGTCAGGCGGGAGCTTGCCGCCATGGTCTTGCCCGCGCTCTCTGTCAGGTTGATGAAGCAAATTATACCAGCTTGCGGAACAACGGCTATCTTACCCGCGATTCCCGCATGGTGGAGCGTAAAAAATACGGCAGACGCGGCGCCCGCCGCCGCTTCCAGTTCTCCAAACGCTAGATATTTTTTCATCTGTGTCTCCGGGTGATGTACCCAACGATTATGCTCAGACGGAAAAGGCAGCATTGCGCCTCATAGCTCGCGCGGAGCAAACTGTTTCCGGTTTGAGTCGGAAGTTGATAAAAAAGGGGTACGATTCTGTCTGCGTTCAAACAATAATTGAAAAACTCTGTGAAACGGGCTTGTTGGATGACCGCCGTTATGCCTGTTTATGGCTGGAAACAAGGATTGCACGTAAGGCATCAAGCCCGTTACGCCTCCTTTCTTCTCTCAGATCCCGGAACATTGATCGCCATGATGCAGATTTGGCCTTAAAAGAAACACTGGATGAAGAAGCTGAATTGCAGCTTTTGCACCGGTTTGTTCAAAAGTATGCACATAAACGTATAAAAAAAAGCGGCAGTGATGACTCCGTTCAATCATACAGGTATCTGCTGAAAAGCGAGGGGTTTTCAGCACCGGTCATTCAGCGTTTCTTTGATATGACTTTTTAATATGATGCAGGGCTGAATCTACCGTACCTCTGGCAATACCAAGTACCCTTGCTATCTGTTGGTTTGACGGATCGGGGCGCAGATTAGCCATCCTTTTTCTCATACTTTCCAGCCTAGCCCGGCCGCGTTCAAGCTGTTTTTTCAGCCGTTGGGCAGCAGCACTGTTATCAGGCAAAAACCGCAGGCTGTGCTCATAACAGAGACAGCGGAAATACTGGCAATTGGTCCGTTCTCTCAGCAGGTTTATTTCTGTCTCGCGTTTTCCTCTTAATTCCCTTAACTGAATGACCATATTAAGTAATACTTCAGGTTCAATTTCCAATCTGGATGCAACTCTCTCCAGGAAATCATTCGAAACATAATTACTGCATTTCAACACCAGGATGAGATGCTGCCGGCGGTTTTTTAATTTGCCTGTATTTGTTTTTTTTAAGGCTGATTCGGCGGTTTTAAATCCGGCAGGCGGAAGCGGCTTATCCATTACGGTAATTGATTCACCGTATTGTGGTTCACTTTCTCTGGCATACATGTCAGGCATTTGTGTCATCCATGCTGCGGATTCGGTGACATAATGACGTGCTTGCTGCATACGGTATTCTCTGGCTGTCATACGAAGCATTGTACCAATATAGACTTCAAATGACGAACCGGTTTCCCGGTATGCACAAATTGCCTGGCTGATACGGGGATACAACCATGAAACATAGTCATCATAATCCCCCCGGCACAAACCCGGCAGCCCATAATTGCGGACATTTCCCTGGATTGCTTTGAATACAGCTCCTTCAAACTGCTTCTTTTCCAGAAACCCCGCAGAATATTGTTTGTAGAGATCGTTGATAGATAGTGTGTTTTCCATAATTACTCCTGTACCAAAATATAGGCACAAGAGTAATTATTTCAAAATAAAATCAAAAGTACGATGATGTTTGTAATACGTAACTATCTTTGTAAGATAACAGTTTCGATATCATCAAAGTTGCTGTCAAGATTAACAGCCTGCGGAACCCTTCCCCAGGTTTGATGGGTATGCATACGGTGAACATATAACCTGACATGGCTGAATGCCCCGTCTCGATAGAATACCGACATCGACGGCCAAGACCTTCCCGTAGGCAGGTTAAGTATTTCACCTTTGGGAACTCCTCCCCCGCTGGCGGAACTGGAGAACCATTCCGCAGGAAGATAAGCCCTGCCATGTCCAAACAAACCTCTGCGGTACTGGACAATGTAGCCTCTTCGGTATGGCCATACTTTTTCCAGGCTGATATTCACATAGTAATAATCAGATTCAGTCCTTTCCGGTGAGTTTTGGGCAAAAAGCGGCAACCCAACTGTAATTAAAGCCACTAAAAGAACCGCGAATATGATTTTTTTCATGTAGACCTCCATATCACTAATAGTTTATAAGAAAGCGTGAAACAATGCAAGGGGGTTAGTTGATTATTTTCCTAAAACCCCTGCACACCCCTGTTTTAACCATGCATTCGCAGCCTTGTCCAAAATGCTTGTTTTTGATACCTTTCTAAAAAGATGATAACCGTTACCGACCTTAGCCTTAGTTACGGAGAACGAGCGCTTTTTAAGAATGTCAACCTAAAGTTCACCCCCGGCAACTGCTACGGGATAATCGGAGCTAACGGGGCAGGCAAATCGACCTTCTTAAAAATACTTGCCGGTGAAATTGAGCATGACAAGGGGGAAATATCCATAGGCAAAGGCCAGCGTATTGCCGTACTCAAGCAAGACCACTTTGCCTTTGAACAGTACCCAGTGCTGGAAACAGTCATTATGGGTTACCGGAAACTCTACGAAATCAGCAAGGAGCGCGAGGTGTTGTATGCAAAGGAAGAGCTTTCCGAAGCTGAAGGAATGCGAGCCGGCGAACTGGAAGCGGATTTTGCCGAAATGGGCGGCTGGGAAGCGGAAGCCGGCGCTGGTCAGCTTCTTTCCGGTCTTGGGCTTGACGAGGAAGACCATGAAAAACTCATGGAAGAACTGGATGAATCAAAAAAAGTGCGGGTGCTTTTGGCGCAGGCCCTGTTTGGTAACCCTGACATTTTGCTGCTGGATGAGCCAACAAACGGTCTTGATCTTGAATCTATAGCCTGGCTTGAGGATTTTCTCATTGAATTTCCCAACACGGTGATTGTGGTTTCCCATGACCGGCATTTTCTCAACACGGTCTGCACCCATGTCTGTGACATAGATTACAACAAGATAACCCCGTATTCGGGGAACTACGATTTCTGGTACCAGATGAGTCAGATACTCCAGCGTCAAGCAAAAGAACAGCTGAAAAAACGTGAAGACAAAGCAAGGGAACTCAAGGAATTTATTCAGCGTTTTTCATCCAATGCCAGTAAAAGCCGCCAGGCTACCAGCCGTAAAAAAGTACTGGAAAAACTCGATCTGGAAAATGTTCCCGTTACCAGCCGCAAATTTCCGTATGTTGGTTTTAAGCCCGAAAGAGACATTGGCAACAATGTACTGCAGACGGATAAACTTAACTGTTCGTTTGAAGGGACAGCACTCCTTAAAGATTTTTCACTTTTGGTGAACAAGGGTGATAAAATTGCCTTTGTAGGAATTGAGCACGCATCCAAATCCGCCTTGTTTGATATTATTGCCGGGGAGAAAAAACCGGAAACGGGAGAATTTTCATGGGGACAGACAACATCTGTTTCCTATTTTCCCAAAGAAAATTCGGCTTTTTTCGATTCCTCGCTTTCCATTGTTGATTGGCTGCGGCAATACTCACCGGACGAAGATGAAACCTACGTCCGCAGTTTTTTGGGCCGCATGCTTTTTTCCGGCGACGATGCGCTCAAGCCGGTGAATGTTCTTTCCGGCGGCGAAAAAGTCCGTTGCATGCTGTCACGAATGATGCTTTCCGGTGCAAATGTGCTCATTCTTGACGAACCGACGAACCACCTTGACCTGGAGGCAATTACCGCTCTCAATGACGGCCTTGTTGATTTTACCGGCGTGATCCTGTTTAATTCGCATGATCATGAATTTATCAATTCAATAGCAAACCGCATCATCGAATTACTCCCCCAAGGCGGCATGATTGACCGCATGATGCCTTTTGACGAGTATCTGAAGGATAATTCCGTTAAGCAGCTTCGCAGTGCCGCATACAGCGGTACGAATTCTGCAAATCGGAATGCACAGAGATTGAGAATGTAGTAACAAACCATTTGCCTGCCCCCTGTGCCTGCATCAAGCAGGTAAATTGCTTGATTTCCATGACATCAGAGTCTGCTCAAATAGCGGATTCGTGGCTGTTGGCGTTGTAATTGTGGACAATTTTTCAGTTCTCTGGTAGAATTTAATTGCATGGAGATCCATCGGTTTTAGAAAGCTGTCTGGTATAATCGGACATTATCTGACTTAAAAAAACGTAAAAATGAGGAGGATACAAAATGAAAAAATGGGTAGTACTTTTATTGGCTTGTATTGTTTGTGTAAGTACATTTGCACAAGAAAGTGTTTATATAAGTGCAAGTGGTAATTCTCGTAATTCAGGGCTGAGTGAAGAAGAACCAGTTGGAAGTTTTTTTAGTGCACTTTTAGTAGCAGGGGGTAGATCAATAAATAGAATAACAGTTATTGGGACATTGGATGTAAATAGTGAAAGATCGGCGGCTGCTCGTCGTGAAGTGTTTCGGCTTTTTAGCCTTTCTTCCGACGAACTTCTGATTACTGGAAAACCCAATGCATCTGAGGCAGAACGGGCTGTGTTATCGGCAAAAGGTTCAGGTAAGAATACAGTACTTATAACCAGCGGAAGAATCCGTTTTGAACATATTGATATTGCAGATGGGGAAGGTAATGGAGAAGGTGATGGAGTTGGCAATGGCATAGGCTTACATTTTTTTGAAGGCACGCAGGTTACATTGGGACCGGGAGCAGTGGTACGGAATAATCCTGGTGCTGGTATCTTTTTTGCTGAAGCAACATGCATTATTGATGGAGGTGAAGTAAGCAACAATAGCCCAAATTTAGGAATTCTTGTAGTAGAAAATGGCGAACTTATTCTACGGAATGGAACCATTAGTAGTAATATGTCTATTAGCAGGAGACCTGGCGCTGGTGTTATGATTGGTAATGGCGGGCGATTTACTATGTCTGGAGGTACTATTACCCGCAATTTAGCAACGGCAGGAGGTGGAGGTGTATTTGTCGATTCCGGTGGGCAATTTACCATGTTAGGCGGAAATATAATGGATAATGTCGGTACGTACTACCGAGGAATGGAACAATTAGGCGGTGGTGGTGTAGTTGTGGCTAATGGAGGCAGATTTGACCAGACTGGCGGGTCTGTTCACAGTAACAATAGAGAATCATTAATACGGTTACCGCATCCGGATATAGTCAGAGAACAAGGAGCACTCGGCTCTAACCTGCCTCCAAACAGATAAGTGTGTATATGGAATTTGATATGAATAAAAAAACAGTTGTATACCTTGCATTGGTATTACTGGTCAGCTTCATAACCCCCGCGCAACAGTTTGATCCTGAAGGTGATTTTCGCTTTGAGCGCATAGACAACGGTATGGCAATTAGGATTACCGGGAACAACGGGAACAGGGCAGAGATAACCATTCCTCCGAGCATACAGGGGCTGCCTGTTACATCCATTGGAAACAGTGCTTTTTATAGATGGAGTAACATTACCAGCATAACCATACCCAGCAGCGTTACCGCCATTGGGAGATGGGCTTTCCGAGGTTGCAACAACCTTACAGCAATACATGTCGCCTCTGATAACCCGAATTATAGCTCGCTGAACGGTATACTATACGATAAAGAACGGCGCACATTGATTCAGTACCCGGGCGGAAGAACAGAAATTTTCTCCATCCCTAACAGCGTTACCGCCATTGGTGATTCGGCCTTTTGGGATGGTAACCTGACCAGCATAACCATACCAGACAGCGTTACGGCTATTGGTGAGTTTGCTTTTAGAGAGTCCGGCCTTACCAGCGTAACTATGGGGAACCGTGTTACCTCCATTGGAAGGCTTGCTTTTCATGGTTGCACGAACCTGACCAGCATAACCATACCCGATAGTGTTACATCCATTGGAGAAGAGGCTTTTTCTTCATCAGGTATAACCAGTGTAACTATACCTGGCAGTATTACATCCATTGGAAGGGGCGCTTTTGCCGATACCGCCCTTACAACAATAAATGTTTCACCAAACAACCCGCGGTATAGTTCATTGGACGGAATACTATACGACAAAGAACGGCGCATATTGATTGCATATCCAACTCGTAGAAGCGGATCTTTCACCATCCCCGGAAGCGTTACTTCCATCGGAGCGATGGCTTTTTGGGAGTGCAGTAACCTTACCAGCATAACCATACCCAACAACGTAACTTCCATTGGAGAAACAGCTTTTTACGGTTGTACCGGCCTTACCAGCATAACCATCCCCGGCAGCGTTGCCTCCATTGGCTCGAGGGCTTTTAGCGGTACCCACAACAACCTAAGCACAGTAACTTTTGGCGGGAGTAACACCAGACTTGGCTCTGACGCATTCCCCTTTGGCTTTAGTGCAGTTTATTCAAACGGAGGTGCAGGTACGTATACCAGACCATCGGGCGGAAGGTGGGTAAAGCAGTAGATAACACTACCTTCAGCCATCACTTTTTCAAATCTTATTAATACTTTGGAACCGGGCCGTTTATCTGCCTAAAGCAGACAAACGGTGTTGCTTAATACTTACATTCCATCAGCATTTTCAATTATTAGAGGCAGGGGTAAAATGTCCTGCAGAAATGTATTTTCATGTATGACTGGATTTGCTGTGGCGGCAAGGGGGGAAAGCAGGAACTGAATGGCTTCCAGACTGTTCATGCTTAACACCGGCTGTTCGTCTGTTTCCACAGCACCGGCTCCGTCCTTGCCGGCAAAGAGGCGGATTTTGGAACGCATTTCCTTTTCTTCAATCTGCAAAACAAACGAGCCTTCCCTGATTTTTCCGGAGGCAGCTTTGAACTTTACAAGAGCATCCGTAAGACGGGGAAAGTTAAAAACCGAAAATTTGCAGGAAGGAATCCGGAGGTAGTTTTCGGCAAAGCCGGAAAGAACAGTGATTTTTTCCAATTCATGTGATCCTGTATAAATTTCAGCGGTATTCTCTAACCCCATTTCATTTTGACTGCGGAAAAAAAGACCCATAACTTCAGGCAAACGGGAGAAATTCAATAATTGAATTTCTGTAATGCAGGAGTTGTTTTTCGAATCATTGTTTTTATTGATAAAGTATCCAAAAAACCGCCCGTTATCGTTTATTGAATATATATCCGTTTTCCAGGAAGAAAGAATATCAAACAGCTTGTTTCTGCTCCGGTGCATACGGAAGCTCTTTGCCTCATGTAGTATATGAATTTGATCGAGAAGTGCTGTATCATCGGCCTTTACTTTTTCCAGAGTTAGACTGGTATTCCATTGTCTGCCCATAGTATGGGTGATATTCGTTTCTGTGCAATTAAAAATAACGGTGCATCCTGCGGAAGTATAGCCATAATATTCATAGCGCTGACGCTGCCCTTGAAGATAGCTAAAAACAATTCCATCCCGTTTCATATCTTCTATAGCTGTATGCATCAGCGTTTTCATATAGCCGAGGGATCGGCTGTATGGATGTACCGAAACTGCGCCTATTCCCCTGCCTGGTAATGACATGGTCCCTTCCTGTCCGCAAAAAATTTCCATAGAAACGGGATAAGCGCCCACTAATGCCTTGATTTTTTTATTTTCTCTGACCAGATAATGTATGCCATCCATAAAATAACTGCGTTTATACAGCTTTGGCAATAAGTGTGGAAAATCATGAGGTGTATGAGAATAACTAAAAATAAAATTTATAAAATCGACAATTTCGTCATAATCTTCAATACTTGCTCTGCTTGTTCTGTAAAAGGCATTTTCTGAAATAATCTGAACTCCTTCTACTGAATATTAATAAAAAACCTTTCCAGAAAAGAAATCCTGCGGCGGGCTTCAGCGGCACGGCTGCTCTGCGGAAATTCCCTTACCAGGCGGCGGTAATATTCCAGAGATAAAAGTACGTTCCTGCTGGGGCTGTTTGCTTCGTATGATTGACCGTAGAGCCACCAGGCCTCATCGCTGCCCGATGGATACCGTTCGCGGAACTGGTCAAGTATAGCAATTACCGAGGCAAAACGGTCAGCGTTGAATTCCTCTCTTGCTCTTTGCAGATATGCCTCCGGTGAAGTGTCCAGGACCGTTGAATCGGCAGGTTCCGGTGATGCCGGAGGCAGCGGGGGTGTGGGCAATGCCGAAGGTGCCGGATCTGGAGCAGGCGGTTGTGATGCCGGCGGAGCCGGAGATACCGCGCTTGTTGACGGCCGAAGATCGGGTTCGGGGGGCCTTGTTGTCACTGCCGGGCTTGTGTTTGATTCAGGTCTGAGGGCTCCTTCAATGGCGCTGGGCCAGCGCGGTTCGGCTATTACCCGGATCTGCTCTGCTGATTGATTGTTCCGGTCTGAACCGGCACTCCTGGGTGCTTCGGTAACTATTACCTGTACTTGATCATTGAGAATGGTATCACGGACATAATCCTGCCGGTAGAATCTTAAAATATAAATACCCGCTAACTCCGTTCTGAAAATAAAACTCTGTCCCTCATTATCAGGCCTGCGGGATTCGTATGTAATACCCCGACGGGCGTTTGCTTCACCGGTAAAAACCCAGCCGGTTCCGCTGAAAGGAATCTCAAGCTGTTGTCCTGTTGTGATGGACACTGTCCGGGAGAACTGCGCCGGATCCTGCGGCACTGTAAAAGCCGGTGTTGGGTTTGGTAGTTCTGGTTCCAGGATCGGAGGTTGCTCTCTGACTGTAGGTGGCGGCGGCGGCGGTGGTGGCGGCGGCGGCGGCGGTGGTGGCGGCGGCGGTACTCCTACCCCCATCCCCATCCCTGTAACCGGTGTATCTCTGAATAAAACGACTACCAGCCTTGAGGG